>WNGI01000043.1_pt1 | contig 93948 bp, 87 predicted proteins | sample 5400621 | NCBI WGS metagenome assembly WNGI01 (sample SAMN13153374, study PRJNA577476) | soil metagenome | isolation source: 20 cm soil or saprolite under Garry oak tree replicate 1 | place: USA:California | collected 2016-06-15 | reverse complement strand
CGAATCCAGGCATGGTTACCAGTGTGACGGCCCGTGTTCCCGACCCGCGCGAATTCAAGGATCCCAACGATCAGAAGGCTACGGAAAGCGCACTGAAGTACATGGGGCTGAAGCCCGGTACGCCGATTGTGGACATTCCGGTGGATCGCGTGTTCATCGGTTCGTGCACAAATTCGCGGCTGGACGATCTGCGAGCTGCCGCGCATCTCGTTGCGGGCAAACACGTGGCGAAGAACATCAAGCAGGCGCTGATCGTGCCGGGTTCGCGCGGCATCAAATCACAGGCGGAAAAAGAAGGGCTCGACAAAGTCTTCACAGCCGCGGGCTTCGAGTGGCGCGATGCGGGTTGCAGCATGTGCATCGGCATGAACGCGGACGTTCTGCCGCCGCACGAACGCAGTGCCAGTACATCGAACCGCAACTTCGAAGGCCGGCAAGGCAAAGACGGCCGCACGCACCTTGTCAGCCCGGTGATGGCCGCCGCCGCGGCCATCGCTGGCCATTTCGTCGATGTCCGCGAATTCGATGTCGCGCACGTGGAATAAGCCCTAGTGGACCAAGACCATGCTTGAACTTTCCGGAAGATCTCCTGCCAAAGCTTGGGCAGAGCTGGCAGCTAGGTGGACGAACACCGCAAGACGAAAAGTCTTAGCTGGGACGATTATCTTCGGTCTCGGCGTGCTTCTGCAGCCTGTCCGGGGCTATGGTGATTCTCTGCTGGGCGTGCACACTAAGGCTGCTGAGCTCGTCCTGATGGTATTTGGCATCTTGGTTCAATTTTGGGGTCGTGTGGATCAGAACTACCACGCAAGCCCTGGGAAAACCTGAGAACTGAAAACAAGGAGGCGCTCATGGGTGGAACACTCAACGCAGCTTTTCTCCTTGGGGCAGTGGGCATTGCGGCTGCCCTACCCATCAACAAAACTTCTGATGATGCGGAACGCGCAGCGATTCAGAGAGTCCTCGATGCGCATGGAAGCGCGTGGACAAAGGGCGACGCCGTGGCTGCTGCGTCTGCGATGACGGAAGATGCGGACTGGGTTTCAGGTGGCGGCGAGGTATACGAAGGAAGAGCGGCCATCGAGGCGGCTCATCGGGAATGGCTCAACGGCGCCGCAAAAGGCACGCGCCGTGGTCACCCTGGAACGCCAAAGATCGGGTTTATCCGCCGTGATGTGGCAATCGTACATGGCGACAGCTATATGGGCGGCCTTCGCGATGAGCAAGGCAAGGCGTTGCCGCCTTCTTTTTCGAGATATACCGCAGTGCTGGTAAAGGATGGGGAAAGTTGGAAGGTAGCGGCCTTTCGTTCGCTGCCGCAGCTCAAATCCAAGCTGACGCCGGCGGACATGCATTAGAATCAGAGAATGATTGGGAGAGTGCGAAAGCATGCAGCCATTTTCAATGCATACAGGACTCGTCGCGCCGCTGGACCGCGTTAATGTGGACACGGACCAGATGGTGCCGAAGCAATTTCTGAAGGCGCTGACGCGCGAGGGCTTTGGCCGCATCTTGTTTTACGACTGGCGATACCTGCCCGGCGAGAAGGCGAATCCCGAATTCGTGCTGAATTTTCCGCGCTACAAAGGCGCGTCGGTCTTGCTGGCGCGCGCGAACTTCGGCTGCGGCTCGAGCCGCGAGCACGCGCCCTGGGGCGTGAAGGACTACGGCTTCCGCGTTATCATCGCGCCGAGTTACGCGGACATTTTTTACAACAATTGCTTCAAGAACGGGATTCTGCCCGCTACGCTGTCCGAAGACCAGGTCGAGGAGCTCTTCCAGCGCACGGAAAAGGAAGAAGGCTATTCGCTTACGGTGAATCTGCCGAACCAGGCCATCGCCGACAAGCACGGCCTCATGTTTAAGTTTGAGATCGCTCCGTCACGCAAGGAGGTTTTGCTCCAGGGTCTCGACGATATCGGCACTACCATGCAACACGCCGCTGCCATCGACTCCTACGAAAAAGCCCACACCGCCACTGCCACCATGTACGATCCCGTCGACGTCAAGTACTACTCCAACGGCCAGTAGCAGGCCAAGATCGAGAGATTGCCGCTAAGATGAAAAAAGGGGAAGGCATTTTTTGCCTTCCCCTTTTTTGCAGCGGACGTCGTACGTCGCTGGAGGAATTAGAAGCTGACCCGGATGCCAAACTGCTGCTGACGAGGATTGTTGCCCTGTGAACCGGTCAGGCCAAAGTTCGCCACTCCAGCCGTTAGGTCGAGACTCCCATTGTAGAACACAGGGTGGTTGAAGACGTTAGTGACGACGTACTGGAAGTCGAAGCCGACACGCTCATAGACCTTGACATTCTTCGTCACTCTCACATCCATGTTCCAATATCCGAAGCCTCGGATCTGTCCGACGCCGCCAGTGCCCGTATCCAAGCCCAGGATCGGATCTCGGGCCGTGGCGAAGACAGCTGCCGGGTCCGCAAACATGTTGAACGCTCCTCCGCCACTAACCTCGTGGAGCGTGGAGCCGTAAGGTGGTTGCTTCGTGAAGATGCACTGTTCGTTGGTGAAGAAGTTGCGGCCATCTGCCGAGCCGAAAGCTTGGGCGTTGGTATTGGTGTAGCAATAGACCGGCGCACCGCTACCATAGGCGAAGACTGGCGCAACCGACCACCCGCCCAGGAGTCGCCCGACCGCACCGCGCTGTGATTTGTAGTACGGGTCATCAATCAACGCATAGACGTTGTAGACGAACTTCCGATCGAATGCCTGCACGCCATACATATTGTCAAGGTTGAAGGGATCGTTCGGAGTGTACTCGCTGGTGGCCTGAACGAAAGCCCCCGTGCCGAGGGCCTTGCTGTAGGTAAGGTTCTGCTGCAAGGTCACATTGTGCCAATTGGTCATCTTAAGCGAAACGAAGGCGCCGTTGTAATTCCCGTGGCCGATGCTGGCATTTGCGCCAACGCCGCTCGAGAGCTGGCCGTTGCTTCCGAATGCTGAAGTGAGAAGAGGGCTATTCAGCATGCTGCGGGGGAAGTTAAAGCCGGGCACGGTCGTGCCGTTGGGTCCGCCGCCGAGGCCGCCCTTGTCCAGATTCGACCACAAGGTCCAGACTCGCTGCCGCCGGAAGCTGCTGAGCTGTTTGGTAACTACCGCCTCAGTGCAGCTCGCAAAACCCGTGCAGAAGCCGGTTCCGGACAGAGCTGCCTCAAAGAAGGGCTGGGGCGTGATATTGGCGGGCGCTGTGGTGATGTTAATGCAAGTCGTGTAGGACGATGTGTCGCAACCCAGCGAGTGTTCGACGCCCGCATAGGCTTGGGCGAAACTCTGTCCGCCCAGGGTCATCATGTACGGCACAGCGTTGATGTTGACAGGCTGATACTCGTGAGTGATCCTCCGACCGATGTATCCCACTTCCAAGAGAACCTTGTTGGTCAACTGGCGCTGGATGGTGAAGTCGAAAGAATCAACCACGTTCGGCCGGAAGCGCGTATCCAGAGCTTCGCCGGCGGCCGCCGAGACGCTGTTAATGCCTGGGAAGGTCGGTTGAGGAAGCGTCTGAGACGCGGCCGGAATCGGAGCAACGTTGCCATCCGTTCCAATGCGAAATGCATTTGCGGGGGTCAGAGCCGTGCTGCCAGCAGGCACAGTGCAAGTTCCATCCATATTGTTATTGCCGCATTGGACCGGCTGGATAAGCCCGGTTCCCAGCAGCGGCACGAGTACGAGGTCCACGCCGTTGAGTCGTCCATAGACGCGGCTGTAGCCGCCACGAATGACAGTTCTGTTGCCCCCAAATGCCTTGCCCAAGAAGCCCTCGGTAATGTTGGGGTTCCAGGCCGCGGCGAGGCGGGGGCTGAATGAGCCATAGAAGGGCAGATACGGGTACTTCTGTCCGCCGCCGGTGTTGCCTACAAGAGCAAAGCCAACCACGGGATTGTAAACCTGTCCCTGTAGCGCGGCAGCCTTCCTGGCATTGAGGTAGGCCATTAGGTCAAGCTGCTGACCCGCACCATCCACCAGTTCTATCTGCTTGCCATTCTTTTCGACAGGCGGCATCTCGAGCGTCCAGCCTAAACCATACGTCAGCGTGAAGGACGGCTTCATCCGCCAGCTATCGCTCCAGTAGACGTTGTAGTAAGGGATCGTGCTCTGGTCGAAAGCATGCGTAAGCGGTGGATTCAAGGTCAGGTTCGGGCCCGAGCGTGTGTAAGCGACTTGCGAGTCCGTGACAATGCCGAGAACGGCGGAAACGTCGCGAGCCCATTGCGTTGAATCCACGCCAGCAGGATTGGTGCCGGAATAGTCTATGAGGCCGCCACCGCTCCCATCCCCGAGCTGATACGTCGGCGTATAGTTGATGCCCCCGCCATTGTCGGAGCGTTGGTGCCAGTTGTAATTGTGCTGATAGGCGCCGCCAAAAGTGAAGAGGTGGCTGCCCTTCAGCATGGTGACATCGTCGCGGAAGAACCTATCCTGTCCATCCCAAAAGCGCGTGCGGACGGACTGGGTGTTCACATTGTACGGAGCGAGCACCGCAGTACCGGTCTCACCGAAGGGCTCTAGTGCGCCGCCTAGCTGGGAGAACTGTGGCGGACCTTCCGCGTCCTGCCAAGACCAGAAATTGCGGAGATAGCTGAAATGGAAATCGTTGGTGGTGTTGGAGGTGATGTTGGTGGTCAGCCCTGCCACGAAGTACCAGGGCTGCTGGGGACGGTGGCTCACGAGGGCGGGAGTGCCCAGCTTGTCGCCAGGAAAGAAACCTCCGATATCAGTCTGCGAAGTGGATGATCGAACTAGCTTGTAGTAGCGGTAACTAGCATTGAAATGCCATTTTGCACCGAAGTCATGGTCCAGGCGAGCCACGCCGAAATGGGACGTGTAGGGACTTGACGCATTACCCCTGAATCCTCCCTCGTTGACACCGTCGCAGTAGGTGGAGCCAGCAAATCCGCCGCAGCCACCACCACTCGTCTCATTCGGAAGAGGCATGTACTTGGTCCACATCTGCTGGACCAAGGAGTTGATTCCGATGCCACGGGGATCACACGCAGCGGTTCCGCTCGGACCGCAATTGGTCCCGGTGTTCAAATTGAACACCGTGGGAACTGGCGGGTTTGCCGTAGAATCCGCTTGGCATGCGGCGTTGCACACGTTCAAGGTAAGAATCCCCGCGCGCATGTTAGCGGATGGCACCACCCTCTCTATCGTTGTAGAGCCGGGCCACCAGAACCCTTCAAAATTGGCAAAGAAATAAGTCTTTCCGCCCAATAGGCTCTTTGGAATGATCGGTCCGCCACCAGCGGCGCCCATGCGGTTGTAGTGATAACTAGGTAGAGGCGTACCGGCCGCGTTGTTATCCCAGGTGTTGGCATTGAGATTGTTGTCGAAATAATATTCGTAAGCGGTGCCGTGCCAGGAGCTGGTACCGCGCTTGGTGACAACCTGGACCTCTGCGCCTGCGGAACTGTTGAAGTCCGCAGTTTGATTCGCGGTGTTAACCTTAAATTCTTCAATGCTGTCGAGTGGCGTCGGCATTACGCCCGTGGGAGCGCCACCAATGGAGTTCGCCACGATGCCACCGGTAGGATCGCCGGCAAAGCTAGGCGTATAAACCTGCATACTGCCATCCATATCGTTGGTATTTTGACCGCCATCGAGCAGAAACGTGCTCTGGTCGACCACAGCTCCGGCCACACTGCCGTCAGGCGACACTCCCGGTTGCAAGGTCACGAACGTGCTACTGTCCCGGCCAATCGAAGGCAATGACTGCAAGAGATCACCAGCGACGGTGCTGCCCACCGTGGCATTCAGGTTCTGCAGTTCAGCGCCGGTGGCGGTGACTTCCACAGTTTGACTCACCGACCCGAGCTCCATGCTAACGTTCAGCGTGAGCACCGTCCCAACCGTCACTTCCTGTTTGGTGAACTTCGTCGCTCGGAATCCAGACTTGCTGATGGTCACGTTATAAATTCCGGGAACAATGTTCGCGAAGAGATATCTTCCCGTATCGTTGGTCACGGCTGTTCGTTCCGTGCCGGTCGCGGTGTCAACCAATGCCACGGCGGCGCCTACAACCGCTGCGCCCGACTGATCTGAGACTGTACCGGAGACAGTACCGGTATTCGCAGCCTGCCCCATGGCCACCGGTGAGAACACTGAGAATACGAAAAGGAGAGAAGCACACAGACAACAAAACCCAAGAGCCGCTCGCTTTGCTGACATCCTACCACCTCCTGAATGAACCACTCGGATCCCCAGGGAACATGTCTTATGAACCAAACTTGAGGACCTAAAGATAAACTGCCCCTTGTGCATCACACGAGCAACTTCGCTACCAACCGGCCCAAGGAACACAAAAGCAATGAATTCTAGACTTTATCTAAACTTTATCTAAACCCGCTGCAGATTTCAGGGCAACCACATCCTATGAGAGATCATATTTTTCTACGAACTTCCATAGAAAACTGATCGCCCTAATCGTGGTGGCTATATATCGTGCGGCTTGGGCTCTGTCAACATAAATTCCGCATTAGGCACTGCTAAATCCTCGCTAAAGCAGACGAGATGTTTTGCGGCGGGTCTCAAATGGTTATTTAGTTACAGTACTCGAAATGCTGACGGCACACCTCAGTCGAGGCGACCTTTTAACTTTCAAAGTTGCAGCATTACTGCGTGTCGCGACGTATCTGCGATAGCGTAGTGCTAGCTGCCTTGATAGACCGTTCGGCCCCCAGCTACGGTCCGCAGTACGCGCTCTTTGGTGTATTGCGCAGGTGGGATTTTAGTCAGGTCGTCGGAGAGGACGATGAAATCAGCGTATTCGCCAACCTTTAGCTCGCCCTTCTTCCCTTCCTCGAACTGCGCATACGCCGAGCCTGAGGTGTAGGCGCGAAGGCAATCTTCGAGCGAAATTTTCTCTTGAGGCTCCCAGCCGTGTCTCGGCCCACCTTCCGGACGCTCGCGGGTGACGCAGGCATACAACCCGCGAAACGGGCTGATGGGCTCAACGGGATAGTCGGTTCCGAACGCCGGGCGAACGCCGTTCCTCAGCATGGTGTTCCAGGCATACGCGCCCTTGATGCGCTCAGGGCCGATGCGGTCCTCAGCCCAGCGCATGTCCGTGGTTTGATGCGACGGTTGCATCGACGCAATCACCTTGAGTTCCTTGAAGCGCTGGAAGTCCGTCGGGGCGACCACTTGGGCGTGCTCGATGCGGTCGCGGCGGTCGCGCGGGCCGTTGGCCTTGAGAATCGCTTCGAAAACGTCGAGAGCAATGCGATTGGCGCGATCACCTATGGCATGAAAGTTCAGTTGGAAACCTGCTTTGTCGCGCTCAATGGCCATGGCGCGCAATTTTTCTGGATCGTAGGTGAAAATGCCCGTCGTCGAGGGATCGTCGCTATAGGGCTCGAGCATTGCGGCGGTGCGGGAGCCGAGAGCGCCATCGGTGATGGCTTTGAGCGCGCCGGTCCTGAGCCAAGGGTCCGTGGTACCGCCTTGCGCGCGCCTGTCTTGCAAATCGTTCAGTGAAGCATTGAACGGCAACCATTCGGTGATGCGGACGGTGAGTTTGCCCTCTTCTTTCAATTGCTGATACACCTGAAAATCTTCCCAAGCAGAATTGTCCTGCGCCGAGGTGACGCCGTTGCGTGCAACATTCGCGAGCACGATTTCAATTCCGCGGCGGCGCTCTTCCACGGAAGGGTCAGGTATTCGCACTCTGACCAGAATCATCGCGGCCGATTCTTTCAGCATACCCGTAGGTTCCCCGAGACCATCGTGCTCGATCTCGCCACCTGACGGATTCGGAGAGGACTTGTCGATTTCCGCCTTCTTCAGCGCCAGCGAATTGGCCACCGCCACGTGGCCGGAGATGTGCGTGAGGATGACGGGGTTATTCGGCGCGACGGCATCGAGCTCCTGGCGATTCGGGAACCTCTTGTCCGGCCAAAGCGTGTGATCCCATCCACTGCCGGTGATCCATTCTCCTTCTTTGTGATGCGCAACCGCTTCGGCCAAGCGCTTCTGCATTTCCTGTACGGAAGTGACGCCCCGCAATTCAACTGCCAGCGCGTCGGCCCCGGCGCTGCCCAAGTGCACGTGCGCGTCGTTAAAGCCGGGCATGACAAAGAGACCGTTGAGGCGAACGGTTTCTGCGCCCTCCTGGCTTCCGCCGCAGTCAAGCAGTACATGATCTAACTTTCCAATGCAGGTGATCTGCCCATCCTCGACAGCCATGGCTTCGGCCCACGGGTTCGCTGGATCGTTCGTGTAAATCCGACCGTGAGTGTAGAAGACGGTGTGCTTTAGCTTCTCCTGCGCCGCTAAATGCGGGCACAACGGCAGAACGCACAAAGTCGCTGCCAAAGCAAAACCATCACAAGCGAACCCGAGACGCGTCGCGCCCGCATTCATCGAGATTTCGCCTCTTCGAGCCCGGCGATTCCAAGAACGGTCAGCAACGCGCGTTTCAAGCCCGCCTCCCGGCCAGCCGCGTCGTACCACTCCTGCAGGGAATGCGCTCCGCCGCCCGTTCCTCCCGCGCCAATAGAGATGGCTTCGATTCCCAGGGAGAGCGGGATATTCGCGTCTGTAGAGGACCGTTCCGTTCGGGACTGGTTGCCGATGAATTCATCTGCCGTGCGCAAGGCCGCCAGCAGCGGTGAATCGGGCGAAAGCTCGCCGCCTGGCCTGCTTCCAAGCAACTCCACTTTCCATTCGAGAGCCCCTTTGGAGCGGTCGCGCGGCGGCTCCATTTCGTCGCGCACGCCTGCGGCGATGGAATCGCGAAGCGCGGCTTCGAGCCGGCGCAATTCCTCCTCGTTTTCCGAACGAATGTCCACTTTGATTTTAGCCTCGTAAGGCACGGAATTGACCGACGTTCCGCCTTCGATCTGGCCAAGGTTGAAGGTGGTGCGTGGGTTGGCCGGTACTTTTGTGTTGATAAAGCGCATCGAGCCGCGAATCAAAGCGTTGATGGGATTGGGCATGCCGAAGTCCGACCAGCTATGCCCGCCGGGGCCGGTGATCATAGCTTCCAGGCGCCGGGAGGCCAGCGCCTTTGTCGTGACGTGATCCGTGCCGGAGCCGTCGAGCACGACCACCGCTTTCAATTTTTTCCCGTACGTCTCGACCAACTCGCGCATTCCGCGCAGATTCCCTTCCCCCTCTTCTCCCACGTTTCCCACAAGCAAAAGGGTGCGCTCGGGTTTGATGTGAGCAAATTCGAGCGCTCGCGCAATGGCGACAAGTGCCGCAATGCCGGAGCCATTATCGGAAATGCCCGGCGCCGTCATGCGGTTGCCGTTGCGATGGACTTTCACGTCCGTGCCAGCAGGGAAAACCGTATCAAGATGTGCGGAAAGCATCACAATTTCATTTTCGGTTGCACCGCGCAACTCCCCAATGACGTTGCCGATCTTATCGACGCGCGCTGGGAGGCCGCTTTCCGAGAGCAATTCGCTCACGGCACTGGCGCGCGCTTCTTCCTGAAAGGGCGGCGCGGGAATCTCCGTTAACCTCGCTTGCGCATCGTTGATCCAGGAAAGATTGCGATCAAACCATTCGAGGGCGGCGCGCACCTGCACGCTTTCGGCGAGCCGGGGACCCGCGGCCAGACGACGCGCATGGGACGGAGCGGCGGAGCGAACCGGCATAAATAGAAGAATAGCGCAAACGAAGGCACGTTTCATCGTCGGCCCGACTATCTTGTCTCGCCCGTCTTGTTTCAACGGGATGCCGGCTCCGTGCAAAGTGCTTGGATCTCGGCATCGGTAAGTACGCGTGCGGATTGCTTGGCAGCCTCGAGGATCCGGCTGACGAGAGTGTCATCGGCGGGAATCTGGTGGCGCGCGAGCCAATAAAGAACGTTGGATTTGCCGCTCATGGGGCCGATTTCAATCACCTGCTCCATGCCGAACAGGTGGGCGGGCACGCCGCTGTAAACCGCGTCGGCCAGGCGATGATCGTGTTTCTGAATCGCTTTGATGATTGCAGCCGCATGCACCCCGGTTGCGGTGCGAAACGCGTCGTGGCCAATCACGGGGTAGTTGGGAGGAATGGAAGTCTTCGTGGCACGGGCAACTTTCTCGCAGTAATACCTGAGGTTGGAAAGGTCGCGGTCAATCAGGCCCGCGAGCCGCAGATTCACGAGCATGAGTTCCATGGGCGTGTTGCCGACACGCTCGCCGAGCGCATTGGCGGCGGCGTGGACCTGATGCGCGCCTGCGGCAACCGCGGCAAAGGAATTGGCGATGGCCAAGCCACGATCGTTGTGACCATGCCAATCGACGCGAATTTTTTCGCCCGAAGGCTTCACGACTTCCTCGACGACGAATTTGACCAGGTTGAAAGCGCCCGTTGGCGTCGCGTGGCCCACGGTGTCGCACAGAACAACGGCTCGGGCGCCGTTACCAATCGCCGTGGAATATAAGCGCTTCACTGTTTCCGGATCCGTCCGCACGGTATCTTCGGTCACGTACATAGACGGCAGGCCATGTTCGACCGCGAACTTCACAGCATTTTCCGTGGTGCGCTGGAGATGGTCGACGGTCCAGTCTTCGACCAAACGCCGGATGGGGCTCGAACCAAGGAACGTGGCGGCTTCGATCGCGATTCCTGCGCGCTCGGAAATCTCCACGATGGGACGAATGTCGTTTTCGTGCGTTCGCGCGGCGCAGTTCGGCTTGATCTTCATTCGGTTGGCGGCAATTTCACGCGCCAAAGCTTCGGTATGTGCCGCCGCGCGCGGCCCGGCGCCCGGGAGGCCGATATTGACGGCATCGATGCCGAGCGACTCCATTAGGTGCAGGATTTCCAGTTTGTCTTCAATGCTGGGATCGAAAACGGAAGGATTCTGCAACCCATCGCGAAGCGTTTCGTCATCCAGGAGCACCGGTGTGCCCGCAGGAATCTCGGGCGGGGTGGCCGTATTCCAGTCGTAGATCCATTCGTTTTGCAGCATACGTCTTTGACTGCTCCCGGACGCCACTAGTTTCGCAACGTGTAGCTTTGTGGCTGCTGCGCGGGATCAGGGCGATACAGCGTCTTGCAAAACTCGCACCGATAGATCTCCGCGTTCGGCCCGATATGCCCGGCCACCTCTTTGGGGTAGTCGTACCAGCGCTTCAAATGACCGGCACAGAGTTTGCCCTTGTCATCTTTCTCGTCGCAAGCACGCTGCTTGGGCTTGCGGGTTTTGATTTTGGGGGTGGCTGCCGATTCTTCTGCCATGAAGCCCTTTCTACCAACCGTGGTCACGGAAAAAAGTTTTCAGCCCGGCGCGAACATTGCTGAGCTTTGCGCTGATGCCGCCGGAGAACTCGAACCGCAGGAAGGCGTCCGCCGCCTGCTCCAGCTCCCTGCCATAACGATACCACCACGGCTTTTCCTTCCGCGGCAGGCGGTCGACATCGATGTATTTCGTTTGCGCCATTTCCAGAATTCCCGCGCGGCCGTGCGTGCGGCCCCAGCCGCTCGCGCCACTTCCGCCATGAGGAGCCTCGGCAATCGCAAAGCAGCTGATGGCGTCATTGACCATGACTGCGCCTGCACGAATTCGCTCGGCGATCGATTGTCCTTTCTTCGCATCTTTCGTCCACACACTGGCAGCCAGGGCAAATGGCGAATCGTTGGCGTGACGGATGGCTTCCTCGGCACCCTTCACGGTTTGCATGGCCAGAATAGGTCCAAACGTCTCTTCCTGAAATAGATTCATGCTGGAATCAACGTCCGTAACCACGGTAGGCTCGAAGAAGTTCGGCCCGAGATCGGGACGCGGATTGCCGCCGCATAAAACTCGCGCGCCCCGCGCCACCGCGTCTTCGATTACATCGCTCATTCGTCGCACGTGTTGCGGCCGGATCAAAGGTCCAACATCGGTCGCGGGATCGCTGCCCGGGCCGAGGTGCAGCTTCTTCGTTTTCTGAACACAGAGCTCTGCAAATCTTTGCGAGACCGCTTCCTCGACGAACAGCCGCTCGACCGACAGGCAAGCCTGCCCGCAATTCGTGTAACTGCCCCAAACGGCGGCGCTCGATGCCGTTTCGAGGTCTGCATCGGCAAGAACAATCATGGCGTCCTTGCCACCCAGTTCGAGGACCGTCGGTATGAGTTTCTTTGCACAAGCTTCTGCAACCTGCCGCCCGGTCCCGACGCTTCCGGTGAAAAGAACTTTATCGGGGCCCGACTCGACGAGCGCCTGCCCCACTTCTCCTCCACCCTGAACCACGGCGACGAGGTCTTGCGGGAAGCCGGCGCTGCGAAAAAGCCTTTCGATCAGCTCTCCGCATCGCGGCGTAAAGTCACTCGGCTTCGAGACGACCGCGTTCCCGGCTGCGACGGCAGGAATAATCTGGCTCATCGGAATCGCTAGCGGATAGTTCCACGAAGAAATAATGCCGATCACGCCGAGCGGTTCATACACCAGATGCCCGGACTTGGCCTTTGCGGCACTGCTGTGATGCGGTACGCGTTCCCGGCGAAGCGCCGCGGGCGCTTTCTTGGACCAATACTCTGCCGAATCGAGCGCGACAAAGATATCCGCGAAGACGGCTTCCACACGCGGCTTTCCCGATTCGCCGACAACGGCGTCCGCCAGTTCGTTGCGGGAAGCCATCAAGCATTCGCGAAGCTTCCTTAAACGCCGGCAGCGTTCGCGCACGGGAACTTTCGCCCATTCCTTTTGTGCCGCTCGCGCAAGCACGACCGTCCGCCCAACCATCTCCGGCGGAGTCCTTCCAATATGTGCCAGGACTTTCCCCGTGGCGGGGTCGATCGAGGGCAGCATTTCGATAGGGATGGCCGTGGCAGCCATAATCGGGATTCTAACCGATTTTCTGCTTCGGCGAGAGCAAACCGCACCGTGAAGACCGTGAACCGCAAACCAGGGCGATTCACACGGCGATTGGCAAGGCATCACGAAGAATCTTCTAAGGGTCTCCGATGCGCCAGGCCTCTTCGTGCTGCACCTCGACCATCACCAACCCCTGCGACGGAACGGTGGGGCCGGCCTTCGCGCGGTCCTTGATTTCGTAGAGACGGTCAATGTCTTCGGGTTTGAGCCTTCCTCGCCCCACCTCCAGCAGCGTGCCCACCATTTTCCGCACCATGTAACGAAGAAAGGATCGGCCGCTCACCGTGAAGACGAGCTCTTCTCCGTCCGCCGAGCGTGCGAGTTCCGCGGCATAAATTTCGCGTTCGGTGGAACGCTCGCGATCCCCGTCCTCCGAATCTGCCGAAGCGGCAAACGCAGTGAAGTCATGCGTTCCGATAAAACGAGCCGCTGCGTCACGCATGGCATCTTCATCGAGCGGAAACGGATAGTGCAAGACGTAGCGCCAGAGCGATGGCGGCACGACTTTTCCTCGATACAAGCGATAGCGGTAGGTTTTGCGTCGCGCCGACCAGCGCGCATGAAAGTCCGGCCCGACCTCTTCCGCCGCCACAATGCGAATCGTCGGGGGCAGCAGCGCGTTTAGCGCGCGCTGGAATTCCTCGGCCGACAGCGCCGATTGAGTTTTGAAGCTGGCTACCTGGCCGAGCGCATGTACGCCTGCGTCCGTTCGTCCCGCGCCGTGCAGAAAAACTCTTTCTTGCGTCACACGCTCGAGCACATTGACGATTTCCCCTTGAACGGTCGGCTTGTTCGACTGCATCTGCCAGCCGTGGAAATCCGTGCCCTCGTAGGCAATGGTGAGCTTGAAATGACGCATCAGGGCGAGAGAAGGTTAGATCCGGCTAAAGCGCCGTGCGCGCAAAGCGGCTGCCCGGCTTCAGGGCAACGCTGCCCTGTCGGCAGAGCGGACAATCTTCCGGCTCATGGTGGGTGAGGGGCATTTGCAGCAGCGACTGCGCTTCGACGTCGAAGTCGATCGCTCCGCCGCTGCGGTCGATCAGCGCCCCGGCGCCCATCACGCGCCCGCCGGCCTCTTCCACAACGTGAATGGCTTCCATAGTCGAGCCGCCGGTGGTCCACACGTCTTCTATCACCAGGACGTGCTGGTTCGGTCGGACCTCAAACCCGCGGCGCAGCGTCATCATCCCGCTGGCGTCTCGTTCTACAAACAGGGCCGGCACTCCTGCGCCCATCTCGGTCTTTGGGTCAGGCAATGCTCGCGCCACTTCCTGCCCGATGATGAGGCCCCCGATGGCCGGCGAGACCACCGCGTCCACGCGAACATCCGAAAACAGCTCCGCCAGGGCTTGCCCGAGCTTTTCCGCAAACCGCGGGTATTGCAGCACGAGCGCGCATTGCACATAGGTTCCACTGTGCCGTCCGCTAGACAGTTCGAAATGCCCGTGGCGGATGGCGCCGGCGGTCTCGAACATCTTCAGGATTTCTTCGCGCTTGAGCATGGCCTCAGCTAATCGTCAGCGACTCCTAAACGTCGAACTGTCAGCAGCCTAGCGGTCGTGCCTTTTATTGTCAAGAATTGTCAAGAATAGACGGCCCTGTTAGACTCGGTCTGCCCGGTCCATGCGTGTCTTTGTTTGTGGTGGCTTTCCCGTCCGAATCGGGGGCAGGCGCGGGCCAGTTCGATCTTGCTAACCCCAAAAAACGGTTCACTTGTTTCCAAGAGTGAAACAAATAAAAGCAAAGCTCGCGAAACAAATTCCATTGTGTGAACGTTTTACAGATTGAGCCCTTTAAGTTCAAATTCAAATCCCTTGGGGGAATCACGAGGGTAAGGAGCGCTATGACTTCGCTACGCAGGACCCTGGCTGCATCTGGAGCAACGCTGTTGGCCCGACCGCTGATGGCGCTAATTCTCGCGGCGACGCTTGTGGGGGGACCTGCCTCCCCGGCGTATGCGCAAGCCGCACCGCAAAATCCGCCGCCTGCGCCTGCTCCGCAAGCCGCGCCAAGTGCTGTGAACACTCCCATTTCGCTCGGTACCGCCAAATACCATTTCTCGCGCGCGCCGCGGCCTTTTCCCAATCTGTTTGCGCCCTACCGCGCGATTAAGGTCCCGCCAAGCTCCGTCGTCAACTCGCCGCGCATCGAGCAGTTCATCCACGACAACAAGCTCGAAATCTCTCTTCAGGACGCAGTGGAACTCGCTTTAGAAAACAGCGTGGATATTGCGGTGCGGCGCTACTATCCATGGATCGCAGACGTAGGCATTCTCAAAGCGTCCTCTGGACCTAATTCTTCGGGTTATGGGATACCCGGCGCTGCCATCCCTGGTTCTTCCGCGAGCCTCAATCCTTTCGCGTTTATCATCAACTCGTACGACCCTCTGTTGACCTCAACGGTTTCGCTCGACGATCGCACGCAACCCATCAACAACCCCTTCACCTCGGGATCGGGAGTCGTCGGCGCACTTCGGGCCTCCCCCCTCTTCATTCACAGCGACACGTACAATACGCAGTATTCCCAGTATTTCCCAACCGGAACGAGCATGACCGTTACCTATGACAACACGCGATCATCCAGCGATCCCACGGCCAACTTTTTTAATCCCTTCGTGCAGTCGTCCATCTTCGTTAGCTTCAGCCAGAATTTGCTGAGCGGTTTTGGCCTGACCGTGAACCGTCGCAATATCATCATCGCGAACAACAACCGCAAAATCGCCGACCTTGATTTCGCGCAGCAGGCTATCACTAGCGTCACGAATACCATCAACGCCTATTGGGAACTCGCCTACGCCCACGAGAATGTTAAAGTCCAGCAGCAAGCCGTTGCTGTTTCCGAAAAGCTGTATAGCGACAACAAAAAGCAGCTCGAGATCGGCACGATGGCTCCGCTGGATGTCACGCGCGCGGAGTCCGAACTCGCCACCAACCAACAGAACCTCATCGTCGCACAGACTGTCCAGTTGACAGATGAACAGACCTTGAAAAATGCGATTACCCGGAATCCGCTTGATCCCAAAGTCGTCAACGTCGAAATTATTCCCACTGATAAGCCAGCGGCCCCGGCACAAACCGAAGCCCCAAGCTTCGAGGAGGCGTTGAAGGAAGCTTACGCGAAGCGGCCGGATCTCCTCGAACAGGTGTACAACCTGAAGAACGCTGCCCTCGACGTGAAAGCTACGCACAACGCGCTGCTCCCGACCGCGACGCTCAGTGCCCAATACGGAACCGTGGGACTCGCGGGAAACTCCAAACCTCTGCCCACAATACCCGTTGCAGGAGCTCCAGTGGTCGACGCCAACGGTAATCCCGTCCCGGGTCTGTTCCTCCCGAGTCTCGCTCGTGCCTCAAACGTAACCAACTTCGCTGGCTTCAGCGATGCCATGAAGATGGTGCTTCACAACGACTTTCCGGACTATGCTGCGCAAGTCAGCATCACCATTCCGATTCGCAACCGCTCGTTGCAGGCCGACAATCAGCGCTCGCAGCTCGTCCAGCGCCAGATCGAGATGGAAGTGCAACAATTGAAGAACGCCGCCTTGCTGGACGTGCGCAACACCTACATCGCCTTGGAACAGGATCGCGCGCGTGTGGCTGCCGCCTCCAAGGCGAGTGAATTGCAACGCCAGACTTTTGAGGCCGAGCAGAAGAGGTACCAACTGGGTGCATCGACCGTTTACCAAGTGATCTTGACCCAGCGCGACTATATCACCGCCCAGGGCACGGAGCTCCGCGCGCTTGCTGATCTGCTTGAAGCCAGGGCCAACTACGAGCGCGCCGTTGGCAAGACCTTGGAAGTCAATCACGTCACCGTTGCCGACGCCGAAGGCGGCGCAATCGACCGCGAAACGCTCATCCCAGGAACATTGCACGGCCAGGTCGTTGGTGTGGACAAACTCTTCTCCGGCACCAATGCCGGCCAGAAATAACTCGCAGCAAGCTCCGGGGATAAACTTTGCGTCCCGGGGCGGGCCGATCTAGACACGATGACCTTCTGCCCTCTCCACTACGTGGCGGCACTTCGTCGCCGGCAGCCCTAGCGTTGCCGCTCGCCAGCGGGTTCTGCCACAATTCGATATCCCCATACGCGAGAGAACCCGCAAGGCTAGCGCCCCACGTTACAATCCCCGTGCATGCCATGTCAGGCTTGTGTGCCGATTCTCGCCGGTGCCGCAGGTGTTTGCAGGTGTTGTCGAAGCTTGCCCGTCCTCTACCTTTCGCATAGCATTGGTGGTGTAGACGTCCTACGCATTGGCTCGCGCACTTGAGGAGAAGCTCCGGAATGAGCGATAAGCCAAAAGCATCGACAGAGACCTTAACGCCCGCCGAAACTTCCGCCCCGCACCGCCAGCCCTCGGGCAAAGAACTCGACTGGGAGAGGAACATTCTTCAGCCGACTTTGGCAAAGAGCCCCGAAAGAACTCACCATTTCACAACCACCTCCGGTCATCCGACTCGCCGCCTTTACACGCAAGCCGATTTGCCGAACTGGGATCCCGACCGCGATTTAGGCATGCCTGGTGTTCCCCCCTATACTCGCGGAATCCATCCCACGATGTACCGCACGCGCCTCTGGACGATGCGCCAGTTTGCGGGCTTTGGCACCGCGGAAGACACCAACGCTCGTTTCCGCTACCTCCTTTCGCAAGGCCAAACCGGCCTCTCCACAGCCTTCGACCTACCGACTCTGATGGGTTATGACTCTGACCATCCGCTCTCGGAAGGAGAAGTCGGGAAATGCGGCGTGGCCATCAGCTCCCTCGCCGACATGGAAGTGCTTTTTGACAAAATCCCGCTGGCGAGCGTAACCACCTCCATGACCATCAATTCGCCGGCGGCGGTCATCTGGGCGATGTACCTGGCGGTGGCGGAGAAGCAGGGTGCGGATTGGAGGAAAATCTCTGGCACACTGCAGAACGACATCCTCAAAGAGTACATCGCGCAAAAGGAATACATCTACCCGCCCGAGCCTTCCATGCGGTTGGTCATCGACACCTTTGAATTCGGCGTCAAAAACACTCCCAAGTTCAACACCATTTCGATCAGCGGCTACCACATCCGCGAGGCAGGCTCCACGGCGATTCAAGAATTGGCTTTTACCCTGCGCGACGGACTCGAGTATGTCGAATGGGGAATGCGTCGCGGCCTTGAGGTGGACCAATTTGTACCCCAGCTTTCCTTTTTCTTCAACGCGCACAATGATTTCTTCGAGGAGATTGCTAAGTATCGTGCCGCGCGGCGCATCTGGCATAAGGCCATGGTCGAGCGCTTCCAATCGAGCAATCCGCGCTCCTGGGGGCTGCGCTTCCACACCCAGACAGCGGGCTGTTCGCTCACGGCCCAGCAGCCGTACAACAACGTCGTTCGGACGGCCATTCAAGCGCTTGCTGCGGTGATGGGCGGCACGCAATCCTTGCACACCAACTCTCTTGATGAAGCTTGGGCTTTGCCGACAGAGTTTGCCGCCACGATTGCCCTGCGCACCCAGCAAATCATCGCGCACGAAACCGGCGTAACCAATACGGTCGACCCGCTCGGCGGGTCTTACTTCGTGGAAACGCTCACGAACGAGGTCGAGCGCGGCGCTTGGGACCACATCGAACGAATTGACGCCATGGGGGGTATGGTTGCGGCCATCGAGCGCGGTTACCCACAGCGCGAGATCGCGGAAGCCTCTTACCGGTACCAAATGGCGGTGGAAAAAAAAGAAAAAATCATCGTGGGCGTGAACGATTTTATTTCGGAAGAGAAGCCGCTCGAGATCCTGCAAATTGACGAGACGGTCGCGCGGCGCCAGGCCGAGCGCCTCCGTAAACTCCGCGCCGAGCGTTCGCAAGCGGAGGTGGAGCGCCGACTTGGCGCGCTGCGCAACGCCGCCAAGGGCAACGAAAATCTCATGCCGTTCATTTTCGATGCCGTGAAGGCCTACGCAACGTTGGGAGAAATTTGCGACGCCATGCGCGACGTGTTCGGCACCTACGAAGAAGTGCCTTGCACGTGATTTCCGTAATTGGCCCTGTTTCCAACAATTTACACTGCCTTCTGGAATTGAACCAGTTGCCCACGTTGCCCAACTGGGGCGCCGGGAAGGTCAAATCCTAAGCCGATTTTCTCTGCCCATTTTAGCCGGAACTCGCACTCTTTATCCAGCTTGATGTACCGCTCCGAGACGTGCTCCTGCGCGTGGCCGCTCCAGTAATGCTTTAGAGCAGTCGGCACGCCCGGAAATTCGTCAATGTATGTCCGCCTGAAACGGCGAAAGATATTGAATCCGCCGCGAGGCAGGCCGAGATGGTCGAGAACCGGTTGCAAGTCGCGAAGTTTGATATTTGCTTGATCGAGTGGTTTGCCCACTTTATTTGGGAAGACCAGGCCGCTTGTGCGCGAGCCCACATGGTCCTTGAGCATTCCTGCCAGCGAACAGCATAGGTCAACCTGCCGCTTGCCGGCCGGCGTCTTTAGGTAGTCTTGGATTTCGCTACGCTTGGCCTTCTGTTCGATCTGCAGCGTGCGGAAGTCTGTAGAGATATGCTTTATTTCAAGCCCCAAGGCTTCGCCTACGCGAAGCGGGCCGCAACCGGCGAGGAGCGCGTAGAGCGCTTGATACTGCCCGCGGGCGTAGAGCAGGATGCTGGACATCTCCGCGCTTGTCACCGTCGGCTGCTTCTGCTCGCCGATCGATGGGGCATCAATGAACTCGTCATCCCACACCCTAGAGAATATCTGCTCGGCCTTTTCATTGCGAGCTGAGGCCACAACGTCTTTGACCCAACTCATGTAGTCGCGGATAGTTGCTGGGGCCAGTGAGTTTGACATCTGGTCCACCAACTCCTTAAGGGCCAGATTATGCACATCGGCCAGGTATTTCTCGCCAAGGAACGGGTAGACCCACTTGTCCAGCGCGTAGCGCCGGCTGTCCACCGATGTACGTTCAAGCGGGTTGCGTTTGCGGGTGAGCAGGGACTTCAACCATAACTCGCCCTGCTCCTTGAAGGTTATGTTTGCTGTTGCTTCAAAGAAACGTTGAGAGGAGTTTACGCCAAGCTTCTCAAGCTGTTCGGCACATTTGCGCTCCGCAATGGTCCGCGTGCGGCAGATACCCAGCGGGACGATCCCACGCTGTAATTCTGCTCGCCCAGGGACATCCTGCCAGTAACGCGCATACGCCGGCACGCTCGGGAGCCAGGGGTCGGATTTGCTTCTGCTTTTCTGGAACACGTTTCCCTTTTGATACTTGCGCCTCGCCAAAGATGGTCCTCTCCGGCGCGGTGCTGCAACCGGCAAGGACTCTACAGCGAATTGGAGAAGGACGGCCATCTAAACTTTAGCGGCCCCTCCGTTCGTCTTAACGCTAGACTTGCGCTCACCGTCGCCGCGGCATTTAGAACTGCACCAAACCCCGGGATCCCCTCGCCGCATGAATCGCACTGAGCCGAGAAGTTGGCCGCACTTGTCGCAGCATTCGGTGACGGAGATGCCGCGATCTTCGAGTAGCCGTCTACGCAAACCCTCACGGAGCATCACGGCTAGTCGTCCTCCCCATGCGGCTCCGTATGATCGCGCCAGACTTGCGCCGTGGCCGGAACTTCCGGCGCGTCACTGAACCTCAATTTGCGAATGTCGAATACCGCCGAGACAGGCCCGGTCTGACCGTCGCGGCTTTTCAGGATGAATAGCTTCGCTTCCTTCTCGTCGCCCTGCATCTCCCTGACCCAAGGCCGGTCTGCAAAGATCACAAAAGAACTGTGCTTTGCTTTTGCGCCGGTACCGTAGAGCCGTTGCAGGGATGGCCGCTCGGCATCTTCCTTGTTGAGCGCCTTGCGCAACTGGCTAATCAGGATCACGGCGCATTCCAATTCGACGCCTAGAGACTTTGCGGCCCGCACCAGGGTTCGCTGCTGATCTAGTTCGGTTTCTCCTGGGGCATCAATCAACTCGTCGTAATCCAAAACTATGAGGTCAAGGCCGTCTGTTTTCTTCATTCTTCGAGCCGCTCTGCGGATACGCGATAGGCTCAACTCGCCGTCGAGTATCTTGCAGCACTTGCATTCGTGGCTTGCTGCTTCGACCAGCGACTTCCAATCTTCGGGAGTAAGCAAGTCCTCCCGCCGCATCTTGAAAGGTGAAACGCTGGCATTCGCGGCCAACTCGCGGCCCTTTAAGTGCGCCGCGGTCATTTCCGCGCTGCAATACAGGGAGTGATGCCCCCGCCGACAAGACATTGCGCGGGTCTGCGAAGCAAGAAGAGTCTTTCCAACTCCGGTATCGGCGGTCAGTGTCACCAGTTCGGTTTCCCTGAAACCGCCAGTGAGTCGGTCGAGCTTGTCAACGCCAGTGAAGATTTTTATTCGCGCCCCTTCTTGCAGTTCTGAAAGTTTGCGCGTGGCCGCATCGAAGTGGCTAACGCCCATGTCGTCGCTTTCGTCTAAGTCCCTGGCTTGTGCCGACAATCTTTCAATCGCGCCGTCGAGAACGTCGTCTAGGTACCCAGGAGTCGTATCGAAAGCGTGCTTCTGTAACTTCTCTAAGGTGTGAATGAGTTTTCTGTGCTCCGCCAATCGGCGCACGTTGCGTGCGCTTCTCATCAGATCCACAGAAATATCCCGCTTGTCGAGCAAGCTGGCCAGATACGGCGTCCCACCAGCCGCTTCCAGCTCACCCTCTTGGGTCAGATCGTCGCTAACCGCGGATGTGACCGTACAGGATTCCGCCAATAATGGCGCGTTCCGAATCGGCATCGGCGGGGAGTGGTGGGGCTATGGCTTCGTTCATTGCTTGCCCCCTACTCCCGCGCCCCACGGTTCGGGCTCGAGTTCGCGAATGGGCTCCCGCTGGTGGTAGCCGCTCTCGTTCGTTCTCAGTTCAGCCGCAGCTTGTGCGATCCGCGGAGGGATGCGCCAGCCCATAGCCTGAATCGCGTCCATGCAAGCTGAAAGAAACTCGACGGGCGATTGATTGCCCTTCGTCGTGTACAAGTCCTCGCAGAGTTTGCGAACCCCTCCTGAGAGCCTCTCAGGGTCAATTCCCATCTCCTTCCAGAACGGAGCTAGCGGCAGCCCTACTGCTTGCTCAAGTGCTTTGTCTAGCTGCTTTGTCTTATTGGGTCGGACATTTTCTTCTGAGTGGTCGGACATTTTCGCCGGGTGGTCGGGCATTTCTTTCCGACCACTCTTGGTCCACTTTTTCGAGTTCAGGACTCTGATTGAATGGCCGCGAGGGGTAAGCGTTCGCTCTATGTACCCCTTCTCCTCCAGTCGGTCGAAGTGAGAGCGGATGGTCTTTTCGTTAACCTCGAAGCTCTCGGCAATTTTCTGATAGTTGACAGGCTTGCCGTTCCACACTTTGCCGATCCCGTCTTTCTCTTTGGTGATGCAGTCCAAGAGCCAGAGAAATTCCCAGATGGCAGGGCCGATTTGCCTGCGGTGCTTGGCCTCCAAGACCCCGTTCCAGACGTAGAACGGATGGGATGGTCGGTTGCCGTACTTGCGCTCGTGGTTCACGCGCCCAACTCCTCGGCCTCGAGTTCGCGCGCCACACGCTCCGCTCGGGCGATAGATTCCACGGATACCGGGATCCCACTCTCTGCCCGCGTGCGAATAATGGTGAGTTGCCCGCGCAAGATGGTGAGCCTGTCCCGCCAAGGGATGCCGGCGCCGTCCAGGGGATCAACGTGGATGCGGATGACGATCATGGCCGCGCCGCCCCGGCAAACAGCGGCATTGCTTGCGCCCGTTCCTCACGTGTCCGGCGCATGTAGTCGGATTCCGTCCGCTCCGAACGATGCTCATTCGGGCCGCGCAGCTCTGCCCAGTAAACGCTCCGCTCGCACGGCTGGCCGAGATCATCTTTGGCAACACTCGTTTTGTTCAAAATCCGGATTGAGGATGCAGGGCTCCGATTGATCTCGCTGACGCGTGCTCGGAAGGACGTTCCGAATTGCCCGTGTAATGTGTTCGTGCTGAAACGTGCTCCGAGATGTTCGAGAAAGAATGCCTCGATCGCCGCACGACGGGACTGGCGCGCTTGAAACGCCGTCGCAAGGGGCGGCCTGGTCATTGCGCCACGCTCGCTGCTGCGAGGAGTTCCGCCCACGCCTCATTGTCAGTGAAGACTCGGAAGCTCCGCCCAGGTCGCGGCCCGCGGAAATAGCAGCTCTCCAAATCCGCCGACCGGACTACTTCCACTCCAACCTTGCACTGAATTGTGCTTTTGAGAGGGTGTTGCTCTGCTTGCTCTACTCGTGTTACCGTCTGGGTGTCCATTATTCGGTCTGTCCTTTTTGAAATTCCCTCTAGTCACTTTGGCGGTGACTAGGGGTGTGTTTGAAAATCTACGCGCTGGCACCTGCCAGCATTCCCGCTGACTTTGGCGTTCTGCCTGCGTCCTCCAAAACCCCGTCGATTCTGGCCGCACGATCACGAATCGCTGCGATGAGCACGCGGCGTACTGCCGCTTCTTCTTGTTCGCTCAACTGGATTTCCCGACATTCGGCTTGACTGAGTTTTGCGCGGTTGATGCCGCTGGCAGTCGCAGCTTTAAGCTGTGTCCAGCCGGCCATCCGCCGCAGTTCGCGAAGATCGTTCATTCGGTGTAACCCCCTGCGAAATACAACTCTGCGAAATACAACTTTGTTGTCGCATTGAGAATAGTGGATGGGCAAGGCCGCTGATTGCGGGTTACTTCGGGTCGTTGCGGGTCGTTGCGGGTTACTTCGGGTTTTTTGAAGGGAGATACTTTCTGAGCGATTCCGTGGTTATTTGCCGATTGTGTCCTTGCCCCTCGACTACGAGTACGCCCCTTGCGACGAGGTTTTGGCGTTGCCTCTCGCTGATTCCTAGGTATTGCTCGGCGGTCCTAAAAGCAACGCTGTCTTTGCCATCAATGAGTGACGGATTGCCTTTTTGGTCATTCTTGTGTCCGGTTTCCGGCGCCTCGCCCGGCTCTTTAGAGTCCACTCCGGTATTGTGTTTTTCAACAGCCAGTCGATCCGCAAACTTACCCTCCGCGGTGCCGGCGCTCGGCGTCGTGTGCGCCCGCTGCTCCTCCGCTTCCGCGATTGCTCTTTCCAGCGCCGTCCATGCATCGGAAATCGTTACTTCCGACTCCTGGCCATGTGCATTGTTGCGGCTTAACACTGAACGGAGCAACCCCACCATTGCGCTGTGCGCTTCGTGCGGTTTCATCTTTCCCGCCAGCACCGGAGGAAGAATAATCGGCCCCATCTTGGTCTGCGAGAACGTGTGCTTGCACAAGTCAAGCATCTGCCTTTGCTCTGAAAACTTCTGGAGAGCCTCGGTAAGAATCGTGCGGGTCTGTAGCCACAAATCCCTCGGATAGCCAGCCGGACAATCCAGTGGTATCTGCGTTATTTCGGGAGTTCGGGGGTGCCATCCAGTGTTCACTGTGCGGACCGGCTCCGGGAGTTTCACGCGTGGGCGTTTGGGCGGCTTCGTGCCTGGTTGGGGCGTCTTAGCCCTTGCGTGCTTCGCGGGTTTGCGCTTATTCTCTTTTCGATTGTTCACGTTGATTCCTACCCGCGCCGGCGTGCCTGCCGGCGCTTCCCTTTTTCAGCTTACCTCTGGCGGTTGCGGTGCCGGCTGCGTCGGCGCCACTGGCGGCTTGTATTCAGGTGTCAGCCTCGCTGGACCGCTAGACGGCTTGATGTTCTTCTTCTTTGGCTTCTTTTTCTCTCGGCCTCGTTTGTCTCGACTGCCCATGGGTTTTGCTCCTTTCCGCTACCCTCAAAGGCATCATACAAAAGACTTGACATCCTGTCAAGACTCTGCTATAAAATAGGTGATGAGTCCGAAGACCTACACGACAACCGAGGCGGCTGAAGCTGTCGGAATAACGCGGGCGACCCTTCAGGATTGGATTAAGAAGGGGAAATTCGTAGCACCGAAGCTTCAGCGTCTCGGAAAGGTCAGCGTCAGACTTTGGACGGCATCAGACATCGCTCGCCTGAAAGCAAAGAAGTCTGAAATCTATCAGGAGAAGCGACGGTAAAAACAAAACGGGCCACCGCTCAGTTTGCACCTGACCGGCAGCCCTGACCCCCAAAGGAGGGCTTAGCTCCGATGGAAGCTGGAAATAAATTATCACACCACCGCGCACCGCTCCGGTTGCGCGTGAAGTCCTTAACCAAAGCGGGCGTCCTGTACGACGTTCGCTATTCCGCCCGCAAATGGACGTGTAGCTGTCCCTCCGCCCGCTATCGCCGCGGAAAGTGCAAGCACGTCGCCATGCTGCGGGTACTCGGCTTGCGTCGTGCCATGCGCTTCGCAGTCTCCCCTGAGGGACGGCCATGAGCACCGCCGCCAAAGTAGCTCAACACAAAGAAAAGCACCCTGAGCGATACTGCCCGACCACCCGTTGCCTGTGGCGCACGAACGGCGGCTATTGCCCTCGCCACGCGCGCCATGCTCCGCCCAAGTCCTCAGCTTTGGAGTGGATCCGCAACGGATTTGTATTCCCGGGCAAGCCGACGCCAGGCGAAGGCTGTGTGCGATGACAACGGACCAACGCCACACCTTATCACCACGATCCCCTGACAATCTCGAGCCGTTGCTGTTCTTTGGTCGTGAATGCACGTTTATCGTCACCGCCAAACCACTCCAATGTCCCGGGTGTGGAGAAGCGCGCTTCTTTTTCATCAACCGAGACGGCCGCACTCACTGTGCGGAGTGTGACCTGAAAAAAGCAGCGCACGTCCCTTTTGACCCACGCGATCCGTGGAGTTACCTGGGGGGTGCGTGATGAGCACAATTCTCAGGCCGCTGACTTGGATCATTGATTGGATCATCGCGAAGGTAGCGCCGCCAGACGTAACGAAGATTCCTCGGATGGAAGCTAGTGCCGTTGCTACTTCTGTGCTCCTCAACGGTCCGTGCTCAGTACAACGCGATGCTTGGCGCAAGTTCTACGCCGCATCATGGATTACCGACGACAGAAGGATGCGTGCAGTTCGCGGCGCACTTTGGCACCGCGAGGGGAGGCTGCTATGACCAAGGCTATCGAAAAGAAAACGGCGGCAACGCCGCCGCTTGTAGCTCCTACGAGGGGAATGCCCGATCTTGACTTTCTGCTAAAGCATTCTCTGATGACGCTCTCCGAGCTGGAGCTAAGTTCCCTCAGCCGTTCATCGAATGCCTTGAAACACGCCAAGCTTGAAATGGAAGAGGCTGTGGCGCAGCGGGAAATAGCAGGTGTGGCTCGATGGCTGCTTGAGCACCGCGAAGACTTGCTAGAGGCTGCTAGGCGCGCGATTCTCCCCGCAAAGGGCGGAGAACTGTTTGAGCCTGATGGCAAGCTCGACGAAGTTCTGACACGGGCCAAGGAACAAGTTCGCGACCAAGGCCGCAGTCAGGAAGAGAAAGAAGACGGCGCGATGCCGAGCCCCTGGATCGTGCGGATGGATCGGAAGTACCTAACAGATGAGCAGCGACGGGCCGGCCGTAGTGCTATCGAGAAGCGTTGCCGCGAAAAGCACATCGCCGCAGGTAAGTGCGAGAGATGCTCGGAGCCGCTGGCCCACCATTCCGTCCGTGAGTGTGATGCGCATCTCGAAATTCATCGTCAGAGGGACGCCCGGGACAGGAAGAAGGCGGGCATCGAGCCAGGCACGCAAGGCCGGCAACCTGGGACACTCAAGGCCCTCAAGGAAGCAAACGAGAACCGGAAGCGCGGGAGCAAGTCTTGACAGCAACGGAGGTGAGGAATGAGAGCAGCCATCTACGCCAGGGTGAGCACCAAGGACAAAGGCCAAGAAGTGGAGAACCAATTGCGCCAACTGCGCGAGTTCGCCGCTCTGCAGGGCTGGACCGTCTACCGCGAGTTCATCGATCACGAGACGGCCAAGACGGATGAGCGCGCCGAGTTTCAGGCCATGTTCAGGGATGCCAGCCAGAGCAAGTTCGACGTACTCTTGTTCTGGGCGCTGGACCGTCTTTCCCGCGAGGGTGTGCTGGAAACCCTCCAGCACTTGAACCGGCTCACGTCTTACGGCGTCGGCTATCGCAGTTTCACTGAGCAGTATTTCGATTCCTGCGGGATCTTCAAAGACGCGGTAATCGCCATCGTCGCAACCGTTGCGAAGCAGGAGCGTGTCCGCATCTCCGAACGGGTGAAGGCAGGCCTCGAGACGGCACGCGCCAAGGGCAAGAAGCTCGGCCGGCCGCGGGTAATCGTGGACGCTCACAAGGTTGCCGCTCTGCGCGATGCCGGCCGCTCCTGGCCGCAGATAGCGAAGCAGCTTGGCTGTGGAGTCGGGACGGCCTACCGCGCCTATCAGGAGCTTTCCAAAAACCACCACGGCACAGCCCTTTCGAGAAACCCTGTTTCCATGGCCGTAGCTGCGGACTGATTCTCTGGCAGTTGCAGGCTTTCCAAAACTGACCGCCCGCCTTTCCAGAAAGAGTTGTTTTTCGTGCGGAGGAGGATTGAAAATGCGGTAGAGGCAGGAGGGGGGATTCTACACCCGTTCGGGCTGGTAGTTCTGCTAGGATTTGGTGCGCGATGGATGACTCTACGTTGAATCTTCGCGTCTTTGATCTTCACTACGCAAACCTGCAATCAATTGGCAAGGCGCAGAAAGTTCACCTCACAACTCTCATGGTTTATCTGGGAGGCGTCTGGGGTTGGTACATCGTCGGTGAAGGTACGAGTGTCACTATTCAGATGTTGGGATTGACAGTCAAAGCCAAAGGATTCTGGGCGATCACGCCGCTCATTGTGACCTTCTTTTCATTGGCACTCGTTGGGTCTGTGAATGCAGCCAGCCCCGCGAGGAAAAAACTAGACGCAGCCGCGAAAAAGCTAGGGATGGAAAAAGAGTTTGAGTTCTACGATTTGGATACGCACAAGAATGTGTTGGACTACTTTACATACCTTCGGTTATACCCAGAGAAAAGCCTGTCAGAAGTGGGGTATCAACGCTTCCAAGCCAAACACTTCCTCTACATCATCCCCCTGCTCATTGGGATTTATACAACTTGGTTTGCTATGCGACGTCCTGAATTATCGGGCATACTTTGGTTCTGGCTGTACGCAAGAATATCCCTGATTCTGCAGATAGCTTACTGTGTTCGCCCTTTCTGGAGAGCGTTATGCCGCTTCCTGGGCATTCGCAAGGACAAGACCAATTATTAGACGGGTACTGTTCCCGTTAATTGCATAGCACTTGATTGTGTTATAGCCTCGCCTCACCTGAGGTGCCGAGCGCGATGGCCGAACTTCCTCTAGCAAAGCATTCCCTTCTCAGGCGTTAGGATGGAGCGGCCTAGCTGCAGCTTGGTTCGCTCCCCGTCTTGTCAATCGGTACTATATTGGTTTCAATCTCTTCCTGATCGTCATCGGTATGCTGTATCAGTGGCAGGTGATTCGGAATCTGAATGATGAGTACTTATTGGGGTTGCTAAGAGTCCGCGCTCTTCTTAGAGAATTGCGCAAGGTAAAGAAACATGCGGCGCAACCCTAGGGAACGTTTTAGCTCAATGGGAGTCATCACGCGGGACAGGCCGGCCCGGAATGGGAGTCTGAATTTCGTCCTGATTTATCCTCCAAAGGCGCTGAACAATTAGCATGGCTTCAAGCCGACGCAGCTCTTTGTCAACGTCGTCGAGGCTCACGTCCCACCCTGCCGGCTGACTATTCAGTCGATTCTTTATGTCGCCAGTCGTCAGCGGGCCTTCTGCCAACAGCCTGACGATTTCTTGTTGAAGCGCTTCCATTTTCTGCCTCGCACGAAAAAATGACCTAACCCATCCACGCTTTCTTGGCTCATGCCATCCACTCAACATCCGGAGACATTGGCCAAAATCCTTGAGGCGCCCAAGGTGAGATCGGTTCGCCATATTCCGGTATCCGCGCGAGCGTACCCTTGCAATCTTTCTCGGTACAGTTGATTTCGTGCAACCTTGACACGCTCACCGTTTCCCCGCACACAGTCATTTGCCTTATGGACCTTTCCGGTGACACCTTGTACGGCTTAAAACAAATTTTGCAATATGCAGCAACGTAATTGAGTGATGACATAAAAGTCACTCCATCCATTTGGCATTTCCCGAATCCAACCAACCAGTTCTAACCCTTGGGTCCAGAAATTCTTGTTTCCTGGGCGCGGCCACAGTTCGCGCAAACGTCAACGCCAGCGCATCTCCGTCATCGGGGCTGTCGAGTCCGCGCTTCTTCATATCGTCTTTCGATTCCAGCCGCACCCGGATTTTCCCGTCGAGGAAGTACCCCGGGCCGGCAAGATCGGCTTCTAGCCTCGAGTCCGCATCGATCGCGCCAACCAACAGCCACTCTTTCATCTTGCCCCACATATAGGCCCGCATATTGCCATAGTGCAAGTCTGGGGAATCGGCGCCGAAGTTCACCTCGATCACATTGGCGTGGCCGAGCTCTCGCAGTCGGGCTCCGACCGCTCCGCTGATGCCGGCCGAGTCAATGAACATGGTGTGGATTTTTCGCCCGTTATAGGTGCCATCCAGCATTTCTGCTAGCTTGACGACCATCACGGAAGCATCGCGGGTTTTCTCGCCGGGGATGCGAACAGGTTTGATGGATCGGGCGTCATTGCCACAGCGGAAGCGCACGACGTTCTCATCATCACCGCCCCAAGCCAGGTCTACGCCGGCAATCAAGGGCTGATCGCCAAGGACATGCACTTCACGCTTTTGTGCAGCGTTGATGCGGTCCATGTCGATGAACTGCGCGTCATCAGCCCGTGGAGGCAATCCCAGCACGCGAACGCGGAAGAAGTCGGAATCCTCGCCGCGATCTTCCCGCCACTGCTCAATCAGCTCTTTATTGGAGAAACGGCACTTGCGTGAATCAATGGAGCGAACAATCCATCTCTTCCGCTCGGAGCCGAAGGTAACACGGTGAAATGTACCCTTTGAGCGTGTGGCATTCCCAAACAGGAAAAACATCGGCTCCCCGTCAGTAAGGCCGCCTTCCGCTACTTCGTGGATTTTGTCCGGTACGGCTGAGGCTTCGTCGAAGATGTAGAAGCTGGTGGAGTCCGCGGCATGCTGGCCTGCGAATGCTTCCGAATTTTCCTCTTTGCACGATTGGGCCGAGCAGAACCATGAATCTTTGAAAGCGTTGTGATACATCCGGTCGTTGGTGACCGTGAACCAATGCGCCGTGATGCAGCGTCTTGTCCAGGTCTGAATCGTTGCCCACGTGCGCGTGCTCAACTGTTGGAAGGTATTCGCCGTAACCGTACCCTTGGCGTGCGGCCGCGTGGACATAATCCAGTCCACGAGAAAGGCCACTAACACGCTTTTCCCGATGCCGTGGCCTGATGCCGTAGTGAATCGTATCGGCATCACCGGCGTTGCGCCGTCGAACTTGCGCTGACGGACCTGCTTCCCTACCTCTTCCAGAAATTGCGCCTGCCATTCATCCGGTCCCGGATGTTCGCGCAGCGGTCCAGGCTTGCCCCACTGGTAAGCAAACAACACAAATCCCAGCGGGTCGTCGTAGTATTCGGAGACAGCCCTTGCCAGTTCCCGGTCTAGACTTATCGCGCTGATGGTCATCGTTGCGCAGCCCTTTTGCGACCTTCCGCTATCAAGGCAGCCAATTCCTCGCTGGCCGTGTGTTCCACAATCTCGGTAAACAATTTGCGGTATTGCCCGAGGAGTTGGAGAGCGCGTGTTTTGTCAGCCAGCTTGATTTTGATCGTGGCACCCACATGCTTTGCTTGACCCTTGGCGAAATGCTCGAAGAGTTTTTCGTGGTCGAGGCCAGCGATAGCTCGCCTAGTATCCTCGTCTATTTCGTGAATTGGTTTAATTTCGCCCGCCTCATCAAACAGCTTGGCCGGATCGATGAATGCAAGGCGGGCAAGCTCCTGGAGGATACGCTCTGCGCTGATGTCCAGCTTTCCGAACTTCTCTTTTGTGAGTTCAGCAATGAGCGCTTGAACCTTAGGTTTTCTTAGGAGCTTGGAAGCCTCGACTGCAGCCGATTTAGGCGCCAACCCTGCAGCGATAGCCGCCCGCGTAGCATTCAGGTCGAGGATGTATTCGCGGGCAAATGTTTCTTCTCGGCTCTCGCGCTTCCGTGTTTCGGGCGATCTCATCATTGCACATCATTTCCGCTAGTCATATTTTTCTGATTGTAGATCGGCGGGAATCGGTTTTCCCCGTCGCTTCAATTCAAGCTTCAGCAAGCCGAGCATGTACTCCTCGGTCCAAATACCAAGGCGGTAGACATTGAACGGCCACGCGGAAGTCAGGGTTTGGCGACCATTTTGTAGCCATTCAATTCCTTTCTCTTGCGTGAAATTAGCTATGGCATCCGCCATCTGGAGGGGCGGGTGCCGCTTGTCATCCAGCGGTTGAAATCCGCTCATAATTCTGGCGTGTCTCTGATTTATCGCCCTGTACTCATTGTAGTAACGGCGCAGTTCATCGAAATCCTCTCCATCATCGTGAACAAAAGCGACAGCGTGCTTGCCGGGTAGGGTTTCAATGGCGCGGCAGACTTCGCCGAAGATTCCTTCCAACGCTCGCCTATACGGCATAGTCTCGAAAAATTCTTTGGCTTCTGGTCTGGCACAGACTTTCGCGTAGTCTTCAACAGGAATGATGCAACCGATTCCCTTGATGCCGCTTAGGTTCCTAGGAATCTCCAAGAGCGAATCTCTGATTTCATTGGCTTTCTCTCTTCCCGTTGGAGCTGGATAAGCTGCGGTCTTGAATCTTGCAAATTGCTCTCTCAGCATTTTGTATTCGGAGGTTTTGAAGTACTCAAGTCCATAGTGCTTTAGACATTTCGACCAAGCCACACGGAGATCGCTCCAATATTCGATGGTCCCAAAGAAACCAGCGGAGACGAACACTTTGCTTTGATCTTGGTCCTTGCTGTCATCCAAAAAACATTGGAAGACCATGCACAACTGCCCTTCCACGTCCATGTCTGGAGGAAAAACCAGATTATACAAGTCTTCAGTATGAAATTCAGTGCATTGGCATTCGCACACGTCTATGTCCGCCCGCTCATCGAAAGTCACGCCGTTGCCACCAAAGCCTGACGCTGTAGCCTCGCCTGCTTTTGCGCCCGCCACCCATTCGCACGCCGGCACTCCTCGGTGTGAAACTTTTGCCAGGGGCGCGTTGGCTGGAACTCGAGGCCGCATTCCAGGCACTTTTGCTCCTCCAGGCCCGGGAAGGGTCCAGAGACAATCTGCAGGCCGCCAGAGATGCCCGCGGCGCATTGCGGCGCATTTTCGGCGCATTCTGCTTTCCCGTTAAGGCGTAGGCTCGTGGCAGGATTTTCCGGCGCTCCAAGGTACTGTAATTCGGTTCGAGTCCACCAGCGATTTGAGCCCTTCTCGTGGAAGATGCGCTCGGGTACGGTGCTCCTGTCGATGACAAATGTGTGCGTGGCATCGTAGACCGATTGCACGGTTTGCCCGATGCGGAATCTCTTTCTACTACTCTTCATCTATTCGCCTCCCGCGCTGCCTCTCGAACTGTAGAGCCGCCGCTATCGCGCAAAACAACTGAAAATAACGTTGTCGCTGTTTGTCCAGTTGGTTGCCGCAAAAGTCGTACCAAAATTGGTGAACGTCGCACTGTTCGTGCTGTTCGCGGTCATAAGCACCACGTCCGCGCGAGTCTGATTGCTTGCAAAACAATTCCAGCCAGCCGTCGATGTGGGCAACCCTATCACCCCCGTACTGCCGGCCGTTCCCACCCCTACGTTCACGTTGCAGCTTGAAGGGCCGTTGCAGGATGCGCCAATCGTCCCCGCATTGAATCCGGAGCTTATCGTTGGGTTGGCCTGAGCAATTAGGAGCTTGTTTCCTAGACTTACTTGCTGGAAGTTTGACGCACCTAGCACGTAGGCCGCAACGTTGCCCTGAGAATCGCAAGGCAACGTCACAGACAGAAAATGGTCATTGATGCAGTTAGAGGATCCGCCCACTACTTGCTGCAGGCCGTAAACGTGAACGGAGACGTTCGCTGCGCTCGCGATATCTAGACAGTATGCCGTGCTGGTTCCGGAATTGTTGCAACTTACTCCAAAAAAATCTACGGGACCGCCTGTCGAAGTAACGGAAATATCTGCAGTAGTGTTGTCCGTTTGTGATCCAGAAATGTATGTATTAAAAAATCTCACGGCCCGCGTATTGTTGACGGTAGATACCGATATCGCGTTCTGCCCGGTCCCCGGAAAGTCGGCCGACAAATCATAAAACGCCACTTCCGCTGTAACCGTGTTCAGGTTTACGACTAGTGGCTTGCTGCCCGCCACTCCATTTCCGTTAACCGTCAAGCCGTGGAAAGCCGTGCCGCAACAGACTAACCCATGAACATTCGCCCCCACAGTCCCGTAGGCTGCAACGGTGATATTCCTAAAATCAGAATCGTCAAAAGTCGCCTGCACGTTCAGGGTGCCATTCGCCACCGTCGCCGCGTTGGGATTGAAGAGCTGGAACCCCTCGGCGCGGACATAACTCCCGTTGCCATTCGGCGCCGCTTCCGTACAAAGCAAGCTGTCTAGGTTGTTAGTTACCGCCCCACCATGAATTACCATGGCGCTGCTTCCGCCCGTGCCTGGACCTAGGATGGACGACTGAGAGAAAAGTTTTAGAGCGCATGAAGTTCCGTTTGTTATGCCGGTAACTGTCCATGTAGCACCTTGCGGGAGAATCAGAGTCACTGGGTTCTGCGCATGATTCCCTACGTCGATCTCCTGAGAGATAACTTGCGCGCCATAGAGTCCGCTGGCATCGCATTTGCCGCCACCGTTTGCGATTACCTGAGCGATGCAAGCATTCACCTTTACGGAAGCATCTGCGCCCGCGAATTGGTCCGCGAACTGAGTGCCTCCGCTAGATATGGATTTAGCATTCAGCGCCGTAAATGTGCCGGCGCCTGGAGTCGTGCCGCCGATTGCGCCAGGAGCCGCGAGAGTCGCACCATTCAGGAGCGCGGCATTCAGGTTCGGGACTACCGTTGTGCTGGCGATGCTAAACGGCGCGGTGCCGGTCGAGACTGTGCTGATGATCTGCGTACTGAAACTTTTGTTGCTGAAGGTTTGCACCGCCGCGAGCAGGCCAAACGTGTCGCTGGCGACGGCAGGAATCGTATGCTGCTGATTGAGCGACGGCCCGATGGTGGGAGCGACCAAATTAGGGAAACTGTTGTTGCCGCTAAAGGCGTTGTTGGCGTTAGCGGACACCGTTCCCGACCCAAGCCACGCGTTCGACGTGCCGTCATAATTGAACTGGCAAACCGTTGTGGCGTTCGAGACCGTAGCGATCACACAAGGATTCGAGATATTCGATGCGAACGCTACGGTAAATCCACCAGTCGCATTTTCCGTGAAGATCACCGTGAGAACAGCTTGTGCGGGAGGCGGCATCGGGGGAAGAATGACGAAAGAGAACGACGTTACGTTTTGCGTCAAAACGACCTTGAAGTTATGCCAGCCGTTTTGATCCACAGGAGCGATGACGGCACCTGACGGGCTGATGCTCAGCACCTGTTGCGCGAAGCAAGGAGCGACGCAGACCAGCAGAAGAAATAGCGCGGCTGCGAGTCGTTTCACGACGCGGAATCTCCCGTTGTTTTTCTTGCTCATCTCATCTGCTCTTGCGATAAGAAAGGCTTTTCAAAACTTTGCTATATGGCTCCGGCTTTGATTCGCCTTGCTCTTCGAGATCGGGATGCGGGAGCCCAGCGTGACGCAAAAGATGCTTAATGGCGCGCTCGGCTTCATCTTTTCCGAACGTGTAAATCTCTGCCTTGTGCCGTGGATGCGTGTAGTGATGTTCGATTTTGTGGCCACCATCCTCCGTCCGACTCACGCGCAAATGGTCAAGCACCTTCGGCAGTTTCTTGGCCGTCGATTCGGATACCGCCGTGTGCGAGCTTCTCGGTATTGCATTCATCGACTTTGATACCCCCTGGGCAAGCCCTCTACCCTACGCGCTTTGGCGTATTTCTTTTTGCGTTTCTCATGCGGACTGAGAACAGGAACCTGCGAGAACAGCACGCGCCTTGCTCCTGCATGGACTGTGATGTGCGCTGCCTTTGTCGCTACGCTAGATGATTTTGCAGGTACTCGTGTTACGCTCATTTTCTTTTGCTCCTCCCTATGGCTGCACGTCGTAACTCTTATCTGGATACACTTTGCTGACTTTTCCGATATAGCGGTTCGTCATGCTGTCGTAAGCCTCTTGTCCGGTGCGCATCGTGTTTCCGCGTGCGTTCCTGTATTGACCGCTCGCCGCTGCGCTCGCCGCCGCGTTTCGCGCCGAGTTCTTGGCGGTTGCATTCTGTGTCTGCGTCGCTTGTTCCTGTAAGCGATCTCGAATATCGGAAGGCAAATCGACGCCGGGAATCCTGACAAGAGTTTTCGACGCCTGGTCGATGTTGCGGTCAAGCCGCTGGAATTGCTTCTCGCGAATATCCGATGGGCTCGTCGGGTCGGGAATGTTTTTCAGCTCCGTAGCGATCTGCGATTCCGTGAGCCGCACGCCTGGATTGATTGCGCGCAGCAATGAGATTGCCGCCGGCCGCGCCGCGATATAGTTAACAACGGCATCCTTGGCCGACTCCGGCATATCGGTCCATCCCTTCGTCTGGTACAGCTTGTTTGCCCAATCGACGGGAAGCTCCAGCCCAAGAAAGTGAGCCTTGAATTGGTCTGAGCCAAGCACGCGCGACACCGTGGCGATGTCGCCTCCGCTAAGTTCGTCCATTTTCTGCGAAGCGATCTTGTACGCCGCAATGTTCATCGTCGCGTCGCCGAGCTGCATCGCTGACGTTTTGGCCTTGTCGATCTCCGGCTGTCCTACTTTGACGATGTTCGTCATGCCGCCAGATTGCGCTTCGCCTCTACTAACTTGAACGGTCTGCTTGTTCTTCGGGTCCCAAGCGAAAACAGGGTCGCCTTGCTGTCGCATCTGCTCTAGCCGCGCTTCCCACGGGAATTTCGCGGCCGCTTCTGCGCCTGCTTTTGCGCCCGCCTGCTTCGTTTGCTGCGCAAGAATCGCTTTTGCGTCCGGGTCACCAGCCGCGGCACGCTTCGCCAGATACGCCGCGCTTGGGTCGTAGAACGGGGAATTTGGGTCTGTCTTGGCCGCAAATTCTGAAGCCATCGTCTGGCCGCGCAGCAAAGTGCCTTGAGAGCTCGCTTCTTCCGAAGCCGCTTTGCGCTCATCTAGTAATTGTTTTTGGGAACGGTGGGCAGCTAGATTCCAGCCAACCGTATTATCGTCCAGGTCCATCGTCGCGGCTGCGGCGATTTCCTCCGGTGAGAACATTCCAGCGCTTTTCATTACTTCGGTAAGCTTCCCTCGGATCGCTATGCGATCTGATTGCTTAGTGGCGTCGTCCAATTGCTTGAGTAGAGGTAGAACGATGTTGTTTTTTGCGTCAGTGTGCGCCGCTGTCGCTTCGTCCATCTTGTACATGGCCTCGCGGTGCGCGATGACTTGCTGCAACGCTGGTCCGATGCCGCGCGGAGTCAAGCCGAAGTTCTGCTTCGGGTCGGAGATCATCTCAGTCAATTTGTTCGTGTCGCCTTCCGAGGCGAGGAACATTTTGCCGAATGCCACCTGATTGTTTAGGTCCTCCTGGGTAACCTGATTTTGCAGAGTCGCGGCTTTCGCCTTTTCCTGCTGTTCCTGAACCTGGAGCGGAGCGAGTTGCTTCTGTAGCGCATTCGCATTCAGCATCTGGCTCAACGTGGCCTGTTTTTGCTGCGCTCCGCGTCTGTCGGGCGTCTGAGCCGTGAAGTTCGGCATTTGTGGGATCTGAAGAGCCATCAATCCTCCTCTTTGAAAATCATTTGTTTTTGGAACGCCTTAACACGCCATTGCCACCCCCGCAAAATCAGTGAGTTGCAACGGTGCGACGCGTGGGGTTTTTGGAACCTTAATTGATCCAGCATTTCTGTTCGCCCTCTTTCTGTTCTTTCGCGGCCTGCCGTTCCTGCTCCTCCGCCAGCGCCCGCTGATACTCTTCGTTCGCCCGCGTCCGCGTTTCAGCGGAAAACAGGCCGCCGAAAAGTGAGCCGAGTTCGGTTATGGGCTTGCTCATTGCATGCGCTCCAGGACCGGAAAGACGCGATACGCGGGTCTGGTCTTGCAGCGGCCGCCAATCAGGTATTCCACGTGGTAGGAAATTGCCGTGCCTGCTCTCACGCGAAACACAGAAGCCGGAATCTCCGCGCCTTCCACGATTGAACCGTCCTTTCGGATTGTCACTACTGACCTTTGCCATCCGCTCAACCCTTGGGGGCTTTTAGGGCCGGGCGTGATGCGCACGTAGCTGCGAACGAGGTACATAACCGTGTCGTACTCGCATCCTTCGCCCGGCTGCGTTTCGACGTAAGCCGAGAATCGGTAGGTTCGTTCTTCTGCCGGCCGAGCCATGACCGTTTCGCCCAAGGATGCGCTGACAACCTGGCTCGGCGTTTCGTATACAACACGCGAATCCCGCGAAGCGAAAAGCGCCAAAAGAAAAAAGAAGATGGCATGCTTCATTGATAGACCGCCCAAAGTTTCCCCTGCGGCGACGTGCCGCATCCTGTCGCTGCCGTAGTCACTTGGATGGCATACAGGTGGGCCGCCGTCAACGAAACACTCAATGCGCCAGAATCCACGTTGCCTAAGCCTTGGTTAGTGGCTAAGGTCACAGTAGATCCGGCAACAGTCGAAGCTGCCGTAAGGTCTCTCAGGCCGATAACCGCCGCACCAGTACACCCGGAGGCCGCAACCTCAATGTTTATTCCGAGGCGCGTAAGTGTATGGGCGCTCGGCAGGAAAAATACTGGAGTAGCGAAAGGGCTAGTTTGCTCGCCGGTCGCAGCGGTTGTAACCAGGAGGTTTCCCGCTATGGCAACTTCACAGTTAAATCCGATAAGGTTTGTGCCGTTAAAAACCAAGCACTGATTCGTTGTCGGCGCCGTGTTCCCGAATGGCACTTGTGTGGAGGAAAAATGTACGGAAGAAACCTGGTCGGTCGTCCCGATATCATTCCCGCTGGCTACGACTTGCACCGAGGACCCACCATTGTTCGACATCTTCCAGCGATGTACAGAGTTATCCGGCCAGAGCAAATCAAATCCCGCTACTCCAGTCGCTCCAGCGTTCTCGGGGAATTTCAGCGGAGTAGGCCACGAGAGGAGATCGTTCGTATCTTTCGTAAGCCCTAAATTGGCGCTCCCTGTGGCGTTTCTGAAAGCAAGGCAGGTGTCGCCCGATGAGCAGCGAAGCACGCCGCTCGTAGCAGGAGAAGCTGTGGACGAAATAAGGAACCCGAGACAGCCAGTTGCACACGTTCCGCTATTGCTCGCGCTTCCTGGGATTACATTATCCTGGCTGAACAGCACGTCCTGCGGGCTGCACGTCGGCCCATCATTGTTGAGGCACCCGACGATCTTGTATGCTTGCCCGCTTGTCAGCCATACCGTTGCGCGCGCGCCCAAACCTAGGGGTAGCGGATTCACGTTCGGAGTCAGGCCCCCGCTGTCTGTAAAGGTTGCCTGCTGAGTGCTCGTGCCGGCTGCGTAAAAATACAAAACCGCATTCGTCGCAAGCGCTCCCGTATTGTCTAGCACTTGGATGGTGCCTAGACCCAAAATCGGCGAAAGGGTTTGCCCGTTGATGGGTGCTGCGACGAACAGGAACAGGCTCGCGGCAATGCACATCCCACGAAGCATTTTGGTGATCGTCATTCCGGTTTTTCTCCTAATCATCGGGCCGACTCCAACTCGACAACGTGATTTTTGTAGTCAATCCGCACCGCCGAAAACTGGCGCAACACATCCTCGCCTAAAATGCCATCGACGCCCGGAAAGGTTTTGCCAAAGGACACCATGCGACTGACTCCCAGATTGCTCATGCTCCTTGCGGCTACGCCGGTCGTGTGACCGGGCTCTAGCTCTAAAACGATGACCCCTCCAGTACGAAACAAAGTCTCAGTTGATCCAGTGTCGAGCACCATCACGGCAGTTTTGCCGTTCAGCTTCATATCGAGGAGCAAGAGACCGTTGACGGTCTGGAAGGGGATGCGGAAAATGTGGTGTTGCTCCTGCGCCGAGGCGACGCCGGCGAGAAGAAAAAGCACGAGAAACAGCAAAGCTGGGCGAACCATTGAAGCTTTCGGTTGCCCAAGTTGCCCAGTTGAGGAGCTCCCTGCTAAGGTTAAGTGGTTGCAGCACCGCACCTTATATGAATTACGTGTTCGGCACCTACGAAGAAGTCGCCATCACCTAGCCCATGCCGGAAAAGAAGATAAGGGTTCTGATTGCTAAGCCCGGGTTGGACGGCCACGACCGCGGCGCCAAGGTGATTGCGCGGGCGCTACGCGATGCCGGCATGGAAGTCATCTACACGGGCCTGCGCCAGACTCCAGAGATGATTGCTTCTGCTGCGCTTCAGGAAGACGTCGACGTCATCGGCCTCTCCATTCTCTCGGGCGCGCATAACACGATTTGCCCGCAGCTTATGAATCTTCTGCGAGAAAAAGGCATGAGTGATGTCACGGTCCTGGTCGGCGGCATCATTCCTGAAGCCGACATCTCCGGCTTAAAGAAATCGGGCATCGCCGAGATTTTCCTCCCCGGCACTTCCACGCAAGAGATCGTAGACTTTATCCACAAGCGCGTTCCGCAGGGCTGAGCGCCGAAATGAATCCACGGCGGACCTCCAACCGATGCGACTTCGTGACGAGGTGGCGCAGCAGGCGCTAAATTGCCGTTTACGAAGGCCTTTATGACCATTCTCGGCACAATTTCTGGCCTTCTTTGGATCACGTCTGCTCCCCTGGCCGGCCGCAAGTGTGTCGCGCTTAGCGCTTTTCCCTATCACGATACATTTGCCGTACGCCGCGCATGAGCCGTTTGATTCGCTGCCTTTCGTTTTGTCTTGCTTCTGGGTCGATCTTGCGCTCGAGAAATTCCAGTTCGCGTTGAACTTTCCGCCAGTTTTCGAGCCGCCCCAGATCGAGCGCACCTGTTTGGATGGCCGCTTGCACCGCGCACCCCGGCTCTCTTCCGTGGGTGCAATTGGTGAACCGGCAGCACGCCGCAAACGCTTCGATTTCCGCAAAAGTTTGGGAGATTCCTTCGTTTGCGTCCCAGAGCTGCAATTCGCGCAGCCCCGGCGTGTCCATGAGCAGCGCGCCGCCTGGTAAGGCAAACAGTTGCCTCGCGGTCGTGGTGTGCCGTCCCCGGCTGTCGGATTCGCGCACCTGCTCGACTTCCTGGAGGTCACGCCCCAGCAAACGGTTGACGATCGTGGACTTTCCCACTCCCGAGGAACCCAACAGGACCAGCGTTTGCCCTCGGCCCAAATATCTCACCAATTCTTCGAACCCTTGTGCGGTCTTTGCGCTGACTGCGCATACCGGGACGCCCCTGCCAACTTTCTCGATTTCGTCTACTTTTTCTTCAAGACACTCGCAGGCATCCGCCTTGTTCAAGATGATCACGGGCTTCGCGCCGGACTCCCAGCATTGCGCCAGATACCTCTCGACGCGCCTGGGGTTGAAATCACCGTCGAGTGCGGAAACGAGCAGGGCCGTATCCACATTCGCGGCGATCACTTGTTCGGCAGGCTTCTTCCCCGCCATCTTCCGCACAAACTGGCTGCGGCGAGGCAGCACTTCGCGAATCATCGCAGCACCGCCCTGGTCCTGAAGCTCGGCGGCGACCCAGTCGCCCACAGCAGGCCAATCCGCCCCTTCTTCCGCTGCCAAGCGCAGCTTGCCTGTTGCTTCTGCCGCCGACTCGCCAAAGTTACCGGCAACACGCCAAACTCCTCGACTCTGCGCGACGACTCGTGCCGGGACTGCCTTCTCGCGATCCATAGCGCGCCAGATTGCTTCGAAGTAGCTATTCCATCCCCAATGAAAAATCGACACGGCAGTATCCTCCCGCGGCAATGACACGACACACGGCCGCAGCTAGTGCCCAAGCAAAGCAGCCCTTATTGGAGTGAGTAAGAGATGCGGGGAAGGTGTGATTCCGTCAGTTAGTTCAGTGGAGCCGCGGAGGCACACCCACCCGCCGGAACTTCGGTGAGCGTTCGCACAGGCGCCTCCTTGACGGAATTGAGCAAGCCAGCAATGAAAGCTTGCTCCGATTCACATCCTAACGGGAGAACTGGGTCCCGTCAATTCTTTTGCTTTTTCGTCTTTTTCGTCTTGTATTTCTCAGTTACTGGACCAGCCTGCCTTCGGCATCCCGGATTTCCATCTTGCCAAGATTCAGCTTCTTCATTTCGTCTTCGATCTTGGCCTTGTCTCCCACCGCTAGGACCACGATCTTATCCGGGTGAATGTATTTCTGCGCCATCGCTTGCGCTTGCACGGGGCTCACGGCATCGACCTCTTCCGGCAATTTCGAGAAATAGTCCAGCGGCAAATCGTAGATGAAGAGTTCGGCAAACGTCCCGGCAGCTTCGGTGCCTCGTTCAAACCGCCCGGGCATGGACCGCGTGATGGAATCTTTCGAGAGCTTCATCTCGTCCGCGTTCATCTGCGTGTCACGCATGCGACGCAGTTCGTTGAATATCTCCGACGTCGCCGGCGCCGTCACATCTGTCCGCACTGCCGAATACGCGAGAAACGGACCCGGCTGCCGGTGATAAGCGAAGGTTGAACCCGCTCCGTATGTGTAGCCATGGGCCTCACGCAGATTCATGTTGATGCGGCTCGAGAACAATCCGCCCAGTTCGGTATTCATCACTTCGAGCGGCACATAGTCCGGAGTCGAGCGTGCTGCTCCAAGCTCATAGCACTCCAGGGCGGTTTGGGGAGCACCCGGCCGGTCGACGAGAATCAGGCGCGCATCGCTGGTCTCGAGCGTTCCGAACGCCGCGCCCGCGGGCTTTCCCTCCTTCCACCCACCGAACTCCTTCTCGAGCAGGGGTTTCAGTGTCTCGAACTTGATGTTTCCGGCAATGACGAGCGCCGCGTCATTCGGGAAATAATGGTCCTGCCAGAACTTCAGCAAGTCGTCCCGCGAAATCGTTTTGAGTGATTCCGCCGTCCCAATGTCCGGGTATCCGTAAGGGTGATGGGGCCCATACAGCGCCGTCCTCATCACGCGGGTCGCCACGGTGAAAGGATCATCCTTTTCCTGCACCAGCGCGGCTTCTCGCTCTCTTCGGACGCGCTCGATTTCGGCATTGGGAAAAGTCGGGTGCAGTGCAATGTCGGCCAGTAATTCGAAGGCATCGGGAAAGCTCCGTGTGAGGGCCAGGGTGCCAACGATGGAACTGTCCATTGAAGATCTAGACCAAAGCGCGGCTCCCAGGTCTGCGGCGCGATCGGCAATCTGCAAAGCACTGCGCGTGGTCGTTCCCTGCTGCAGCATGCGCGACGTGAAGCTTGCGAGGCCCGGTTTGCCCGCAGGGTTCGCGCCGCTTCCCGAACGCAACACCAGAGCCGCTGCCACCAACGGCAGCCCCGGGCGCTCGTTGTAGAGGACGCTCAAACCATTGGAAAGCTTGAGTTCCTGCGGGACCGGCAAATGCAGCGGGCTCGCGGGGCCAGGTTTTGGCGTTTCCTTCCGCCACTCCGCATCCGGATTCACAGGCTCGCCGCCCACCTTTGCGGTGTCCTTGGCTTCCGCTTTCGGCGTCGGCACTTCCGACCCAAGGTCCGGTTTGCCGGGCACGCCGTATACCACCACACGCTGGTTGCTGCTGAGCTGCGTCTGGGCAAAAGCCTTCAGTGATTCCACGGACGCGTTTTCATAGCGCGCAATGTCTGCGGCAAGAAAATCAGGCGTTCCAAGGTAATGGTTGTAGCTGTTCAAGCGATCCGCAACGCCGCCAGATCCTCCCAGTGTTTCGAGCCCTTCGATAACGCGCGACTCGAGTACGTTTCGCGCGCGCTGCAACTCTTCTTCCGTCGGGCCATTGGTGCGGAATGCCTCGAGTTCCGTGTTGACGGCTTTTTCGAGGTCTTCCGGCTTCACTCCCGGGCGCGCGGTCGCCTGCACCTGAAACTCCGAACCCAGCATCAGCGATTGCTGGTTGGCCGCTACATCCAGCGCGATCTGCTTTTCGTAGACGAGCTTCTTGTAAAGCCGGCTGGACTTCCCGCCTCCCAACACCGTGGCGGCAAGGTCCGCCTCCGCATCACCCGGCTTGAAAATGGGCGAGGTGAGCCACGCCTCGTACACCCGCGGGAGTTGCACGTTGTCTTGAATGACGGCGCGGCGCTCGGAAGTGATCGGCGGGGTTTTGGCGGTGATCCTCGGCACATTGTCGCCGCGCTTGAGTGGGCCAAAATACTTTTCCACGAGTTCTCTGGCACGCTCCGGCTGAAAGTCACCCACAATAGCAAGGCTGGCATTGTTGGGGGCGTAGTACAGCCTGAAGAAATTCCTCACATCTTCCAGCTTTGCGGATTGGATGTCCTCATGCGAACCCATGACGTCGCCGTAATACGGGTGGCCCTTGGGATAGAGCAAATGGAACATTCCCTCTTCCACGATTCCATAAGGCGCGTTTTCCATGCTTTGGCGACGCTCGTTGCGCACAACGTCCTGTTGGTTGGAAAGGTTGGCCTGATCCAGCTTGTCGGGCAGATACCCCATGCGGTCCGATTCCAACCAGAGCGCCAACGCCAACTGGTTCGATGGAAGAGTTTCGTAGTAGTTGGTGCGGTCGAAATCGGTGGTGCCATTGATATCGCTCGCTCCCGCAGCTTCCAGAAAATGGAAGTGCGCATTTCCCGGGACGTGACGCGAACCTTCGAACATCATGTGCTCGAAAAGATGCGCGAAGCCTGTGCGGCCGGGCAATTCGTTCGCAGGCCCTACGTGGTACCACAGATTGACCGCCACCAGCGGCAGCCGGTGGTCTTCGGAAAGGATGACGTCCAGGCCGTTCTCGAGCTTGTATTTTTCGAACTTCAGCTGCGGGGTTTCAAGCGGCGCGGGCTTGGCGGCAGGTTTCTTTGTCTGCGTCGGGGCCGGAGCCTTTTTTGCGCCCGACGCCGTGGATTGCGCCGGGGCCGCCTGCTGCGCGGCGGACGGGATCGCGAAAATCCAAAACGCCGCGGCTCCGAGCGACAAGACACTCTTCGAATAGGCTTTCATCAAAGTTCCTTTCGACTGGACACAGATTGAGCTTAACCGCTGGACCACGCTCGCAGGTTGCTTGAGGAACCCATCCCTAGCTTACCATTATAAGGCCCCTCTTTCTTTTCCTTCCGAGTGCAGTGCAGTGCAGTAGTGTGCAGTGCAAGGTCGTTTTGCCCGACGCGCTACAACTTAATTTCGCTGATTTGGATGACGGGCTGGATGTTCGTGTAATTGGGAACATCGCTCATGATTTCCTGCGAGTGCGGCCCAAAAGCGGATTGAAACGCTTCCACAGAATCGAATTGCAGCTGTCCGATCGCCAGATAGGGAGCGGGAGAGCCGGGCGTCGCGCCGGCGATTCCATGCTCTACGGCGACGCCCTCGAGCGCTGGTCCCAGCAGCCTGCGTACCAAAGGGATATGTGTGTCGCAGTAGTAGCGGATGTCAAAATAGCCGCCAGAGGTGTTCGGATACACGACGGTGACTTTGATCATGGTCTCCCTCGGTCGTTTTTCCCGTAAGGCCTCGAATTAGACTGCTCTGAGAGGTCCGCGTCAAGCTTAACCACGCTTTGCTACCGCCCCGGCATGGGTTCCGGTTCGCGCGACGCGCGCAAACCACGTATACTGTGAGCCAAGGCTAAGTAGCATCTATCTTATGAGTATCCAACGCCCGACATGGCGTGAGGCTATAGCGTGGCCGGTTCCGTCCTGAAAACTGCCGCAAATCGCAAATCTCCCGACTTCGAAAAGAACACCCGCCGCATCGTCGATCTCCTCACGGAAATTAAGAATGAGGAAGAACAGATTCGCCAGGGCGGCGGCCCCAAGGCAATCGAGGCCCAGCACAAAAAAGGCCGCCTGACGGCGCGTGAGCGCATCTCGAAGCTGAGCGATCCCAACTCGCCATTCTTCGAGCTCGGCATTTATGCGGCGTTTGAAATGTACGAAGAGTGGGGCGGCGCGCCTTGTGCCGGCACGATCACCGGGCTCGCCAAAGTTTGCGGTCGCACTTTCATGATCATCGCCAACGACGCCACCGTGAAAGCCGGCGCGTTTTTTCCCATGACCGCGAAAAAAGTGATTCGCGCTCAGAATATCTCGATCGACAATCACATTCCGACAATTTATCTGGTCGATTCCGCGGGCGTGTTTCTTCCGTTGCAGGAAGATGTTTTTCCTGATACCGACGACTTTGGCCGCGTCTTTCGCAACAATGCGATCATGAGCGCTATGGGCATTCCGCAGATTACCGCCATCATGGGCATGTGCGTGGCGGGAGGCGCATATCTTCCGGTGATGTGCGATCACATCCTCATGACCGAAGGGTCGGGACTGTTTCTCGCCGGTCCCGCGCTGGTGCAGGCCGCCATCGGGCAAAAGTCGTCCGCCGAAGATCTGGGCGGCGCGAAAATGCATTCGCAAATCAGCGGGACCGTGGATTTTCGTGAGCCGGATGACCAGGCGTGTCTTGATCGCATTCGCGCGCTCGCGGATAAGCTGGGAGCGCCGAATCCCTCGCCATTCAGCCATGTGCGGCCGCGCGACCCGCTTTATTCCGCCGAGGAAATCTACGGCATTTTTTCCAGCGATCCGGCGAAACAGTATGATACGCACGAAATCATCGGGCGCATCGTGGACGCCGGTGAATTCGACGAGTATCGAGCCGAATACGGCGAAACGCTGCTCTGCGGCTATGCGCGAGTTGGCGGGTGGGCAGTTGGTCTTGTCGCCAACCAAAAGAAGCACGTGCAAACGCAGGCGCGCGGATCGGACCAAAAACGCATGGAATTTGGCGGAGTAATTTATACCGAATCGGCCGAGAAAGCCGCTCGCTTCATTATGGACTGTAACCAGAACCGTATCCCACTTGTGTTTTTGCACGATGTGAACGGCTTTATGGTCGGCAAGGACGCCGAGTGGAGCGGCATCATCCGCGCGGGCGCGAAAATGGTCAATGCCGTGGCCAACAGCGTGGTCCCCAAGATTGCCGTGATTTGCGGTGGCAGCTTCGGCGCCGGACATTACGCGATGTGCGGGAAAGCGTATGATCCCCGGTTCATTTTTGCCTGGCCCACGGCGCGCTACGCGGTGATGAGCGGCGATTCCGCGGCCGGCACACTCGTGGAAATCAAGCTCAAACAACTCGAGCGCGAAGGCAAGAAAGTCGACGAAAAGCAAAAGAAAGAACTGTACGAATCCGTCCGCGCAACCTATGAACACCAAAGCGATCCTCGCTACGCGGCAGCACGGCTGTGGGTAGATGCCATTATCGATCCTGCCCATACGCGCGAAGCATTGATCTGGGCGCTCGAAGCGGCGTCACTCAATCCCTATATCCCGGAATTCAAAACAGGGGTGCTTCAGACATGATCCACACAACGTTTGATCTAGGCCACCGGCCTTTCTTGGGCGTGGCTCATTTACCTTTACCCTGTCCCGCGCCTCTGTGTTCCGGGACGGTCAACACAACAGATGTCTTTCATCGTCACACAAAACATGGCTGAATCTATAAAACTGGTCGAATGCCCCCGGGATGCATGGCAGGGACTGCAAGAATTCATTGCCACGGAGTACAAAGCCGAGTATTTGAAGGAGCTCGTGGTCGCCGGCTTCCGCCACATTGACGCGGTCAGCTTTGTTTCACCCAAGCATGTCAAGCAAATGGCGGACAGCGAAGAGGTAATGGCTAAACTCAACTCCGCCCTTTCCGCAGATACCGTGCCGCCGGAAATCATCGGAATCGTCGTCAATGAAAAAGGATTCGAACGTGCCTTGGCCACGCCGGGCGTGACCACCATCGGCTATCCGTATTCCATCTCCGCGTATTTCCGTCGCGCCAACGCTAACATGACGCGGGCGGAATCTCGCGCGCTGGTCGAAAAACTGAAAAAGGAAACTGCGGCGGCTAATCGCGGCTTGGTCGTTTATATTTCGATGGCCTTTGGCAACCCTTATGACGAGCCCTGGGGGCCGGAGATCGTTGCCGATACCTTGGAGTGGCTCAAGGACATCCGCGTTCGCACGGTTTCTCTGGCCGACACGGTTGGCACGGCCACGCCGCAACTGGTCGGCGACCTCTTCCGTCAGGTGAAAGATCATGTTGCGGGAATCGAACTCGGAGTTCACTTGCACAGCCGGCCGGAAAATGCGGAAGAAAAAGTCCTGGCGGCTTACGAAGCCGGATGCCGCCGCTTTGACAGTGCCCTTACCGGCCTCGGCGGCTGTCCGTTCGCCGGCGACAAGCTGGTGGGCAACATCCCGACCGAGAATGTGCTCGAGGCGCTACGCAAGACGGGCGCCGATCCCGGCATCGAGGCCGGGCGGCTCTCCAAAGCCCTCGCCATGACCAGTGAAATTCGCGCAAAATACGCCCATGCTCCACTCGTGAACTGAGAGGAGATTTGACTCATGTATTCCACGCTTCTTCTTGATATCTCCGGCGCTGTCGCCACCATTACCCTGAATCGTCCCGACAAGCGCAACGCCATCTCCGCGACGATGATGGCCGAGTTGCAAACCGCGCTCGATGACATAGAAAAAAGTCATGCGCGCGTAGCCATTCTCACCGGAGCAGGCACGGCGTTTTGTTCCGGCATGGACCTGGAAATGCTTGCCGCGATTGCGGGTCAGTCGCCTGCGGAAAATCAGGAGGATTCCCGGCGCATGGCGAAAATGTTCCGCCGCATCTGGAGCTTTCCGCGGCCGACGATCGCCGCGGTCAATGGCGCCGCTCTCGCAGGCGGCTGCGGAATTGCCACGTTGTGCGATTTCACGCTGGCGGTTCCCGAGGCGAGGTTTGGCTATACGGAAGTCAAAATCGGATTTTTGCCGGCCCTAGTCTCCGTTTTTCTGATTCGTCAAATCGGAGAGAAGCGCACCCGGGACCTGCTGCTCACCGGGCGGATCATGGAAGCGGAGGATGCCAGGGCCATCGGCCTGGTCAATGAAATCGTTGCGGCGGAAAAGCTTCTTACGCGATCGAGGGAGCTTGCCGACCTTTTGATTGCCGCGAGCCCCGCAAGCCTCTCGCGCGCGAAACGTTTGATGACCTCCGCGGCGGCGCCCGCCGTCGACCACGACCTCGAGCGCGCGATCCTCGAAAATGCGCGCATTCGCTGCACCCCCGATTTCAAAGAAGGCCTCGCTTCTTTCCTGGAAAAACGCAAACCGGTCTGGCAAGGCAAGCCGGAATAGGCAGAGAGAATCGCATGCTCGAATATCACGATGCGAAGGTGCGTGTTCGCTATGCGGAGACCGACCAGATGGGCGTGGTCTATCACGCGAATTTTCTGGTGTGGTTCGAGGTGGGCCGCGTGGAATTGATGCGCGCGCTGGGCGTGGAATACAAAAAGATGGAAAAGGAAGACGACTGCCACATCGTGGTGGCCGACGTGCACTGCCGCTATCATCACTCCGCGCGCTACGACGAAGTCTTGCGCATTCGCACGCGCATCGCGGAGTCGAAGAACCGCGTGGTGGTGTTTTCCTACGAAGTGATCCGCGATGCGGACGGTCAAGTGCTGGCCAACGGCGAAACCACACATGTGATTTGCGGAAGCAACGGACGTCCAAAACTTATGCCGGAAAAATATAGAAAGATCATGGTTGCGGCAGGCGTGCCTGAACCGCATCGGAGCCGCCCATGAGCGTTTTGTTGACGGGCAACGATCTGACCTTTGCGCAACTCTATGCCGTGGCCCTCGGAGGCGAAGACACGGGACTGGCGCCCGCGTCTTTCGAAAAGATGAATGCCTCCCGCGCGGCGGTGGAACGCCTTCTGGCTTCCGGCGCAACTGCATATGGGATAAATACCGGCTTTGGGAAGCTCGCGTCCGTGCGCATTTCTCCCGACGAGGTGCGCCAACTGCAAGTGAATCTCGTGCGCTCACACGCGAGCGGCGTCGGCCCATCGCTCGGCGAAGCCGAAACCCGGGCGATGATGCTGTTGCGGGCCAACGCCTTGGCGAAAGGACTGAGCGGCGTGCGGCCGCGTGTCGTGGAAACGCTGTGCCAGATGTTGAACGGGAAAGTGCACCCTGTCATTCCGTCGCAAGGCTCGGTCGGCGCCTCCGGGGACCTCGCCCCTCTGGCGCATCTGGCGCATGTGATGATTGGCGAGGGGCAGGCGAGGTTTCGCAACGAAACTTTGCCGGGCGGCGAAGCCATGAAGCGCGCCGGCATCGCTCCGATCGAGTTGCAGGCGAAAGAAGGACTTTCGCTGCTGAACGGCACGCAGGGAATGCTGGCGCTTCTGAGCCTCGCGTTGCAGCAAGCCGACATTCTCGTGGACACTGCCGATGTGGCCGCGGCACTGTCGCTCGATGCCCTGCGCGGCAGCCCCGGCGCCTTCGACAGAAGAATCATGCACGCGCGTGCCTATCCCGGGGCTGCCACGACGGCCCGCAACCTTGCGCGTCTGAACGAAGGGAGCCAGATTCGCGAATCGCACCGGGCGGCGGAGACAGATCCGCGCGTGCAGGATGCCTACAGCGTGCGCTGCACGCCGCAAGTGCACGGCGCGGTGCGCGACGCGCTCGGGCAAGCGCGAGAAATTGCCGCGGTGGAGCTGAACAGCGCGACGGACAACCCATTGGTGTTCGTGGGCGATGGCGCGGCGGGCGACATCATCAGTGGCGGCAACTTTCATGGTCAGCCACTGGCGATGGCAGCCGACCAAGTGGCAATTGCAATCGCCACCCTGGGCGGCATTGTCGAGAGGCGGGTCGAGCAAATGACTAATCCTTTAACCAGCATGTTGCCCGCATTCCTCGCGCCGGAGCCAGGACTGAATTCCGGGTTTATGATTGCGCAGGTGACCGCCGCGGCGCTGACCAGCGAGAACAAAGCGCTGGCGACACCGCACTCGGTCGATTCGATTTCTACTTCCGGGAACCAAGAAGATTACGTCTCCATGGGAATGAGCGGGGCGCGGCGGCTCGAGGGGATGCTCAAAAACCTGCGAAATACGATTGCGATTGAGCTGTTGTGCGCCTGCCAGGGGGTGGACCTGCTCGCGCCGCTGAAAACCGGAAACCTGGCCATGAAGGCCTATGAAGCGGTGCGCTCGAAATCACGCATGCTGTCCGTGGATCGGCCCCTCGCGGCGGATATCGAAGCCGTGTCCGCCTTGATTGCCGAGGGAGCCATTGCTCGAGCCCTCGACTGACCCGGCCGGCCGAGCCTTCGAGTCCTCTCCAATGCCAAAAAGCTACTTGGGTTTCGTCGTGAGGAGTTCGAGCTCGTCGAGCGTGCGCGGCCAATCTTCACCGAGAAGGCGAGAGAGAGCACGGTCGGCGAGGAGTTTTCCGCCGGTCTGGCACGCGGGGCAGTAATTGGTTTCATTGGAGGCGTAACGGATGCGCTGGACCTTCGTTCCGCAACGCGGGCACGGCTGTTTGTAGCGACCGTGAACGGCCATGCCTTCGCGAAAGGCGGTGACGTTTTCGGGGAATCTTCCTCCTGCTTCCCGGCGGAGGCGCTCGGTCCAACGCGCAAGGGTTGTGCGCGCAGCCTCAAAAAGGCGATCTATTTCCGGGGCTGCGAGTTTCCGGGTAAACGCAAGAGGCGAAAGTTTTGCCTCGAACAGGATTTCGTCGGAGTAGGCGTTGCCGATGCCGCTGAAAAGACGCGGGTCGGTGAGGGCGCGCTTCAGCGTGTGATTTGCCGAGAGTAGAACGGCAGCGAATTGCTCCGAGTCGGAGACGAGAACCTCAATGCCACCGGGGTCCAACTCGCGAAGTCCAGCCTTGCCCGAAACAACATGGAGCGAGGCGCGTTTTTGGGAGCCAGCCTCGGTCCAGAGAAGCGATCCCACGGGAAAGTCAAACGCCGCGAGGCCCCGGGGCGGGGAGACCTTCACGCCGCGGGCCCGCCAGTGAAGTCTGCCCGCAATCATCAAATGCAAAACGAGCCAGAGGTCGCCTTCGAGGCCAATGCAAATCCGTTTCCCGACGCGGCGTAAACGCAGGACTTTTTTGCCGGTGGCGCTGCCGAGCGGGGGCGTCGCCGTACGCAACAGAAACGGGCTAACGACGCGCACGCGTTCCAGCGTTTGACCGAGAATGCGCTTCTCGAGCGCTTCGATGTAAATGGTGATGTCCGGCAACTCCGGCATGGGATCCTTCGAGCATCCTCAGGATAACGCTGCAGCAACTACGGATGGTGGAAATGAGGGAGGACTTTTTCGCCGAACAGACGAGCCTGCTCGAGGCGGTCGTCGCCCCAGAGTTCCAGCATCATCTGGGTGCAGCCCGCGGCGCGATATTCCTCGAGTTTTTCGATGCACTGTTTTGGCGAACCCGCGATGGGACAAACCTTCTCGAGCGTCGAATCGGAGAGGGCGCGCGCAGCGGCTTTGCGGCCGCCTTTTTCCATAGCGTCGGCGATGGGCTCGATTTCTTCGCGCGTTAGCCCGGCGCACTCCAGTAGTGTGTCCGCCGAGCCCTTGATGTTTTGCACTTTGTTGGCGAGGTACATGGCGGCCATTTCGCGGGCTCCTTCACGAGCGGTTCTTGGATCTTCGCCGACGCTGCCAATCACCACACAACCAAGATCGAGCTGAGAGGCGTCGCGGCCGGCCTTCTTCGCGCCATCCTCCATGACTTTGCGCGAATACCTGGCAAATTTCGGCGTGGTGATGCTTGCGGTGAGCAAGCCCTGCGTCATGGCGCCAGCGAGCCGCTGCAGGACCGGGCCGGTGGCGCCAACGTAAATCGGCGGCAGCCAGCGCGGCACGCGCGCGTCGGATTTCAGGGCCGGTGCAAAGGCCTGAAACGCTTTGCCTTGATACTTCACCTCGTTGCCGGAGAGCATGTCCTTGATAATCTCGATGCTTTCGCGCATCACGGTGGCCGGTCCGACGTCCCTGCCCTTCTCGCCTTCGCCAATTTCCTTCATAAAGATCTTCGATGCGCCGAGACCGAGAAGAAAGCGTCCCTCACCGGCAGCTTCCTGGAGGATGCGCGCCTCCATGGCAATCTGCACCGGATGACGGGTGTAGGGCGAAATGATGCCCCAGGCGATGACGATTCTTTTTGTTTCGCGCGCAATGATGGCCGTCGCGGCGGTGGAGGAACGCGCCTCCATCGAGTGCTTGCGCCACCAGGGGTAAGCCTCTGCCAGCCAGAAGACGTCGAAGCCGGCAGCGTCACACGCCTGCGCCATATGCACGGTCTCGTCGAGCGGCTCCATACTCAATTGCAGAACGCCAATTTTGAACGGAAGACTCATCGCTCCTTTTTAGGCTCGCTCAGGAGCCATCATCACGCACTGTTCCTCCTTGCCAGGTGGGCCGTAAAGCCTCTTCGTGGTCCTCCGCTGAAGTAGGGCGGCTGTGGGAGGAACCCACCGAAGCCATCTCGGGAAAACAAACCGAGAGGCCGTAGGAATCCTCGCCGCTTGCGGCGGGGAGGATGTCAACAAATCATTTCCCTATAGCAGTCGTTGGAGCAAAAGCCTTCCCGATCGTACAAGCTTATGGCGCCAGGCTCGGAATGAAGCCACACTCTCCCCACGCGTCGAGCCTTGGCAAAGGCCAGGATCTTTCTGAGCATGCGACGGCCGAGTCCCTTGCGCCGCCAATCGACCGCCGTGTACATGCCCATCAAGTACGCCTCCTTTCCTGAGAGATTGCCCCGGTAGGGAGGACGCGCGTAAAAGGCGAGGCCTCCGCACGCTACCGCTTGACCTCGAATCTTGCCGATGAATCCCACATATCGTCCGGCCTTCAATTCCCTGTGAAAGTACCGCCGGATCGCGCCCATCAGATCTTTCCCCTCGGTTTTACTGTGCACGTTGCCGACTTCTTTCAGTAGCGCCATTCTCATCTCGACCAATGTGGCGATGTCTTGGCGCTCCGCCCTGCGAACCAGCATCTTTGGCTCGTACTTTTTTGGCATCGGAGCCCTCTCTCTCGCAATAGGCATCGGCAACCCTGAAAGAAAGTATTCAAGGGTCGGTCCAGGAATGTTCGAGCCCTTTGATCAATTGCCACATAGCCCGATTCAGGGGAGTCGGCACTCCGGTCTTCTTTCCCCATTCCACAATCGCGCCGTTCATGAAGTCGACCTCGGTTTGCCGTTTGGCCAGCACGTCCTGCAGCATGCTGGCGTGGTGCTTGCCCGGAGCGCTTGCCCCCCTTTCCACCAGCTCGCGCGGGTCGCCGTGAAGTTCGATTCCCAGAGCCCTGGCCACAGCTTCCCCTTCCGCGATGAGGTCGTTGAAAAGCGCTCCGGTCGAAGGGAGGCGAGTGGCGGCGCGATGGTGGAGGAGCGTAAGGGCGCCCACGGGATTTGTCGAGGCGTTGAAGATCAGCTTCGTCCATTGCGCGCCCCGTGCGTCTTCGAGCGGGATAACCTGCATGCCGCCGCGATTGAGCAGGCCCGCAAGGCGCTCGACAAACTCATAGGGCGTGTTCGTGGGCTCGAAGGGCCCGATCCAGGTGTCGCCGTTGATGTCAAAGCCGACGTGTCCCGGTCCGATAAGATGGCCTGCCGGAAACGTCGTTCCGCGAATCACGTATCGGACATGCTCGGCAAGAATCTCTTCGTTGCCAACGCCGTTCTGCACCGAGCACACCGCGCTGGCTAGACCGAAGATGTGTTTCGTTTGCTCGATCGCACGGCGCGTGTGCGTGCTTTTCGTGGCAACAATGCCAAGATCGCAAGCCGGAATCTGTGAGACGTCCGAGGTCGCCTCGAGGTGCACCGTAAAATCCGCCGCGCCGCTGATGCGCAGGCCGCGCTCATGAATGGCGCGAACGTGCTCTTTGTTCACGTCGTAAGCGTAGACTTCGACTTCTTCCAGTCGTGCAAGATGCGCCCCGAAGATGCTGCCAATCGCGCCGCAGCCGACGATGCAGACCTTCACGCTCATGCGGCCTCCGATGCCGCAAGTCCTGCGAGCTCAGCCGCAAGCAAATCTGGCCGAGAAAGGAAGGGACAGTGCCCACCGGGAATCTCGATCGGTTCGACGCCGAGCAACCTCCGGCTGGCTCCCCGCGACCATCGAGGGTTGAAGGTCCGGTCTTCGGCACAAACGATGGATTGGCTGGGCACGGCGGGCCATTTCTCAAGCGGTGGTGCTTCCGTAGCCACGCGGCTAGAGGCTTGCGGGCGCAGGTGCCTGATGGCCTCTTCGGCGAGCGTCCGATCGCAATCGTGGAAGAGGTAGTCGAGTGCATCCTGGCGATTCCGAGACGGATCTTTCCCGGGCCAGTCCGGCTGGAACATGTCGCGTTCTTCCCCGCGGAAACGGTCGAACAAGCTCCTCCCGAGCTTGGGGATGGCCGCCGCAAGAAACACCAGCAGCTCGACAGGGCGGCGGGAAGCCACGACCGGGATCACCATTCCCGCCATCGAGTGACCAACCAAAATGGGCGGCTCGTCGAGATTCGCGAGTGCGCTCACAACCGCATCGGCATATTCGTTCGCACCGGCGGCCGCATCGCTCAATGGCAAATCCATGGCGACGACACGGTGGCCACCCGCGCGCAACAAAGGGATCACCTTGTGCCAAACCCAGGCATCCTGGCAAGAACCATGGACCAACGCGAAAACGCTCATGCTCTGCTCGAAACCTCCGCCCCGGAGTAGAACTTCCACGGCACGCTCGCGAGGCATTCGCCCTCTTTCTTGCCAATGCGGTAGGTGTCTTGCGTATAGAGACACACCTGGCCGTTTTGATCCACAACCTGCGGATGGAAACTACAAACCATGTTTTCCCGGAGCGCGATCCGCGTATTCGCCCCGATCGCGGGATGTTCGATCATGGTCAAGCCGATGGAATGGCCGGTGAGATGGCCGAGCGCGAAGCCCGCGCGCTCGAACACATCGGCGGCGGCTTTGTGAACATCGCAGGCCAGAACACCGTCGTGCATCTTTAGTCGGGCTGCTTCCATCGCTTCCGGATAAACGTCGCTCATGGCGCGCGTGCGTGTGCTGGGCTGACCTTCGATGAGCGCCCGAGAAAATTCCACCCAGTAGCCGGCCTCACCGGTAACTTCGAGGGAGTACAGCAGCAAATCATCGGCGGCCACCTTGCGAAGCGAAGGAACCTTAAAGTGCGCTTCCGCTTCTCCGCCCGTACCGCTCAAGACGATGTTCATCATTCGCGGCCCGGCGCCGCGCGCAAAGAAACGCCCGACCGCCGGGGCCATGATTTCCGCCTCGGTCTTGCCGGGCCGATAGGATTTCAAGAGCGCAGCGAACCCGTCGAGGATGATATCCATTGCATCGCGCACGCCTGCCAGCTCTTCCTCGCTTTTCACGGCGCGTGCCATATCGAATTGAAAATCAAAGGGAACAAGCTCGAGCGATCCTTGCTGAAGTTCGCGATAATCCCGCACGGCCATGATGAAGTCCAGTCCGTAAACGCCGACGCGCTTCCACCTCTTTTCTTCGATTTTTTCGCGCAGCCATTTGCCAGGAATCTCCGCCCAGACCTGGTCGCGAACCCAAGGAGCCTTTTTGTCGCCGATCCAACGGGCCTCCCGAGGAAAGACGAGCGTGGGCTCACCGGATAGCGGCAGCAGAACGTACACATAGCGGTGCACGATTTCAAAACCGGACACGTAGCGGACGGCGCCCTCAAAACCCGTGTACTGGTTTCCGCAAATAATAAGAGCAGCAAGGTGGTCGGCTGCCATGGCCGCGCGGATATTCGCGTAGCGGCGGTCGATCTCCTTTTGCGTGGGCCTCAGCGGCTTCGTCTGACCCTCCCTATCCATGCGCACCGCAAATCTCCGCGGCCGCCAGGGCATAAATTTTTGCGGTGTTGACGAGCGTCTCGACGGCTACTTTTTCTCCTTCCGCGTCGCGCGGCCCGCTCGACGGCCCATAGTTCAACGTTTCGATGGCAAAGCGCGTCATCACCGAGGCATCGGAATCCCACAAGACCGTATTGTGCTTGGCAGGCGTGCCCAGAACGCGCTCGTGGCAGGCTTCCACGGTTTTGACCAGCAGGTGATCTTTGGAGATCTCCGCCCCGGGAACGGAAACAAACGTTTCGTACTCCACCTCGTAGTCCGGGTGTCTCTTGCGAAGCTCGAGAACCAGTTGCTTGATCGCGATGCGCACCTCTTTGAGTGGCATCGTGGGAGGCACGCGCACATCGAGAAAGACGTCGGTGCGTTCCGGAGTGCGACTGACGCGCCAGGGAAAGCCGCCGCGGATGCAGCCAACGTTGACGACGCCAGGCTGACCATGGTACGCCGCTTTGTTTTCCCAAGCGGCAATCCAATCGTAAATGGCTGGCAAGATTTCCTTCATGCGAAACACCGAGTTCAAATCTTGCTTGCCGCGTGTGAAGCCCGTATGCACGTAGTGGCCATGTACCGAGAGGCGCACCCACACCGTCCCGTAATGACCCAGGACCAGCTGCAGATCAGTAGGTTCGCCGAGGAGGCACATGTCGGGCAGCACCCCGTGGCTCACGAGATGATGCGTCCCCACGCCGTAGCCGCGAAATTCCTTGCCGACGAATTCGTCGCTCCACTGCGTCTTCTCGATTTCGCCAACCACGGCAGCGACAAGCAGGTCGCCTTCGAGCTTCATGCCTGCGCGCTTCAGCGCCTTTATGGCTTGCGTATAGCAAACCAGCGCGCCCTTCATGTTGTAGATGCCGAGTCCGTAGATGAACCCGTTCTTGATGATGGCTTTTGGTTTGTAACCGATCCCCGTTAAAAACTCTTCGCGCCCGGTGTTCGAAGTATCCATGTGGCCGTTGAACATCAGGCTCTTGCCGTTGCCCGTGCCTTCCCAGAGCCCCAGCACATTCGCGCGTCCCGGTTCGACCTCTTGCCAGGTAACTGTCAGTCCCGCCGCCTCAAGCGCAGCGCGGATGTAGCGCCCCATTTCCAGCTCTTCGCCCGTGGGACTCGGAATGTTGACGACGTCCGAGCACATGGCAACGAGTTCGTCTTCGCGAATCTGCCCGAGGATCGCCTTGGTCAAATCCTCATTCATCCTGTCGGTTTTCCCTCGCACGGATGATGTCGCCATCCTGGCCTCACAAACGAAAATCGTCGGGGTACGAGCAAAGCTTCTCGCAGCCGCTCTCGGTCACAAGAAAATTGTCTTCCAGGCGCAAGCCGCCACCGCCTTCCCAGTACACACCGGGCTCGATGGCCAACACCATACCGGAACGCATGGTACCAGGAGCTGCCTGATGGGAATACGGCGGCTCGTGCGCCCGAGCGCCCACGCCGTGAGCAACGGGATGCGATGGCTGGCCCGGATAACCCGCAGCCGCAATCCCTTTCCGCAGGATGCGATCAATGTCCCCGAGCGGCGCGCCTTCTCGAACACACGCGATTCCATCGGAGAAAATCTTCAGGAGTTGGTCGAGCAAACGGTTGTATTTCCCGGTAAGCCGCCCTGGACAAATATTTTTCGTGAGATCGGTCCAATAGCCGTCGGCGCAGACCCAGATCTCCACCAGCGTCGGCTCATTCTCGACCACCGGACGATGGCTGGTTGCCGTGAAGGTCGCGATGCCCTTCCCAGACCAGACCAGCGTGAACGCCCGCGCCATCGCGACTTTTCCGTTGTAGCCGACCCCCACCGTGTGGATGTGGCCCTCGATCATGGCCGCCACTTCGCTTTCTTTCATTCCTGGCCTGATGTTCCTGCGCGCGTATTCCATGCCGATCGAGGCCAATTCATTGGCAAAACGCATGCGCTCGATTTCTTGCGCGGTTTTGATCATGCGCACTTCGGCAAGCAGCGGTGCAGCGTCGATGACTTCGCGGCAACGCGAACGAAACGCATCGTAATAACCCTCCCAGTAAACCGTCGGCTCCCCCACCATGCGATCGCAAATCTGTGAAAACTGCGAAAGCTCGATCCCCACGCGGGCATCGAGCTTCCGTTCCCGCAGAACATCGACCGCCATTTCGACGGCGCGCACCATGGGCGGGCGCGGGTCTTTCGCGTCGTAGAAATGGAAGAAGCGAACGTCTTTGTTCCACGCCGTGCGCTGCGCTTCGCGGAATTGTGGCTCGATGACCAGAAGCGTTGGATCGCCGTCGCGCGGAAAAATAACCAGGTCATATCCCTTCATGGTCCAGTAGTTCGTCAGGTAAAGAATGTTGTCAGGCGCGCGGACCACCAGCGCATCGAGATGGTGCTGCTCCAGCATCTCCCGCACGCGCTGCCACTTCTTTTCGTCGACGGGATAGCTCACTTGGCAACCGCCTTTTCGTTGCCTTGGTAGGTCCAGGAAACCTCCTTGGCCTTGATCAGCCGATAAAGGGCGGTATGCAGCGGCGCGGGGATCCCTGCCCGTTGCGCCTCACGGGCAATGGCCCCGCCAAGAAAATCGACTTCCGTTTCAAGCTTGTGACGGATGTCATAGAGCATCGAGGGCGGATGATCCGTCCGGGCGCCGACCTTGTTCATCTCCCAGGGGTCTTCGTAGAGCTTCACACCCAGGCCTTCAGCAACTCGTTTGCCTTCTTCGATCAAAGCATGCAGCAGATGTCCGAGATCGCTGAATTGTCCTTCTTCGGCAAAGTGGAAACTGTGTGGAAGCTCGGCAAGCGCCGCGACCGCATTCACTGAGGAATTGAAGATGAGTTTCGACCATTGTGCGGGACGGGCATCCTCTAAAGCCACCGCTTTCAATCCTGACGAATTAATCAGGGCCGCGGCTTCCTCGACCAAGGAGAATGGCGTTTTTGTCGGTTCAAATGGCCCCATCCATGTGGCGGTATCCAGCTCATAGCGCACATGCGTATCGCTTACGCGCGTCCCGCTCATGAACGTCGTCCCGCGCATAACGCAGGTTTGCGCCATTTCGGCGACGACTTCTTCGCTGCCCAGGCCGTTTTGTGAAGAAAGGATAGCCCCCGTCTTGAAAAGATGAGCGACGGGAGCAACTGCGTTTCGCGTTTGCGTCGCCTTCGAGGCAACGATTCCGAAATCAAACTGTGGCAATAAGGAGGGATCATTCGTCGCCCGGAGACGCGCGTGCAATTCATGGGTGCCGGACACGCGCAACCCATCCTGGTTGAGTGCCCTGGCATGCTCCGCGCGCCGCACAAAGGCCCACACTTCCGTCACACCCGCCAGATGCGCGGCATACAGGCTACCAATGGATCCGCAGCCAATGATGCACACGCGCTTCATCTAAGTTTTTCCTGACATCGCGGGAGAATATCAAAAATGACTCGCTACCGTGAGGCGGTGCGATGCTCGACACGAACCATCGCCGCGTAGCCGCCGCTTTCCGCCTTTCGCAGCGCGTGAAAGAGCGAATCCCCGGTGTTGTGCGAATCGTCGATGATCACGCCGCTCGGATAAAGTGCGTCCTGAAGCGCCGCGCAAATCGTGTGCACCGGAGCCGCGCCGCCTTCGCCCATGCCTTTCGCCCCGTTCAGCGTGAAGGGCGAGGGCGATTCCATGTGAGCGTAGAGGAGCTCCGGCATGTTCATCGCTGTGATAGGCGTGTAATCGCTGAACGTCGCGGTCAGCAGGTTGCCGTCGGAATCGTAGGCGCAATTTTCGAGCAGCGCTGCGCCGATGCCGTGCGCCGACGCTCCGTGCACCTGCCCTTCGACAATCCGCGGATTTACCGCTTTGCCGCAATCGTCCACGCAGGCATAAGCCAGGATCTTTGGTTGGAAGGTCTCCCGGTCCACTTCGACGACCGCCGCATGGATTTGCGCCGCATAAGTCAGCGTGAGATTGCCGTACTTGCGCTGGACGTCGGGGATTTCGAAATTCGCATGAAAAACGTGGCGGCAGTTGAGTGTAATGTCCCAAAGTGATTTCGGCATCCCGGCATTGTTCACGTTGACCAGGTTCGCCAGCGCCCAGTAATTGATGGCTTTTTGCGTTCCTTTGGCACGAACTTCAGGTCCTTGGGCGCCGATGCCGAACTCCAAGTCTTTTTCCTTGGCTTCGAGTTTCCACGCCGCAAGCCTGCTCAATTCCTTGCGCAGCTTCATCGCAGCGCCGTGAATCGCGGTGAGCCCCGTTACGGCAAACTGGCTCGCGTACGTCCCCGTGTGACCGGTATACGCGTTGTGTGCGGTATCAAAGCCCGGCCGCACGTTCACAAGATCGGGTGTGATGCCGAGCGCGTCCGCGACTACCTGTGCCGCCGCTGTCTCGTGTCCTTGCCCCTGCGGCACCGAACCCATGCTGACGACCACTTCTCCGTAGATATCCAGCTTGACGATGCCGACTTTGGACTGCCCCGAGAACGGTGCGTCGGGATTGATGATGCGCGCTTGTCCGAAATTATTAGTGCCCGAATCAAGCGTCGAGCCAATCCCGAGGCCAACCCAGCGCCTTTCGCTCCGCGCCGCAGCCTGTTTCTTCTTCCACCCGTCCCAACCGATTAGTCTCTTCGCCGCCTCGAGCATGCTCGCGTAATCGCCCGAGTCATACACGCACCCGTTCGGCGTCTTGTATGGCATTTCGTTTTTGCGAATGTAATTGCGCACTCGCATCGCATCGGCCGGTATTCCCAGCGCCTGTCCGCAAATATCAATCACGCGCTCCATAAACCACAGGTGCTGCATCCGCGAGTAACCGCGATTCGGCCCGACAGGACACTTGTTTGTAACCACCTGATGCATATCGATGCGGATGTTTTTCAGCCGGTACGTGGCAGGAAGCACTTGTGCCCAAATCACGCAGCCGAGCGGCTCATACCGCGGAAACCCGCCGCAATCGTCAACGTGTTTCGAATCGATTGCCAAAATAACGCCGTTCTGGTCCAGCGCCACGCGCGTGTCGAGAAACACACGTTCGTTGCCGTGCGCGCTCGCTTGCATGTGCTCGATGCGCGTCTCGACCCACTTCACCCCACGCCCGCCCGCTTTGCGCGAAGCCAGAGCACAAACCGCCATGTACGGATAGCTTGTAATCTTGATCCCGAAGCCGCCGCCAATGTCGAAACTCTTCATGTGAATCTGGTCGATGCGCACGCCGAGCGCCGGTGCCAGAAACTGCGACGCAAAGGACGGAAACGTGTTGTTGCAGTGATACTCGATGTCGCCGGAGCGCGGGTCCCAGTTCGCCATGATGACGTTGCACTCGAGCGGCGTGCTCGAAAAACGATGAAAGTGCAATCGGCCGATGTGCACGACGTGGGCGGCCTGCTTGAAGGCTTTTTCGACGTCGCCGTATTCAAAAACGCCGTGCCAGTTGCGGTTCGTGCCCATGGCAGGGTGCAGGAGACTCTCGTCCTTCAGCGCGTCTTCTGCGCTAACAACAGCCGGCAATGGCTCGTAATCAACTTCAACCAGTTCCCCGGCGTCCTCCGCGGCAAGCCTGGTCTCCGCAACCACGGCAGCCACCGGTTCACCCTGAAACACAACTTTGTCCACCGCCATTGGATAATCGGCAATTTTCTGCGCGCCGCCGGGTCCAATCTCGATGAACGGCTGGACTTGCTTCTTGATTTCCGCGCCGGTCAACGTGCAAACAACTCCGGGGAACTTCTCGGCCTTCGAGACATCAACCCGCGAGATTTGGGCATGCGCGTAAGACGACCGGATAAACCGGATATGCAGCATCCCGGGCATTTTTTCATCGTCAACGAAAATGCCCCTCCCGCGCACAAGGCGGCTCTCTTCCTTGCGCCGAATCGGCTGGCCCACCCACTTCGCGGCCGCGGTTTTCGTGCCATTTGTGGAAGAGCTATGCGCCGCGGCGCGCGCCGGCTTCTTTTTACTCATCCTATTTGATTTGCGGGCCATCAAAGGTCTCGTCTCTCGTGCTTAGATTAGGCAAGCGCCTGCTGAAGCCCATCAATCAGTTTCTGCACGTTTTTCTTCCCCAGCGGCTCGAGCAAACCTCCGGCCAGCGAAATCACCCGACCCAGCACGCTCGATTGCCCCGACCATTTCACTTTCGTCTGCCCGCCCGGCAACTCTTCGAGTTGAAACCGCGCGCGAATCGTCGCCGAGCCTCCCGGCACCTCGCCTTTCCCTTCGTACGCCGCTTGCCGCGGCTTCTCCTCGTCGACCAAGGTCATCTTTACCGCGGCCGTCCCGCGAATATGCGAAATGCCCACGCTCAGTTTCACCAGAAAATTCTTTGGATCCACAACCTCCATGCTTTCAAAATCCGGAAGCAGCGGACAAAAGCGCTTGGGGTCCACCAGGAACCCGTAGACTTCTTCCGGCGTTTTCTGCACCGTGAACTCGCCGGCGAGCTTGATCTCCATCGCCTACCGTTTCTCCATTTCCGCGGCGGCCATGCGAATGGACTTGAAAATGTTCTGATAACCGGTGCAGCGGCAGGTATTGCCGGCGATGCCCTTCCGGATTTGCTCGTCGGTCGGCTTGGGGTGTTTCTCGAGAAGCTGCACCGTGGAAAGCAGGATCCCCGGCGTGCAGTAGCCGCACTGCAACCCGTGGCATTCCGCAAAGGCTTCCTGGACCGCATCGAGCTTGCCGTCAATCCCGAGCCCTTCGACCGTCGTAATTTCGCCGCCATCCGCCATCGGCGCGAACAGCGTGCACGATTTCACGGTGCGCCCGTTCAGAATCACCGTGCAAGCGCCGCAGTAGGACGTGTCGCATCCAACATGGGTGCCCGTCAGATTCAGATGCTCGCGCAAAAATTCCACCAGCAGCGTTCGCGGCTCGACCTCCGCTTCGCGCGCTTTTCCGTTCACGCGAACGCGTACAAGAATTTTCTTAGCGTCCGGCATATTCATGCCCCGCTGGGACGGATTCCCCTCGCGCGCGCCGTGCCGCTATGCCGATGGCGCGCTTGACCAGCGTTCCCACTAACACCCGCTTGTAATCTGCCGAGCCGCGCATGTCGCTCTGTGGATCTGCAGCCGCTCGCGCGGCGTCCACGGCCGTCCGAATGCTCTTCTCATCGAGCGTCTTCCCGCGCAACGCCACCTCCGCTTCTTTCGCGCGAATCGCCGTAAGCCCCACGCAGCCCAAAACAATGCGTGCGTCTCTGCACAAGTGGTGGTCTTCGAGAGTAAGCTCGACCGAAGCACTCGCGGTGGGGTATACCGGCGCCGTGCGCTTGAACGCCAGGTGTGCGCCGCCGCTGCCCTTAGGCGGAAGTTTCACATGGACTCCGCTGATCAGTTCATCGTGGGCCAGCACCGTCGTGTACGCATCCTTGATGAAGGCTTCGAGCGGCACGGTGCGCTCGCCCCCCGGGCCAAAGCAAATGACGGAGGTCTCGAGCGCCATGAGCGCTGTTCCCCAATCGCCGCTCGGGTCGGCTTCCGCCAACGAGCCGCCGATCGTTCCCTGGTTGCGGACCTGTATGTCTGCGATCCCCGCCGCGCAATCGTGAAGGATGGGAATTGTGGAAGCGACTCGAGAGTCTTCGATTTCAGCATGGCGTGCGAGCGCGCCGAAACGCAGCTCCCCGTTGGACCTCTCGATGCCGTTCAGCCCGGAAATGAGATGGATATCGACGAGCGCGCCCGGTCGCGCCATGCGCATTTTCATCAGCGGAATCAAGCTCTGGCCCCCGGCAATGACACGTGCTTCCTCGCCAAGCTCCCGCAACAGCGTCACGGCTTCTTCTAGCGAAGCGGCGCGATGATACGAAAATGGGGCGGCGTACACGTTAGATTCCGCTCTTCCTTTGGCGCAAAGGCAAACGCAGCAGTTCGCTGCGAGTGTGGGTGCTCCACTCCAGCGCCGTCATTCTAGTTCGCTCGAAACCGCGTAGCAAGGCGGCCCGGGCAAAAAAGCGAACACAAGCTCAGTTGCTGTTTTGCGCCCGCAGAAATCCCAGCGTCATTCCCGCCAGTGACACAATCACCAGCGCCGATCCCGCAACCGCCAGCGCACGGGGCTCAGACCCGTGGTTCAGCGTCTCGAGAAGCACTCCCAGCGGAAAAAGAAACGAACCCAGCACCAGCGCCGTCGCCAAAAGCATTTTCACCTGCTCGCTGAAGCTCACGCGGTCAAGCCCAATTCCCAAAACAATCAAAAGCATCGCGAGTCCAATCCAATGTCCATGAACATCGACGTGTCGGTCGTAGTCGTACTTCCGTTTCCGATACTGCTCAAGGGCGCTTTGCGCAGCTCGAGCATTGCGTTCCGCCGCGGCGCTAAAGCTTGCCGTCAACGATCTGCCGATGCCGTCGAGTTCTTGATGCTCCGCAAAAACCGCATACCACCCTCCGTAAATCATCCCGAGCAGCGCCAGGGCCATTCCTCCGACGATCAGCAAACGCCGCCCCGCGCTCATCCTCTTGCTCCCATCGAAACAGATCCGGCATCCATCTCCCCGGTGTATCGCACGATTCCGATCCACATCGCCAGCAGCGCCAAAATCACCAGTAGTCCGCCCGCATCGGCAATCCCGCCGGCGAGAAGCCCGAGCCGCAACTCCAGCAAAACGAACACCGGCAGCACCAGCGAACCGAGCAGCAACAGCCAGGCCCAATTTCGTTTCCACGATTCACACAGGCGCACATAACCTTGAAAAAAACCGAGCAGCATCGCCAGCAACCCGAACTCGATGGCGTGCGCATGCGCCGCGATATTCACGGCTTTTTCACCCGCCAATTCTCCATACTCCCCCACAGCCGTGTCCACGGCAGTCCCATTCCTTGCGGCTGCCGTACTGGTCATCTCCGAGAGCAGCGAGTAATCCAGAGCCTCGTGCCGATAGAGATCAACTCCCGCGTAGTAGGCCCCATGAAGAAAGCCCAATAGCACGAGCCCGAGCCCGCCAGCGAAGAGAACGCGTCCAGCCATGCTGCGATCCGCGAGCAGGCCGTCTTCTTTTGCTGCCCACTCTGGCCGGCGGAAGCGTCGGGCAACTCCAAATAGATAAGCAAGGGTGGCGAGAATGACGAGTGCGCCGCCGAAGTCCGCGAAAATACTGGCCCAGCCGATGGCTTCGAGCGGGCTGTAAGCGAGGCCAACGTAGTGGATCAGGAAGACGCCGACGGGCAGCAGCCACGCGCCAAAAAGGAACGTCCATGCAAGGTTCTTTCTTGTGCTTTCCCGAAGCGCCACCCACGGCTCGAAGAGCGCCAGCATCAGCGCCAAATACCCGAACGCAATCATGTGGACGTGGGTGTCCACTTTCGTTCCGCGGTTTTCAAGGAAACTCCCAACCGCTTGAAAACTCAAGGCGACCGCCCGCGCATCCCCCGCCACCGCCGCGTGTGCCGCCGACGATAAACTCTCTCCCACCTTCGCGGCATTCTGGTGCAAAACAAAAACCGCGAAAATGTCGCCGAAGAGCATGCCCACGAGAATGAGCCCGATGCCGCCAAGCACCAGCAGCCGCCGTGCGCTCATTGGCCGAAACGCACTCTCGGCGTCTATCCCTACAACCGTTCCAAGACGCCCAGAATCCACCATCAAGGCCATCCCCAGCTGTCGCGCACTTTTCGATGAACAGCGGCCCGGCTAGCGATTTCTCCGCAGCCGGACCATGGAACGAAGATGATAAGACACTTCTAAAAATTGAACTTCAACGCCAATTGAATCTGGCGTGGGTTGAAGACGGCCCGGGGCGTGCCATAAAGCGGATTTGGCGAGCCCTCGCGGAAGCCGGAAGGCGTTGCCGGGCAGCCAAATGCCGCAGGATTGAACGGGCAAAAATCAGAGGCGCCGTAAACCGTATTAAAGAAGCGTACGTTCAGAGTATTCCCGAGGTTAAACGCTTCGGCGATGAACTCGAGGCTGCGCTTTTCCTCGAAAGTGAACTTGCGTGCAAGGCGCACGTCAACCGAGCGGAAATTATCGCCGACAAAGGTATTCCGCGGCTCGATGCCCGCGCGGTCGTTGTTGCCGAAGATGTCGCCATTCGCGTCAAACCCGGCAAACTTCGAAAAACGCTGCGGCGACTGAACGGTCACGATCAGCCCCACCAGGAAATCCCGCGCGAAGATGTTCCAGGTGTTTGGCGTCGTCACGGTTCCATTCAGCACCAGACGGTTGCGAACGTCATCCGAAGAAAGGGCCCGTTCTTCGCGGAAATTCAGGCTATCTTGCGGGATAAGCACAAAACTCGGGTTCGGCCCGTCATCAATCGTCTTCGACCACGTATAGCTGAGACCATAAGAAAAGTTGCGCGTAAGCCGCCTGTTGACGTTGATGAGCAATCCGTCGTATTGCGAATCCCAACGGGACGTCGCCTCAAAGTACACGGCGATCGGGAATGTGCGCACGCCGGGATTGAACGCGCAGGGTGGCTGCTGGCTACCCGCCGGCGGAATCAGCGGGCAGTACTCGTCCTTCGATCCGCTACGACCCTGCGAGTCATGCAATGTGGCAACCTGTTGCACGTCCGGCTGATTTACATTGTAGAAGCTGCCGAGATGCACCCCGCGGACATGCAGTCCGCTGATGCTCACGGTCGTGTCTGGCAGCGGCTCGAATTCGAGCGCCAGGCTGGCCTGAATGCCGTAGGGGTTTTGATGATTTTGCACGAACCGCACAATCACCGAAGGTCCGAAAAACGCGCACGTCGAAACAGGGATGCACGGCCCGGTGGTCGTCCCGGTAAATGGGGAAATCGTCGTCGCGTCAGGGTAAGTACCGCTGTCGAGCAGCTGGCCCATCGCAAAATTCGTAAGCATCGGCGAACTGGCAAACGCGAACAGCTCGGTCTTGGCGTTCAGACTATCTTCAAACGGGCGTCCGGGGTACTTACCATTGTCGAGTTGCGCGACATTGGGAGTGCCGCCGCATGAAGGAATCTGACAAGCCAGCAAGGGGGCAGGAATAATCCCGTGGAAGAGTCCAAATCCGCCACGCAACACCACATTTTTCCTTGTCCCTACTTTGTAGGCTGCGCCAAGACGCGGGTCGAAGTTTTTCCACTGCGTCGACAGTGCGTTCGAAGGCCAAGTCTCCCACTCCCAGCGAATTCCGCCGTTGAGCGTGAGATTGCCCGTGGCTCGCCATTGATCCTCGATGTAGAGCCCGTTGTAAGTATGATTCATCGATCCTTCCGCCGCATTGCGAATCGCCGAACTGATGCGTCCTCCCGCGTAAACGGAAGCAAAATTAGGTAACGCCGGTTCGTTGTAATTTGGCGCTTGGAACCGCTCGAAGAAGACGACGTTAGGATGCTGGCACCCCGCCGGCCCTGGACCACCGGGGTCGTTTGCTGGAGAAGCGCATACGAGACCTGTCGAAGAATTATCATTCGCGTGGTCATTACCGAGGTAAGCGCCGAGGCTCGGAAAATCCGCTTCGAAGGGATAGAACAGCGGAAACGACTCCGTCGTCTTTACGAAGTTGTAGTTTCCTCCGAAGCTGACGGTGTGCTTGTCGAAGTTGCGCGTCACGTTGTCGACCAACTCAAACCGCGACTCCCGGTAAAAATCAGGATTTCCCCGATTCACGCCGAGCGTGAAGGTGTTCGAAAGCTCCAGGTGCGGCTGCGTGGTCACGGTGGGGAAATCAAAAGACCGCCGGGCAAACTGCACGCGCAATTCGTTCACCAGCTTTGGATGAATCACCGAAGTCAGCGTGCCCGCAATCGACTGATCGCGGTAAAAGTTGTTCTTAAAAGCCGAAGGCAGGTCAAATCCATCGTTCAAGGGGGACTGATTCAACAAACGCCCGTCGTTCACGAAATAACGCACGAACAACTGCTCGTTGGGGTTAAAGCCGTGGTCGATGCGCACGAAGCCGTTGTCCGTATCATTGCTGCGGAGAACGCCGCCTAGACGCGGCTCTGCCGGCAGACCGTACACTTGGGTCTTCAATTCGTCGATGAACTTGATGTTCGCGAGAACTGCGGAGTTGTAAAACGGCGATTCCCCGCGACGCTGCAGTTCATAATTGGTGTAAAGAAAAGTCTTGTCTTTCTGGATCGGCCCGCCAATCGCACCGCCGAACTGGTTCTGTCGCAACGTGTGCGCGCCGGTAGCTTGCAGCAAATTGACGGCATCCATCTTGTCGTTGCGGAAATATTCGTACAGCGTGCCGTGCCATTCGTTGGTGCCGCTGCGCGTGATGATATTCACGATGCCGCCGACCGCGCGCCCAAATTCAGTGGAATAATCCGTGTTAATTACGCGGAACTCTTGCACCGATTCTTGCGGCGGCGTGCCGCGCTGGATGCCCGAAGCCGTGGACACGTCATCAGCCCCGTCCACGGCGATAAAGTTGTAGTGAATGTTCTGCCCAGCAAACGAAAGCTTCGTCACTGGCTCGACGATCACGTCCGTGCTTCCCGACGTTGTGTCCCCGATTTGCACCGCCGGAGAAAGCAGCGCGAAATTAATGAATTCGCGCCCGTTTACCGGCAGGTTCACAATCTGGTTCTGCGTGACGACCGTACTGACCTGCGTTCGCGTCGGTTCTTGAAGCTCCGAGGTCGCCTCCACTTCTACTTTTTCGGCAACGCCTCCCGGCGTCAGCGTAAAGTCCAATTCCGCCGCTTGCCCAACTTGCAGGGTAATCGTCTTTGCTTGTTTGCCAAAGCCGACGAACACCGCAGAAACAGCGTATTCACCCGCAGGAAGCGCAGGGATCGTATACTCGCCGGCATCCGATGCTTCGACCGAACGGGAGAATCCTGTAGCCGTGTTTGTGGCCGTCACGCTGGCCTTGCCTACAGATCCCCCCGAGGAATCGACGACCTTTCCAGAGAGAGTCGCATTTACCGCTTGCCCGTACGCGGTTGAACCCTGGCAGCACGCGAGGCCCACAATCACCAGGACAGCAAAAACCTGCAAGCACACAAGGTTCTTTCGGCTCACTCCACACCCCCTGCGGAAGGAAAGACTGCGTCGAGCCTATTCCCGCCGTTGTTGGCCTGTCAAGATACCGGCATATTCGAAAAACTCAGCTTCAAAAATTTGCCCCTTGCCGCTAGATTGAGACCAGCCGCTTTGCGGAAGGCCTTTGACAGAGGGTGGATAGCGCCGTCGTCGGAGCGCGTTGTCGCGCGTTGCCAATCCGCTGACCGCCGCTAGCGCGGCCATGAGCAAAAACAGGTGATCGAATGACCAGAAAAATAGGCATTCTTGGTGGGACCGGGCCGGAAGGCTCAGGGCTGGCCGCCCGCTGGGCCGCTGCCGGTGAACACGTCGTAGTTGGTTCGCGCGACGCGAATCGCGCGGCGGAAACTGCAAAGCTGCTTCGTGCGCGCCTCGGGTCGAACACAAAGATGGAAAGCGCAGACAACCCTGCCGTTGTCGGACAGTGCGAAGTCGTTGTGCTTACCGTTCCCTTCACGGGCCAGGCTGCCCTCTTGAAACAACTCAAGCCTTACTGGAGGCCTGGCCAAATTCTGATTGACACGACGGTTCCGCTTGCCGCAGCGGTCGGCGGCGCACCATCCCGAATGCTCGGCGTATGGCAAGGCTCGGCCGCTCAGCTGGCCCGTGAACTTGTCCCCGAGTCGGTGGCCGTCGCAGCCGCGTTTCACAACGTGAGCGCGGAATTGCTCGCGCAAACTGGCTCGATCGATTGCGACATCCTCGTCTGCAGCGACGACGACCTGGCAAAGCGAGTGGCAACCGAACTGGCAGAGAAACTTCCAGGTGCCCGCGCTGTAAACGGCGGCAAACTCGAAAACGCCCGCATCGTCGAATCCATAACGGCCTTGCTGATTGGTTTGAACATCCGCTACAAAGCGCATTCTGTCGGCATTCGCTTCACCGGCTTGCCCCTGTAGCTCGCGACGGAGTTTCCTCCACTGTAGGTCATGTGGGGTGCGGCTGCCCCGCTGCCGCTTTTGCTTGACTGCCTCACGCTTCGGGGACGACCCAGTTTTTCTGCATAGTCCCGATCATCGACGTTCAAGCCAATGCCTGGCCATTCCGAGCGTGGCGAGCCGTCTGCATTCTCCGTCCTTACTGCGCTGCGAATCCGTCCGCCGCAGCTAGCGCGTTCATTTTTTGCCGCACTCGCGCCGAGACAAAATGTTCCCGTGCGACGAATTCCGGATACAGCGCCAGCCTCTCGCGCAGCACGAACCCTCTGGCCTCGGTTTCTTCTTGCAACTTCGAAATCTGCGGCCACGCCGCCTCCGGATTGATGAAGTCTTTGGTCACAGGCGAAATCCCGCCCCAATCGTTGATCCCCGCGTCGAGCAATCGCGGAAAGCCCTCGTAGCTTAAATTCGGCGGCGCTTGCAGATTCATCTCCGCACCAAGAATCAACCGGGCAACCGCAAGCGTTCTTAACATTTCCTCGAGTGAAGGCTCAACGTGATGGGCCATCGGAATCTGCGGCTTTGCGCGAAAGTTCTGCACGATCACTTCCTGAATGTGACCGTACTTTTCATGCATCTTGCGGATCGCCAGCAGCGAGTCGATCCGTTCCTCCATCGTTTCGCCGATCCCGATCAGAATGCCGGTCGTGAACGCGATCGAGCGCTTCCCGGCTTCTTCGATCGTGCGCAGTCGCAGCGAAGGAACTTTGTCCGGCGCATTCGCATGCGGTAGGCCGTCGCGCATCAGCCTCACACTGACGTTTTCCAGCATCAGGCCCACACTGGCGTTCGATTCCTTGAGTTTGTCAAGCGCCGCGCCGTCCATCACGCCGGGATTCGCATGCGGCAAGAGCCCGGTGCGCTCGAGCACCAGCTCGCACATGGCCGCCAAATAATCCAGCGTACGTCGATAGCCTTGGCCCCGCAGAAATTCCCGCGCTTCTCGGAAAATCCGCTCCGGTTGATCTCCCAGGCTGAACAGTGCCTCCTTGCAACCGGCGTGCCGCCCTTCTTCGGCCATCGCCAGCACTTCGTCCGGCGTCATAAAGTGCGCGCCCGGCTGCCCAGGATCCTTCCGAAACGTGCAGTAGGAACAGTAGTCGCGACAGAGTGTCGTCAGCGGAATAAATACTTTCTTCGAGTAGCTGACGGCCCTGCCTTTCCCCTTTTCGCGCAAGTCGCCGGCCGTAGCTAGCAGTTCGTCGAGCGAAGTTGTTTCGGCTAGCCCCAGCGCCTCTTCGCCGCTCACACCTTGCCCCCGCCGCGCCCTTTCGAGCGCCGCCTCCGCCTTTCGCCTTGCTGTCCCTTGCGTCACCTAAACCCGCATGCGCCCTTCAGCCCTCATCCAGCCCGCCTTTGCAGAGGGCAGAATCTATCGTGCTCCTACCCTTTGAAAATCGCCACTGGCCAGCCTCGTCGCGGAAACACGCCTGCCCTGCTATTTCTCTTGATACTGTATCAACCTGGACCGAAGAAGCTGCCACCACAACCCAAACAACGTTTTTGCCCGGGTTGTCAGGATCCCTTGAATTCCTTTCCGGCCGGTGGGCCGATCGCTCACAGCCGAAGAGCTATGGATTTGCAAAAAAGCCGGCGCTGTTCCCGGCATCTTCCCTAAAACACTGGTCCCGACCGGAGGGGTTCTCCCAACGGAGTTCTGGGATAAGGCGGGTTATTGCCTTATCTTTGGCCTACTGGCCAGCGGCGGTTCCGGCTTCTCCGAACAGCGCGCTCGATGCGCTCCGCAACGTCAAGACAAATGGGCAGCTGAAGCTCCGTAGATTACCCGAAGACGCGGGAGAGCAACTCGCTGCGCTTGGCTCCGCTCGGTGGGGCAGCAATGGTTGAGCGAGGGGGGGCAGTTATGAGGCCAATTCCGGGAGGAATTTGAGTGGTACCAGCGCGGTCTTGCCGTAATGTTCGCCTTCGAGGATGCGGACAAGGCAACGGGACGCCGTTTCCTGGACTTCTAGAATCCTTACGGATGTCCCTTTGGGGACCAAAAACACCTTTTGAGCGGCAATTAGGAGTGACAATCCAACATCGTCGTTTGCGGCATCGAGTTTTTCTCGTTCGGCGGCGGACTCCTCGTTCGAAGAGACCAAAACAAAGGTTGGTTTACCTTCGGTAGAGACCCGGGCTACGCGCCCGACCGAGATTGAAGCAGCCGCAGACTTTGTATTTGACGGAGAGAGGGGTGGGGTTGCTTGCGGAGCGGATGATGATGTTGGCTTGGCTGGCTGCTTAACGGTACCAATAAACCGGTAACCGCGCTTGGGGAGAGTTTCGATGAATCGCGGATTCTCCTTGTCATCACACAGCGCCAGGCGCAGCTTCTTGATAGCGGTGTTGAGGCTGTGGTCAAAGTCCACAAAGGTGTCCGCCGGCCAAAGCCGTTTCTGAAGCTCTTCGCGGGCGACGACTTCTCCCGGATGTTCCAAGAGCATGGCGAGAACCCGAAACGGCTGGTCTTGCAGCCTGATTTTGTGCCCCGCCCTATACAGCTCGCCAGCGCGAAGATGCACTTCGTAGGTGTTAAAGCGCACTACATCCGTGGATTGACTGCCTCGCGTCACTCAAACCCCTCTGTGTGGGACGAATATAGCACCACGGCACCAAGCCGCGGCACAAGGAGTTCCTCCCGTCCGCCACCCATCATGATTTGTTAGTGCTCCTGGCCGTTCGTTCGCTTCAAAAGACACGTAGCTTCGGGCGCGCTGCGTCCTGGGCTGAAGAGTTCGCGTGAGACTCACGACTTTAGGGGCCTCCTGGGGTTTTCGCGAAAAGCAGATCCCTCGCTTCGCCCAGAATGACACCTAGCGCAAAGCCGCCAAGTCCCGTTTGGTTTGCGACTTACCGTCGCCTTTCAGGCGACGGAGTGATCACGAAAATGGCCCTTTTCAGAATCAAATCAGAATCACCATGACAGGGATGTTGGCGCTGGCCCTTATGGCAGCGACCGAAACGGCGTGAGCGCAGGAGCCCTTGCTCGTGAATATTCCCTTCGCATTCGCGGCAGGGAGGATGGCGCTTCCGGCAGGCGAGTACCGGGTTCAGAAAGTGGCGTATGACTCTTCGGTTTTGTTGATTCAACGTACGGACCACGCTGCCGCGACGGTTGTGACGTCGTTCGCGGCGCAGGCCAACGCGAAGCAAGCTCAGTCAAAATTGCTTTTCCATCGCTATCGCAACCGCTACTTCCTTTCCCAGATCTGGATAGCAGGCTCCGCGCGAGGCAGCGAGCAACGAGATGCCGGAACAGGTCACGATTGTTGCCCGCCTCATCGTACCCAAGCCTAGTTCCCTTCCAGAACGAGGGCGGCAACCCCACGGGAATCCGGAGAAGCCCCTTCCGGATTCCCGTTTGTTTCTTCATCTGTATGCTTCCACCAAATCCACCAAATCGGCAGTCATTGACAAGTCCAGAGAGAACATCATTTTTCTGCGCGGGCCAAGTACAAACAACCGAGGAGCGCAAAGACAAGCGCTCCAACGCCCATGAACAGCGCACTTTGACTTAACGCACCCGCCGGCCAAATCTCATGCTCTGAGAGAGCAGCCATAGCCGATTCAATGTGGCCTGGCGCGAATACTATCCAGAGTCCTGCCGCAGCCACGCTCCAGTAACTGACCTTCCTGACTAGCGAAATCGACCGGGTCGCTCGTTCCACGGCCATTTGCTTGCTCGCAAGTTGTGCCTTCCACCAGAGAAAGTCGGGGTCAGGCAGCACAGCGGCAGCTCGCTGGTCTGTCAGCAAGAATTGCGATACCGCCACCGTGTCTGCGCAAATCGCGCAAGTGGCCACATGCTTCGCAAGGTCAGCATCCCAAGCGCCGCGACGCAAGGACTCGATGATTTCCGTTTGCTTTTCGCAAGAAAATCGGTTCATGGCTACGCTTTGCCTCCCATTCGCGAACGCTCCCCCAGCATGCTCGCCAATTCGCGGCGCGCGCGAAATAGCAACACGCGAATACTCGCTACCTTTAGTCCCGTCAGGCGAGCAATCTCTCTGTGGTCGAAGCCTTCCACATGGGCGAGCCAGAGCAGCTGACGATCACGGGGTTTTAAGTGCTCAAAAGCCTGGCGGACATCCGTGCGCGTTTCAGCATCACGTGCACAGGGTTGAGCGGCGGCGCTCACGGTGTCGGGAACTTCTCTCGTGCGCCATCGATCACGCAACAGATTCGTGGCAATCTTGAAGAGATAACTCCTGCTTTCTGCCGCATTCATTTCCGGCAACTTGGCCGCCAGAAAACGGCAGTAACTCTCCTGCAGCAAATCATCCGCAACGTCTCGGCGTCGCGATACCCGCAGAAGATAGGCCCACAGCGAACGGTTGGTCCGGCCGTAGAAAACGCGGAAGGCCTCCCGGTTCAGGGTCGGCTGGGCGGCCGGGCACCCAAGCGAGTCGGCCGCGGGCTCCGCAAGCTCGATGCTAGCCGAGCGAACTTGTGGCCAAATACGCATGCATCACGGACGGTGCTCGGTGCTCTCGGTCAGCAACCCGAACGACTTCGACAGGTAGTAGGACAAGGCCGCCGACAGTCCGAAACCGACGCCCAGGCTGAGAAGGATGGTGCCGAATACGAGGAAGCCTTCTTCGGCGCCGTATATTCTGCCGCGCAGAAACAAGAGCGCGAAGGCAAGCAAGATAAGAACCACGCTGGCCTGTGCCGCACCCAGAATCCGTCGATAGGGCGTCCTTTGTTCCATGGTCAGGGATTCCAAGAAGCGTTTCCCCGCGTCGCTCTGGACATAGGCCAGCAATTCCTGGCCGGAGCCAAACTTTTCGAGTAGCTTGGTTTGCAGCCCTGCTTGCAACTGCGTGGTTTTGTAACGGCGGATCGTCGAGAATATGGTCCAAATCACAAATCCTATCAAGCTGAAGAGAATCGGAAAGAGGATAACTTCCTCGGACATGGTTAGCTCCTTGTTTAGTGCCAGGTTGCACGTGAACCTCGGTTGCTCGTCCACCCCTTATAACGCCTGAAGGGGAAAATGGTTAACAGAACCGGGGCTCAAGCCGGGTGTGGCCGCACGAGAAGAGCTATCACCACGTATGTCCCCGGGACGGCGATGGCAAAGCTTGAGGGGAAAGGGGTTGCGGGAGGAGCAAGGGCATCGTCGAAATGATTCCCGGTTTCATGTGTCTGCAATTCCGACGCGCCAAAATCCACATTCACCTGCATTCACCTTACTCCGCCTTCCCAGGGAATCTCCTTAGGCGTAAGCTGTCGCGAGGTTTCGGAGAAACATCCCAGTCGGGAGGCAGTTATGAAAGCAAGCTGGCGAGAGATTATGTGGACTTACGGCCAATTGGCGGTGGCCCTGGCGGCGGGGGCCGTGGTGCTGGGCGCGGCGATCGTGTCACCGCGCACGGCGGCGGGAAACAAAGAGAGCACGATAGATCGTGCCCTTACAACAGATGGAAAAACCGCCGGCACACACGCCGGCGCTACCAAAGAAACCGGGAGCGGTGTTGGCGAGCTGAAGGTCAGCATCAAGGAGTGGGATGTGCCAACCAGAGGAGCGCATCCCCACGATCCCGCCGTCGGCATGGACGGTGCGCTGTGGTTCACCGAACAGATGCAAAACAAAATCGGACGGCTCGATCCGGGAAGTGGCGCGTTCAAGGAATTTCCCTTGAAGGTGGACAACTCTGGTCCGCACGGCCTGGTTGCCGATTCTGCGGGCAATATCTGGTTTACAGGAAACTTTGCTCATTACATCGGTAAGCTCGACCCGCAAACTGGCGAAGTCAAGGACTACAAAATGCCCGACAAGAAGGCCGAAGATCCGCACTCGTTGGTTTTTGACTCCGACGGCATCCTTTGGTTCACCGTGCAAGTCGGTAATTTTGTCGGGCGGCTGGATCCCGGAAGCGGAAAGGTCGAGTTACAAACGGTTCCGACGGGCAACGCTCACCCCTACGGAATTCAGGTCAACAGCCAAGGCGTGCCATTCTTCTGTGAATTCTTTACCAACAAGCTCGCCAGCATCGATCCCAAGACGATGGCCATCCGGGAGTATCCCCTGCCGGAAGGAGTGCGCCCCCGAAGAATGGCCATCGACGCGGAAGACCGCGTCTACTTCACGGATTTTGAGCGCGGGCATCTGGGCCGCCTGGACCCCAAGACCGGCGACGTAAAAATGTGGAATTCACCCGGCGGTCCGACATCGAATCCGTACGGCATCGCCATCACGCCTGACGGGATGGTTTGGTACAGCGAATCCGGGGTGAAACCGAACACGATGATCCGCTTCGATCCCAAGGCAGAAACCATGGCCCGCACCGAAATTCCCTCCGGCGGCGGAACGGTACGCAATATGGCTGCAACGGCAGACGGACGGGTGTATATTGCTTGCAGCGGAGTGAACAAAGTGGGTGTGGTCGTACCTGCCCGCTAACCGCCCTTCCAAGGCAGCACCTCATTTGCCGAGGAGGAACCGATGTCCGGACCAGCCGTTAAGCCGCAGGAACAAACCTGTCAGGGCATTTCGCGCGTAGACGAACCCTGCGACAAAGTCGCTCAGCAATATTGCGAGCGCTGCAGCCAGTGGTTCTGCCGCACGCATTTCCCCGACCCCGAGTGGCATCCCTGCGCACCCGAGCAGGGCCACGTCTGAAAATTCCTTCAGGGCCCGCCGAACCTCATCTATGCATCGGCCTGCCAAGCCCGCGCGAACGTAGGCAAATTGAACAAGCACAGAACGTCTCGATTCTTGACGCAAACGAAGACATTCGTTAGCGTCAAGAATGCGGAGCGCGTTACTGCGCGCGGGTGAACCGCGCGACGCGAGGAACGCGTCTTCGCAAGCGCGAATCGCGCAACTTCGCTGACGAGAGAGCTCCTTGGCCAACGCGATCATCACTCTGACGACGGACTACGGTACGAGCGACCATCTGGCCGGCACGCTGAAGGGCGTCATTCTCAAGATCAATCCCGACGCGACCATCGTGGACGTCACTCACAACGTCACGCCGTTTGACCTGCTCGACGGCGCGCTGGCCATCGGCTCGGCATATTCCTATTTTCCGCCGAAGACCGTTCACGTCGTCGTCGTCGATCCCGGCGTCGGTACCGAGCGACGGCCGCTGCTGGTCAGCGCGGGCAATCAATACTTCGTCGCGCCGGACAATGGCGTTCTCTCCGTGGTCTATGAACGCGAAGCGGAGGGCCTGGTGGTGCGCCACGCCAACGCCGAACACTATTACTTGCAGCCGGTCAGCAAGACGTTTCATGGCCGCGACATTTTCGCGCCCGTGGCGGCGTGGCTCACGAAAAACTGGCAGAGCTCGAGCATGGGCGAGCAAATTGAGGATTACAAGCGCTTCGCCCTTCCCCGTCCCAAACCAGCCGATGGCGCTCTCAAGGGTGTCATCCTGCGCGCCGATACGTTTGGCAACTTGATCACCAATTTCCGCCAGGAGGATTTGCCGGAGAGCGCCCTGAGCGGCGGCGCCATCCAGTTGCAAGCCGGAACCCAGGCGGTTACTCGCTTCGTCGAAACGTTTGCGCAGGGCAACGGCGCTGAGCCGTTTGCGTATCTCGGCTCCGGCGGCTTCATCGAAATTGGCCTCAACAGAGGCAATGCCGCCCGTACTCTGGGCCTAAACCGCGGCACCCCCGTCATCCTCACCAAATAGATCCCCGGCAGCCCTAGCGCCGCCCTCAGCCGCCGCTTCGCGCCTCGTTGGGGAGTCTCTCAAGCTGACGGGTGTTTGAGAATCTCAGCTAGCTCATGCAGCCGAGTCGAATCCGCCGGGCTTTTCGCCGTGGCCGCGTCTTTTTCCAACGATGGCGCCATGCCCTTTAACTTCGCCACTTTGCTTCGGCTCAGGTGCGAACTCTCTGCGCTTTGCATGGCCTGCCGTAGCGCGGCGATTTGTTGTGCGGGCAAAGCCGCGGACCGTTCCAATTGATCGACATAGGCCTTCGCCACGACCAGTTTTGCGGGCCACGCGATCTTTTGCTGATTCTGCACATTCAACTCCGCCACGCGAACCGTCTTGGCCGCATCGATCTCGTTCTGCGTCAGGAACTTGCTCGGCGACAATTCAAACACGTCCAGGCCGCGCGCAATCTCCGAACCGTAGATGTAGCCGTTGTACCAATAGGCCGACCACTCGCCGCCGAGCACCAGCATCTTCGATTCAACCGGCCCACGGTCGAAGTAGGCAATCTCGAAAGGGTTCTCCGGATCGGTGAAGTCCATCACCGACAAGCCGCCCTGATACCACCCCTGCACCTCAATATCGCGGCCGGGAATCGGAACGAGCGAGCCATTGTGCGCAACGCAATTCTCGGTGTCGCCCTGGGCGGCGGGCATCTTGTAGTAGTTCGCGAAACTCAGCTTGTCGTCCTTCAGATGAAAGATGGCATCGGCGCCCCACTTGTTCGGATCGTTTGGCCGGCAGCGCGCGCCCAGTCCCCCGCCCCACTCGTCGGTAAACACGACTTTGTCCCCATTGTTCGAGAACGAAGCCGAGTGCCAATAGGAATAGTTCGGGTCGTTCACCGCATCGACGCGCTTTGGATGCACCGGGTCCTTGATGTCCAGCACAATTCCGTTTCCGGAGCACGCGCCCGCTGCCAACCCAATTGCCGAGTACACGGTGATGTCGTGGCACTGGTCTGTGTCCTTCGGTTTCTCTGCGCCTTTCCTGCCGTGAGTGCCCCCGTTATTCAGGCCGTTCATCGCACCGGTTCGCGGATCGATGAACAAGCGCGGGCTGGACACGACCTTTGCCTCTTGCGGCGCAGCCAGCGGAACCTTAATCACTTCAATGCGAAACAGCGCCGTATTCGGGTCCTTGTCCGGCGCTTCGCCAGAACAGCCCGGCAGTTCTTCCGGCTGACGCACAAACGAGGTGCCCGAGACGTAGATATAAGCGTTGTCTTTGTCGTTTGGATCCAGCACCAGAGTGTGCGTGTGCGATCCGCGGCATGTCTGCACTGCCGCCACCTGTTTCGGGTTGCGGATGTCGGAAATGTCGAAGATTCTCACGCCGCGGAAACGCTCCTTTTGCGCTGCCGGAATGCGAGGTTTCCTTTCTTTGTCCTTGTCTTCGCCTGCCGGCGGCGGAGGCTCCGGCGGAAATCCTTGGACGCCGCAATCCAGCCGTCCATTCGGCATCTCGACCGACATGAACAGCAGGTTCTTGTACACCGACACGTCGCCCTGCCCGCCAGGACACACCATGGAAGTCACCAACCTCGCGCTCGAAGGATCAGAAATGTCAAAGATGTTCACGCCATAAAAGTTTCCCAGAAACAGGTGGTTGCCCTGGAACGCGATGTCCGAGTTCCCGAAAGCCAGCTGTGCGATCGCCAGATGCATTTCCTTCGGAATCTTTGCTGTCATGTTGCCGATGCCCATTTGGCCGATCACCTTCTGGACTTTCGGATCATCGGGATCACTGGCGCCCAGTTGAAATGCGTCGGGCTTCCTGACCAGCGCCAGGTGCTTCATGCCCATCGTGGCTTCGCCGGCGTCATACAACCCCGGCGCCAGCTTGGCGCGCGGATCGTTCACATCGGAGCCAGTCATCCCCGGCGGGAGCGCCGGTGCGGGTTCGGGAGCAAAGGGATTCGCGTTCTCGTCGTCCCCGTTCTGCTTTTCCTGATCTTTATCTTTGTCCTTGTCCGCGGATTGCTGTGAGGTCGCGTGAGCCGGCGGAGGGGTTCGAGGCGTTTGGCCTTGCGCCTGTGCCTCGACTCGGCTCACACAGAAACAGAAAAAGAGTGCCGCCACCACCATACGAAAAGAACCTTCGGCCAATCGGTTCATCGTCTCTCCTCCGATGCTTTTTTCTCCAGCAGTCCCTGCATGATCCGGATCTCGGCCCTTTGCCCCGTGTCCACATCGGTCGCGAAGTTGAATAGCTCGGCATCCTGACCGGCGCCCGCGGTGTCGAACAAATCCTTCACCATGATCAGCGCGCCGTTGTGGTGTTGAATCATCCCGGTTAGAAACAAGTGGTCGAACTCCCCGCCCTTCGCTTTCCGCAGCGCTTCCATCTGCTCCGGCGAAAGCATACCGGGCATAAGCCCCATCGCCCCGTGCGACATATTCGACATATCCATTCCTGGCGTGGCCCCAACACCTTGAGAAGGGCCTGCGCCCGAAGAAGTCGTCCCCGAGGAGGCTGCCGCAGACGAGCTAGCCATGGTGACTGCCTCCCCCCGCGCCGCGAGCCAACGCTTCATAAATTTGATCTCATCCGACTGCGAGCGGCTGATGCGCGCCCCGAGCAACCGCAATTCCTGATTGTCGGTGTGCGACACGATCAGCGCGGTCATCTCGATGGCCTGGGCATGATGCATGATCATGCCGTGCATAAACTCCGCGTCCGCTTGCGAGAAGGGCGGCAGCATGCCCGCCGTGGCAGGCGGCAGCGTCTTGCTCGGCTTGCCCGGCGCACCCGGCTGCACAACGACCGGCTTGGCCGGTTCTGTCTGCTGTGCCCATGCAACAGGCCCCAAAAGCATGGTCGAGCACAAAAGGCCCCAGGCGCACCAGTAGAAAGCTGTCGAGGAGAGGCCCAGAGGATGGAGAGATGCATGCCTTGCCTTCACGATTGCCACGCAGCATAGACCAGGAGCACGCGCTATGGCAACGCTATAAGGTAATAAGGGTAGCCCCCGGCGTATGCCGGGAACAGGCACCGCGATCATGACAGCGAGCGCGGGATAGACGACCATGTGCGGAGCGTCGAAGAGGTGGCCGCGGGCGTCGTTAAGCATGGCGTCCCAACTGGGACGGGCGCGAGGACGCCGAGGAAGCTCAGCGTGCCTCGCGCGTCAACCGGGCAGTGGCTTTGCGTTACGAAGACTTTCCTAGGCAGCGGCTGGCGCCGGTTGTTTCCGCCTGTGCCAGTAACCCAATGCCGCGAACAGAAGGACCGCAGGCACGCCGGTCAATCCGCAAGCGATAAAGAAAATGCCGTAGGCGTGAATGAGGCCGTGCCTGGTGCTCAGGCTTTCGACCGCAGCACCGGAAAATCCCTTCAAGATCTTTCCCAGCCAGGCGTAGGTTGAACTCAAGAGCGCATACTGCGTGGCGGTGTATCCCAGATTGGTGAGACTCGACATGTACGCGACAAGCGCAACGCCTGCAAAGCTGATGCCGAAGTTGTCACCCACCATGACGAGCGCGAAGAGAGGAATGCTCGTGCCCGCGAACGCGAGAGTCGCATACGCGGCAATCGCGGCTGCCTGCACAATGCCCCCGATGACGAGCGCGCGCATGAAGCCAAGCTTCAGCGAGCAGAATCCGCCCGCGGCGATGCCTGCAAACGTAGCGATGAGTCCGATTGAGCCGCGCACCGCTCCGACCGTTTCCTTCGAAAGACCGATGTCATGGTAGTAGGGATTCGACATCGGACCCATGATGAAGTCCGGCAACCGGTAGAGGCTGATTGCCGCTAACATCACAAGCGCGAGCCAGCCATGTGCACGGAAGAAAGCGATGAACGGTCCCACAACAGCGTCGAAGAAACCGCGCGGCGTCCAAAGCGGCGCTTCGCGCTCTTTTTCATCCAGCACCGCATCCGCGCGCTCCGGTTCCTTCGCAAACCAGGTCGTGATCATTCCAACGGCCATACATGCGCCGTAGATACCGTAGGACATGCGCCAGCCCACGGTCGCTGCCACGATGAGGATAACGGAATCCGTAGCCAGGAGCGCCATGCGGTAGCTGAACTGATAGGCAGACGCGAGGAGGCCTTGTTCTTCTCCGTCGTCTGCCGATTCAATTCGCCAGGCATCGACCACAATGTCCTGTGTCGATGAGGCAAACGCGACGACGAGGGCAAAAGCGCCAAGCCGGCCGAGCCCAGCTTTCGTGCCAGTTCCGCCCATAGCGCACAGCGCCAGCCCGACGACGATCTGCGAGAACATCATCCATCCGCGCCGATGTCCAAGCCGTTTAAACAACGGCAAGTCGACGCGATCCATCAAGGGCGCCCACAGAAACTTCAGCGAATATGCAATGCCCACCCAGGAAAGAAACCCGATCGCCGTCAGGGAGGTGTGTTCATCGCGCAGCCAGTAGCCGAACGTATTGCCGACCAAAAAAAAGGGAAGGCCTGAAGAAAACCCGAGCAACAACATCGCAAGCGTTTTGGGCCGCAGGTAATCGGCGATCCGGTGCTTGTGCGGACTCACGCCTTCATTGTCTACCGGAGCCTACCCTAAGGGTCAAGGCTTTCGGATGTGCCTGTTTCGAGATACGAAAGTTTGGTCAGTGGGGTAGCTGAAATCTGCCTCGATTCCTCGGCCGCAAAATAGGCGGCCTCGGAATGATAAATCTTTCCTTTGGCTCGAGCTTGCTGGAAAGAAAAGCGGCGGCCCTTCGACTCCGCTCAGGACAAGCAAGCCGCCGCACTCCAAATGGGTTTTCGCCCACGGCTAGGAATCTCCGGCGGAGGATTTTTGGCTTTTGGCCATTTGGAGCATAACATCGGCGGTGTTTGCAGGCGCGCTTTCCGTTTCTGGCGGGCGGACGCGCTGGATCTTTACGCGGGCGACACGCTTGCCATCCATTTCGACGACGGCAAACCGGTAATTGCCAAAATCAAAACTCTCGCCGCCCTTAGGAATGAAGCCAAGTTGATCGAGAACGAAACCGCCGACGGTGGCGTAAGCAGGATCCTCGGGCAGCGTGATGTTGTATTGCGCGTCGAGGTCGCGCACGTTGAGGGCGGCGTCAAAAATCATCGCCCCGTCCGCAAGCGGGAACGGCTTTTCCACCACGTCAAACTCGTCGTGAATTTCGCCAACCATCTGTTCGATGATATCTTCGATGGTCACCAGGCCGAGAATGCTGCCGAATTCGTCGACGACCATGGCCAAACCGACGCGGCGCGTGCGCAATTCGAGAAGCAATTCGCTGGCAGGCTTGGTTTCGGGGACAATCAGGACTTCGCGCAGAACGCGCCGCAAATCAAAAGAAGGCGCGGGAAGGTTTTCTTCGAGGCGTCGCTCGCGGTCAAGAAGCACCCACATCATGTCCTTGATGTGCACGAACCCGAGAATGTGGTCGGGAGAGTCGCGGTAAACGGGAATACGCGAGCGCTGCGTGGTGGCAAACGCACGCATCACGTCATCAAGACTGGATTCGATGGGCAAAGTATGCATGTCCGGACGAGGCACCATGATTTCGCGGACCTGGATTTGCGACAGTTCGATGGCGCTGAGAATGAATTTTTCCTCGCCGGCGGCGAGCAGCCCACGCTCGCGCGCCTGCTGGATCTGGATTTGCAACTCCTCGGTCGAGTGCGCGACGCCGTGCGCTGGAGGAACGGAGACCCCCAAAGCTTTCACGATGGCGCCGGAGACGCCGTCGAGCAGACTGATAAGCCAGCGAAAGGTGTTGAGAAACCAGCGAAACGGCACAGCCACGAGCAAGGCCACGCGTTCGGCGCGTGCCAGGCTCACGGTCTTCGGGACGAGCTCCCCCATGACCACGTGAAGGCCACTGAGAAGCGCGAAGGCACAGGCCAAGGCGATGCCGTGGGCCAGCAGAACCGAGTGTGCGCCGGGTTTACCAGGCCACAGGACCTGGAGCTCCTTCGCAAGTGTGACTTCGCCAAGCGCGCCGATGGCCAGGCTGGTCAGCGTGATGCCGAGTTGAACGCCGGAAACCACCCGGTGCAGATCGCCCAGTAAACTTTCGACGACACGGGCGCGCAAGCTGCCTTTGACCACGAGCTGGCGGATGCGCGACAAGCGCACCGCGACGAGGGAAAACTCGGTCGCGGCGAAGAAACCGTTGAGCGCCACCAATGCCAACACGCCGATTAAGCGCACGACGAACATGGCAACGAAACTTCTCCTTTTAGCTCTTCTTGAGATTGTAGCAGGAGAAATGCGCGATGCTTGCCGGCGTGTTTCATGAGAAACCGGAGGGGGAAAGCGGCAGAAACGTTTTTACCCAGGCACCTTTTTTCGAAAAGATGCAATCAGATTTGCAAAGGGAGGGTGTTTGAAAAGGGAGGGTTGACACATGGCTTCCCGAGTTTTTAGGATATTGTTTCACTGCTACGCATTGAGTGAAGCATTCGACAGTTCTCCAAATTGAAAAAATCATGATTAAAGTAAGCGAGCTGACAAAAAGGTATGCACGCACGACGGCTGTCGATCACATCTCGTTCGAAGTCGAGAAGGGCCAGATCGTAGGCTTTCTTGGCCCGAACGGAGCCGGCAAAACCACGACCATGCGCATGCTGACGTGCTTTTTGCCTCCAACGTCAGGCGCGGCTTCGGTCGCGGGCTTTGACGTACTCGAACAACCCATGGAGGTAAAAAAGCGCATCGGGTATCTCCCGGAGATGCCGCCGTTGTACCACGAGATGCGCGCGACGGAATATCTGATGTTCGTGGGGAAGCTGAAAGGGCTGGCGGGCACGGACCTGCGGCAGCGCGTCGACACGGCCTGCGAGCGTTGCGCGATTACCGATATGAAGGACAAGCTGCTCGGCAAACTATCGAAAGGCTACCGCCAGCGCGTCGGTTTGGCACAAGCGATTCTGCACAATCCCGACGTACTCATTCTGGACGAACCCACGGCGGGACTCGATCCGAAGCAAATCAATGAGACGCGGGATCTGATCAAGAGTCTTGCTGGCGACCATACCATCATTTTGAGCACGCACATTCTCCCGGAGGTCGAGCAGACCTGCCAGCAGGTGATCATTATCAACAAAGGAAGACTGGTAGCGACGGACTCGGTGAGCAACCTGCAAAGCCGCGCCCGCGGAGCGGAGACCATGCTTGTGGAGGTCGGCTCGCGAGACGGAGCGCTCGATACGGAGGCGGTCCGCGAACAGCTCGAGAAGGTTGCCGGAGTGAGCCGCGTGACGTTCAAGGGAAAACGCCCGCAGGGAAGCACTTTTGAAGTAGAGAACCGCAAAGGCAGTTTCGCGCGGGGCGACCTCGCCCGCGCGGTGGTCGCGGCCGGCTGGGACCTCAATGAAATGCGGCCCGCGTCGGTGAGCCTGGAGGAAATCTTCCTGCAACTGACGGGCGAGCAATCGCAAACGCCGCCAGAAAAAGCCAAGGTAAAGGAAGCAGCGCAATGAAAAACATCTGGGTCATTTGCCAAAAGGAGCTGCGAAGCTACTTTGTTTCGCCCGTCGCATACATCCTGTTCATCATGTTCGCCCTGATTTTTGGCTGGTTCTTCTGGAACATGGTGGGCGCGTTCATTTTTTACAGCATGGAGTCGCAGATGCGCGGGGAAATGTTTCCCATGAACGTCAACGACCAGATCGTGCGGCAATTGCTGGGCAATATGAACGTCGTGAATCTGTTTTTTGTGCCGCTTATGACCATGCGCCTGTTTGCAGAAGAGAAGCGCAATGGCACGATCGAGCTGCTGGCGACCTCTCCGATCCGCGACGTGGAAATCATTCTTGGAAAGTGGCTGGCTTCGGTTCTTCTTTACGCCGCGATGCTATTCGTGACGGGCCTGAATTTTGCGTTCCTCTTCAAGTACGGCAATCCGGACTGGAAGCCCATGGCCGTAGGGTATCTCGGCGTGCTGCTCCAGGCTGCGGCGCTGCTTGCGCTTGGTACTTTTATTTCCACGCTGACAAAGAACCAGATCATTGCGGGCACCGCCACGTTTGGCGTGTGCCTGCTCATTTTCGTGCTGGGCTGGGTGGGCGGCTATCAGTCGGGAACGTGGGCGGATGTGGTCACGTACATTTCCACGACCACGCACATGGATTCGTTTGTGAAAGGGGTCATCGATACGAAGGACGCTATTTATTACCTCAGCGTGATCTTCCTGGGGTTGTTTTTGACGGCGCGCTCGCTCGAATCCCTGCGGTGGAGGGCATAAATGAACCTTCCACTGCTCCAGGCGAGACAGACCAAATATGTGGCTTACGTGACGCTCTACATTGCCGTGGTGGTGGCCATTATCACCGTGGCGAATGTCCTGGGCGACCGCTACAACAAAACTTATGATGCAACCGCGAACAAGCGCTACAGCCTCTCCGAGCAAACCGCGAAAATTGTGAAGGGCCTCAAGGAGCCGGCGACGATTTATTACTACGACCGGCCGACCGGATTCAGCCATGCCAAAGACACGCTCGAGCAGTACTCGAATCTTTCCCCCAAGGTCCATGTGCAATATGTGGATCTCGAGAAGAATCCCCTGGCGGCACGAGCGGCAGGGGTTAAGAGCCTGGGGACGGCCGTCGTTGAGATTGGCACGCGCAAGGAGGAAGCCAACGGGCTGACCGAGGAAGGCATCACCGGGGCTTTCATTCGGGACCTCAAGTCGAACAAGCGCACGATCTGCTTCGTCACCGGCAGCGGCGAACATCAGATCGACGAAACCGGCGGCGACGGATATTCGCGGTTCAAGGACTTGCTCGGGAAAGAGGCCTACGAAACAAAGTCGATCAATCTGCTCGGCAAGGCGGAAGTTCCCACTGACTGCACCGTGCTCGTGGTAGCGGGGCCGAAGTCGGATCATCAACAACCGGAAGTGGACGCGATCAAGAAATATGTCGAAGACGGCGGGCGCGCCATGTTCCTGCTCAATCCGCCGCTGAAAATGGGGCGCACGGAAATTGCCGACAACGACGCGCTCTCGAAGGCTCTCGAAAGCTGGGGAGTCACGCCGGACAAAGACTTGATCCTGGACCTCAACCCCATCGGCCAGCTCGCAGGTCTCGGCTACGAGGATGCATTAGTGACGCGCTACGACTCGCACGAAATCGTGAACACGATGAAGGGCACCGCTACAGCGTTCCCCTATTCGCGGTCCCTCGAAGTCAAGAACGGAGACAAGACGACGGTTGACAAGCTGTTCGAATCCTCCGAGAGCAGCCTGGCAACGGAAAAGCTAGATACGCCGCGCATCAACGCGAGCGACCCCAAAAACAAGAAAGGCCCCCTGACCCTGGCCGCTGCCGGCTCCTACCGGACCGGTAAGGAGAATTCACAGGGGCGCTTTGTGGTCGTCGGCAGTTCGGATTGGGTCGCGAACGCGTTTCTTCCGTTTAACGGAAACCGGGACCTGGCAATGAATGCCATCAACTGGCTGGCCTCGGATGAAGAGCTGATTTCCATCCGGCCGAAAGACCGGGACATCCGGACCATCACCATGACGCGGTCGCAGCTCAGTTGGGTGGGCATTACCAGCCTGGGGATCCTGCCGATCGGGATCGCGGTTGCGGGAGTCTGGGTATGGTGGCGGAGAAGGTAGAAGGCGCGGAGAAGCAGGCGAGAATATTTTCGGGAACGATTTATGAAAGGTAGAGGACTGCTGGTCGCCGCGATAGTGCTCCTAGCACTGGGCGGCGCGCTATATTGGTCGAATCATCGAAAACCGCCTGCGAGCACCATAACGTCCGCGGCGGAATCGTCGCCGAAGATTCTGGACGTGAAGCCGGCGGACGTTACGGGCATCTCGATTTCAAAGACGGGCGCCCCGGACCTGACGCTGGCCAAGAACGAGGCGGGCAAGTGGCAAATCACTGCGCCAAAACCATTGCCTGCGGACCAGGACTCCGTCGCAACCCTGCTTTCCAATCTGTCGCCGTTGAATTCCGACCGCCTGCTGGAAGAGAAAGCTGCCGACCTGAATGCCTACGGGCTGGCAAAGCCCGCGATGGAAATCGGCATCACGGAGAAAAGCCAAAAATCAGAGGAATTGCTGCTCGGCGATGACACGCCGACCGGCAGCGGAGCTTACGCCGCGCTCGAGGGCGATCCGCGGGTCTTTATTGTCGCGAGCTACCATAAAACCGGCCTGGAGAAGACGGAAAACGATCTGAGGGACAAGCGCCTGCTGACATTCGATTCGGAGAAGCTGAGCCGAGTCGAACTGACCGCCAAGAAACAAACCATCGAGTTCGGGCGAAGCAAAGACCAATGGCAGATCCTGAAGCCCAAGCCGCTGCGGGCGGATCAGACTGCGGTGGAGGACCTGGTGCGGTCGCTGGGCGATGCGAAGATGGAGCTGAGCGCGACTGAAGATGAAAAAAAGGACTTGCGCGCGTTTAACTCCGGCACGCCGGTGGGTACCGCAAAACTCACCGACGTTGCCGGCACGAAAGAACTGCAAGTGCGCAAGAACAAAGACGACTACTACGCGAAATCCAGTGCCGGCACGGGAGTCTACAAGGTTTCAGCCTCCGTCGGCACATCGATGGACAAGAGCCTGGACGACTTTCGAAACAAGAAGTTGTTTGATTTCGGCTGGGCCGATCCGGAAAAAATCGAAATTCACGATGGCGCGAAGAGCACTTTTCTCACGCGCAGCGGCTCTGACTGGTGGTCCAACGGGACAAAGATGGATGAAGGGAACGTCGGCACGCTGGTGGCGGACCTTCGCGATCTGGCGGCGACAAAATTCCCAGACCATGGCTTCACGGCCCCTTCGATCGAGATCACCGTGACTTCCGACAGCGGGAAGCGCGTGGAAAAAGCGCAAATCGCAAAAAGCGGCGACGACTACCTGGCAAAACGCGAGAATGAGCCTGCGCTCTATGCTTTGAGCGCCACCGCGGTTAAGAATTTGCAAGATGCGGCGGCTGGCTTGAGGCCTGCCGCGCCAGCCAAACCGGAACCCAAGAAAAAATAGGCAGTCTTCACGAGGACGGCGAAATCGGGATCGCCCCGAAATGGCCAGCGGCGGTTCGGCTGCGATTCATCCGCGGCAAAGACGCAGCCCCAGGATGACCTGTCCATGGTGTTTCGCTACGGGGATCAGTGATCCGCCTGCGAGAACATGGGCTGGTTACGCCAGGCGAACCATGCCGTCCATTCCTTTTAGCGCGGTTGCACGCGCCTAAGGCCTACTCTAAACTAATTTTTTTCTCACTTTACCCAGGAGTGCCATTGCAAACTGTCGCCCGAGTCTTTTCCTGGATTCTTGGGTTCCTTGTCATTTTTGCCGGCGCGGCTGCGTGGTGGTTCGTCTACCGGCCGTTGCCGCAGCTCGCCGGAAACATTTCGCTTCCTGGTCTCGAACGCGAGGTTACGGTCGACCGCGACGGCTGGAGCGTGCCGCACATCCGCGCCGCGTCGGTCGCGGACGTCGCCGAAGCGCAGGGGTACGTCATGGCGCAGGACCGCCTATGGCAGATGGACTTGCTGCGGCGCGTGGCGCGCGGGCAACTTTCGGAAATTCTCGGGCCCCGGACTCTTGCCATTGATAAAGATTTCCGCACGCTCGGGCTCGGCCGCGCCGCGGACCAGGAAGCGGCGAGGCTCGACCCAGAACCGCGCAAAATCCTCGAAGCGTACGCCCGCGGCGTGAACCAATTTATCGAGCAGCGCGTCGGCAACCTGCCGCTCGAGTTTTCGCTGCTTCGCTACAAGCCACAGCCCTGGAAGCCGGCCGACACGCTGGCGATTTCCGGCTACATGTATCGGACGTTGGCGGACACCCGCGAACGCGAGATGAACCGCGCCAAAGTCGCCGGGCGCGCAGGACCGGATCGCGCCAGGGACCTGTTTTCCCAGGAATCTGCGCTGGATCATTTTGTGATCGGCGATCCGAATGTGCCGAATGATGGGTCACAGCGTTCGGCGACCGATCCCGATGAGGATGATGATGATGACGACATACAGCCGGATACGGTTTTTAAAGCGGAGCTCGGCGGCGCAACCAGCGGGCCGGACGGAAACGCTCCCGATTTAACCTCGGCGTTAGCACAATCGGTTGAAAGGTTTCTGGCGGAATCCCGGAACGAAATTCGGCAAGGACTGGGCAGTAACAATTGGGTTGTCAGCGGAGCGCACACGGCCACGGGAAAACCGCTGCTCGCGAACGATACGCACCTCGATCTGATGATGCCTTCCATTTGGTACGAAGTGCACCTCACGGCCCCGGATTGGAACGTAAAAGGTCTTACTTTGCCGGGTGCGCCGATGGTCATCATCGGCCACAACGAGCGCATCGCGTGGGGATTTACCAATAACGGCGCGGACGTGCAGGATCTTTACATCGAAACGTTGAATCCAGTTTCGCCCGACGAGTATCGCGTGAAGGGCTCGTGGGTAAAGGCGCAAATCATCGAGGAAACGATTTGCGTGAAGGGGCAGCCCGATGAGCGCTTGCCTGTCATGGTGACGCGGCATGGACCGGTCGTACGCCGCGAGGGAGAGAGGGGTTACGCGATGCGCTGGACGGCTACCGAGCCCGGCGGGTTGGTCAACAGCTACAACTGGCTCGGCAAGGCGCGCAACTGGAAGGAATTTCGTGAGGCGATGAAACGCGTGTGGGGGCCCGCGCAAAATGCGGTCTATGCCGACGTGGAAGGCAACATCGGCTACATCATGGCGGCGCGTGTGCCCATTCGAAAGAAGGGGCATGGCGAAGTGCCCGAACCGGGAGACACGGACGATTACGAATGGACAGGATACCTTCCGTTTGATCGGCTTCCGCAGGCGCTTAATCCTGAGAGCGGATTGATTGTCACCGCCAACGCGCGCGTGGTGGGGCCAAATTACAAGCCATACTTGACCGACCGCTGGGAGGAACCGTACCGCACGGCGCGCATCTATGATTTGCTGCACGACCGCCGCGACTTGCGGCTGGAGGACATGTTGAAGGTCGAGACCGATACTTACAGCTACCCGCATGTGTTTCTCGCCGAGCAGTTGCTCGCCGCCGCGAAAACGGTGAAGCCGAAAGACCCGCGGACGCAGAAGCTGATGGATGGATTAACGGATTGGAACGGAATTGCCGATGCCAATTCGCCTGAGATTTCCTTTCTTCACAACCTGCGCCTTGCCGCGCTCAAGCTGATCCTGGAGCCGGTGCTCGGGGAGGAGGCCGGCCTCTACCAGTGGCGAAGCATGACGTTTCTGCAGAAAACGCTTACCGGCCGCCCTTCCAAATGGCTGCCGGCCGCCTACAAAAATTACGACGAACTTCTGGTTGCGGCGGCGGACTTGGCGGTAAAGAAGCTGGCCGAAGACAGCAGGAGCGAACACGTGGAAGATTGGGCGTGGAAGAACTTTGATTCGCTCGAAATGTTCCACCCGCTGGGACACGAGGGGTTTTTGAAAACGCTTCTGAGCATTGCGGGCAAGCCGCAATCAGGGACGGTTTATAGCGTGCGCGCCGCGACGAAGACGCATGGGCCGGCCATGCGCTTTGTGGCCAATCCTGCAAACTGGGACGAATCTATCCTGCTGATTCCTTCCGGCGAATCGGGTCAGCTGGGCAGCCGCCATTATGCAGATCAGTTTTCCTATTGGTACGAGGGGAAGCCGATTCTGGCGCGCTTTAGCGCGGCGGCTGAAGCCAAGGCGAAGAAGCACACGCTCATCCTGGAACCGGGTTCTTGATCACCCGCGCGCCGATGCCCGAATTGCCTGAAGTCGAAGCTGTGGTACGCACACTGCGCCCCCTCGTGCAAGGTCAGCGTATTCGCTGTGTCCACGTCTTTCATCCCATCGCCGTGAAGCCGCAGGAAGCATCGCGCTTGGCCGACCTGGCCACTAATCGTGCGATCCAGCGAGTGGACCGCAAGGGCAAATATGTGCTTCTGGCACTGGATCGGGGACTGCTTACCATGCACTTTCGGCTCGATGGCCAGCTTGTATGGTTTTTGGACCGAGCCGAATTGCTGGAACGTGCGAACCTCAAGGAGAATGGAGTTCACGTGGATGTTGCGTTGGAATTCGCGAAAGGCGTACTTGGCTTCGCGGACCGTCGCCATTTTGGGCGCGTTTATGCCTGGGGCTGTTTGGAAGACAGTCCTGGGCTGACTTCGCTCGGAATCGATGCACTGTCTAAGGATTTTGCCGGCCCGCGATTCCTTGAGCTGCTCGCCGCATCGGCGCGGCCGTTGAAAGATTTTCTGCTGGACCAAACCCGCGTCGCGGGGCTGGGAAATATCTATTCTTGCGAATCGCTGTGGCACGCGCGCCTCGATCCGCGGCGCCGGGCCAAATCATTGAAGACCGAAGAGGCCCGCCGCCTGCACAAAGCAATTGTGTCGGTTCTCGCGCGTGCCTTAGAATGCTGCCTACACCCAGCGCCGGACTTTCACGATTCGCAATGGTGGTTTCAGGGACTTGAGAAGATTTTGCGCGCCTACGGCCGGGAAGGAGAGCCCTGCCGCCGGTGCGGGGCGGCCATTCAGCGCATCGCGCAGAGCGGCCGCTCGACATACTGCTGCCGGAAGTGCCAGAAATGAACAAAGGCCTATTTTGTGAATACACCTGCACCCAAAAAGCCTGAACCGCCAAAGAAGCCCGACTTCGAGCGCTCCCTCGTACGCCTCGAAGAGGTCGTGCGCCGATTGGAAAGTCCGCAGCTTTCTTTGGACGACGCCATGAAGCTTTTTGAAGAAGGCGTGGCCCTGTCGCGAGAATGCCAGAAGCAACTGGAAGAAGCCGAAGGCCGCGTGGAAATTCTGCTCAAAAAAGCGGATGGCAAGCTGGCGGCGGAACCGTTTGATCCCGAGCGGGAGGCCGATTCATGATACTTCGCAAGCCGCTTGCCCGCGTGAATTCCATCCCGCGATGAAACTTTCCGCTTTTTTTGAAGAGGATCGACTGGCGGTGGACGCCGCTCTTGACCGATTGCTGCCCGCCGAGACCATACAGCCTGTTTCCATTCACACTGCCATGCGCTACAGCGTCTTTGCCGGCGGCAAGCGCATGCGGCCGATTCTGTGTCTGGAAACCGCGCGCATTTTTTCAAGCGACCTGAGTCCCGCATTGCATCCGGCATGCGCCCTCGAGTTTATTCATACCTATTCGCTGATTCACGACGACTTGCCGGCGCTCGACAATGACGACTTGCGGCGCGGCAAACCGACCTGCCACAAGAAATTTGGCGAAGCCCTGGCGATTCTTGCGGGTGACGGGCTTTTGACACTGGCATTTGAGACCATCGGAGCAACCCCGGTACCCGCGGAGCGCCGCGCCGCCATCCTCACGGAAGTTGCCGGCGCCGCGGGCACCGTCAACGGCATGGTGGGCGGCCAGGTGGCGGATATCGAAGCAGAGCGCAAGGCGGTCGATGAGAAGATGCTCGAATACATTCACCGCGCGAAAACCGCGGCGCTGATTCGCGCGTCGGTTACTGCGGGAGCCCTGTGCGCCGGCGCAGGCGCCGAGGATGTGGGGCGACTCCGCCGCTTCGGGGAGACCATTGGCTGGGCGTTCCAGGTCACCGATGACATTCTTGACGTGGAAGAATCTTCGGCCGCTCTCGGCAAAACCGCCGGCAAGGATTTGGCACAGCAGAAGGCCACTTACCCTGCGGTGTATGGACTGGAACGCTCGCATCAGATTGCCAGCGAGCTCGCCACCAAGGCCATTGCCGAACTCTCTCCCTACGCCGCGCGCGCCGCGCGCTTGCGCGAGATCGCCGAGTTTCTTGTTCTGCGCAGAACCTGAAAAGATTCGGGGCCCTCATGAAGGGAAAGCCGGCTCGAAAACGTCTGGACTTAGTTCTTGTGGAGCGCAAGCTTGCCGAGTCCCGCGAAAAAGCAGCGGCCATGATTCTTGCCGGCGAAGTGCGGGTGGACGGCAAGCGTGAGGATAAGGCCGGCATGCCCGTCGCCGGCGATGCGAAGATTGAAGTCGCCAGTCGGCACCCGAAATATGTCAGCCGCGGCGGGTTCAAGCTGGAAGGCGCGCTTAAGGATTTTTCACTGAATCCGAAGGGCCTGGTCTGCCTTGATGTTGGTTCGTCGCATGGCGGCTTCACGGATTGCCTGCTGCAGCACGGCGCGGCGCGGGTCTACGCCGTGGACGTCAACGTCGAACAACTCGATTGGAAGCTGCGACAGGACACGCGCGTAGTTGCCGTCAGGAAAAATGCACGTGAACTGCAGACGGTGGATATTCCGGAACCGGCGGACCTGACCGTCGTCGACGTTTCTTTTATCTCCGTCGAAAAGGTCATCGAGCCTGCAGCAGGGCTCGCAAAACCTTCCAGTTTATTCTTGATCCTGATCAAGCCGCAGTTCGAATTACGGCGCAAGCAGGTTGGCGCCGGCGGGATTGTTAAGAGCAAAAGGCTGCGGGAAAAAGCGGTTTTATCCGTGAGCAAACACGTGAAATCTCTCGGTTTCAAATTTCTCAAAGTCCGCCCCAGCAGGGTTAGCGGCGTCGAAGGCAATCAGGAGTATTTTCTCTGCGCGCGAAAAAAGTCCATGCGTTGAGACTCCCCACGCCTAGAGGCGGGGGTTCTTTGGAGTTACTAAGCAGCATTGCTGCTCGTCTCCAACGATGTTTCCTGCTTCACAGGCACACGCTTGAGTTCGCCCCCAAGTCTTGCTGTGCCTCCACAGGCTGATACCGAGCGTCCCTCGGCTAAGATTCGCAAACCTTCGACAAAGATATTGACGACAGCATTTTCATCTCGCTGGTGCTCCGTTTGACACTCGGGATTAGGGCACTTCCAACGGTCTTGGAGTTTGAGTTCTGCGTTCT
>WNGI01000152.1_pt1 | contig 100482 bp, 86 predicted proteins | sample 5400621 | NCBI WGS metagenome assembly WNGI01 (sample SAMN13153374, study PRJNA577476) | soil metagenome | isolation source: 20 cm soil or saprolite under Garry oak tree replicate 1 | place: USA:California | collected 2016-06-15 | reverse complement strand
GCACGCGCTGACGTTTTCAAGGCTAGCAGCCCCGGACCGCGCTGGCTGGTGCGCGGCGCCTCATTTCGTTAGTTCCACTTTCCTGCAAGTAGACCCTTTCCCTCGACAAGTTGTCGGGGGCGAGAGTTTTGCTTTTTCACCCCAGCAACGGGAAAGGTGGGAACTGAAGCGCTACGCGATCCACCGCGCCGCGAAGCTGTTGCCGTCGATGCCCGACGAGGATTTCGCGGCCCTCAGGACCGACATCCAGTAACCCCTGTGACCCAACCCGCGCCCGGTTTGGTGCTCAATTGCGCCCTACGAGTCGGCTGGCGTCAGCTATGGCCGCCCCATATACGCAAAGCAGGGGCGCCGCGCCGCGTGCCCCTGCTCGACATCGCCCGCCGTCCGGCGCCTAGTGCTGCTCCGCCGGCGTGAACCCGATGACCTGCACCCCGGCGCCGTGGGCGATGTCCATCGCCTGCATCACGTCGTAATACTTGCGGGTCGGGGCCGCCTTGATGAACAGCAGCTTGGCCGGACGCGTGTCGTAGATCTGGTGGAACGCGGCGTCCAGCTGGCTGAGGGAGTAGGGCTGCTTGTTGATCGTGTAGGCGCCGTCCGGGGTCAGCTCGAGCACGATCTGGCTGGACGGCGACTGCTTCGACTTGGTCTGCTGCTGCGGCGGCACCTGCACGTCGAACGCCTTGCGCGACAACGGCTGGGTGATCATGAAGATGATCAGCAGCACCAGCAGGACGTCGATCAGCGGCGTGACGTTGATCTCGGAGCTGAGCCCCTCACCGCCACCCGTGGATCCCATCGCCATGGGTCAGCTCTTCTCCTTCTTGGGGATCAGCGTCTGCTTCTGCTCGGTGATGGCGCCCACGACGCGGACCCCGGCCTGGCGCGCCAGCTCGAGCGCCCGCTGCACGCGGGCGAAGTCGATGTTCTGATCGGCCTTGAGGAACAGGATCTTGTCCTTGGTCCGGGCCGCGTACAGCGCTTCCAGCCGGCCCGGCAGCTCGGCGTCCGGGATCTGGCGCGGGCCCGCGCCCACATCGAGATAGAACTTCCCGTCCCGGTCGATCCCCAGCCGGATCTCGTCGGGCCCCTCGGGTCGCAGCTCCGGGTTCGCGCTCCGCGGCAGCGTGGCCTGAAAGCCCGCCGCGATGATCGGCGTGACGATCATGAAGATGATCAACAGCACCAGCATCACGTCGATCAGCGGCGTGACGTTGATGTCGGCCTTGACGGCCGCCCGGGCGCTAGTGGCTGACAGGGCCACTGGTCTGTGACGCCTTCTGCGTCTGGAATTCCTTGGTGAAGATCGAGCGGCCGAACTCCGAGCCGACGCTCTTGATCAGGTAGTCGATCAGCTCCTTCGAGGTGTAGGTCATCTCGACGGAGAGGAAGTCGATCTTGGTGGTGAAGTAATTGTAGAGCCAGACCGCCGGAATGGCGACGATGAGACCGAACGCGGTCGTGATCAACGCCTCCGCGATACCGGCGGACACGGCCCCGAGCGAGCCGCCACCCCCCGATGCCGCCATGCCCGTAAACGCGTTGACGATACCCATCACCGTGCCCAGCAGGCCGACGAACGGCGCGGTGGAGCCCGTCGTCGCCAGGATGCCGAGGCCGCGCTTCAGCTCGGCCGACACGATGAGGATCTCACGCTCCACCGCGCGCTCCACCGAGTTGATGTCGGCCGCGGTGATGGTGGCGCGGTCCCGCAGCAGCGGCTTAACCTCGGAGAGCGCCTCACCGACCACGCGCGCGACGTGGCTCTTCTTTTGCTTCTCGGCGAGCTTGATCGCGCCGTCGAGCTGCTCTTCCTGCAGGAAGCGGGAGAACTCGGGCGCGAACCGCCGGGTCTCCCCCTGCGACCGCAGGATCTGGTACAACTTCTGGAAGGCGCTCGTCCACGAGAAAATGGACATCGCCGCCAGGATGACGACGATGGCCTTCGCGAACAGGCCCATCGAGATGAAGAGATCGTAGAGCGAGAGACTCATGGCGCGGGGGCTCCTTTGGGGTCCTTACTGTTTGAGCCGGAAGTCGATCGGAATTTGAATCAGCACGCGGACCGCCCGGCCATGCACCCGCGCGGGGCGGAACAGCGCTTTGAGAACGTAGCTCCTGGCCGACTGATCGAACCCCGGGTTGGGACTCTGCAGCACCTTGACGGAACTCGGCTCGGCCCGCCCGAGCGTATCGATGATCGCCTGGACCAGCACGCGACCCTGAATCTGCGCCTGCCGCAACAGCTCCGGAAACTGCAGCGTGGGGCCGGAGAGCACCGCCGGCTTCTCCTCGACGATCGCCTCCATGAACACTTCGTTGCCCGTCGGCACCATCCCGGTCGCGAGGCCGCCCTCGACGCCCGTGCCCGAGTAGTCCTTCGGATCGAAATGCTCCTGGAGATTCACCGGTGGGATATTCGTCGGGATCACATCCGGCGCGACGACCGTCTGGAATCCCTTGAGCGGGACATCCAGCTGCACGGGTTGCTGCTCCGGCGGCTTCTCCTGCTTCGGCTGGTCGACGAACACCATCGCCGTGTCCACTTTGACACTGTTGTCGGCCTCGCCGGCGCTGAGCGTCGCGTACACGGCTCCCGCGATCACGACGGTGTGAACCACGAGCGACACCGCGCCCACACCGAAGAGTCGCCTGCTGTTCTTCCTGCGCTTGGACTCGATGAGATTGTCGAACACGGGCTTTCGTCCTCCAGTCCCCGTTCGGGTAACTGCTTATGAAATACCGCCGATAGGCCTCCGCCCGCTAGTGGAACCCCCATTACAAAACGATGACAGCCGGGTGAGGGGGCGACTTCACCTCCGCAGGGTGAGGCGCCATGGCATCAGGACCCGCACGGCGCGCCCCTGGACTCGGCCGGTTCCTTCAGCGAGCCGACGCGAGGGTGAAAGCAATCGGCAGGCGCACCAACACGCGTACCGCCCGACCGCGCGTGCGCCCCGGCCGGAACACCGCGCCGAGCACGTATCCCCGCGCGGCCGCCTCGAAGCCCGCATGCGAGCTTTCGAGCACCAGAGAGCCAGGCTCGGCCCGGCCGAGCGTGTCGATCACGACCTGGACCACGACCGTTCCCGTGATCCCGCTGCGCCGCAGCACCTCCGGGTATGCGAGCGGCGGACCGGCGAGCAGCGCCGGCGGCTCGTCCACCGCGGTGGGGCTCCACGGACCATCCGGTGCCCCGTCCACACCACCGTCGCCCCGCGCGTCGCGGATGGCGCGCAGCAGCAACTGCGGATCGAACGGCGCACGGGCGTCGATCGGCGGAAGACCGATCGGAGCTGGTGACGGCACATCCACCGGCGGCGCCGGCGTCCCGGGAATCTGGCTGGACGGGTCCGCGTGCGACCCGTCCTGGGTTTCATGCGGCCACGAAATGACGATCGGCGGGCCGTCCACCCCGGATGCGCGGTGAGGTCGCAGCGTCGCCAGCACCACGGCGGTGCATACCCCCGCATGCATGAGCACGGATACCGTGAAATGATTCCTCGATGCGATCAGTCGGTCGAACATGGAGACTCTCCAGAGAGAGCGGTCTCCATCAGAATGGTGTCGGTCGTTTACGCCGGGATGGCTCGAGCGTGACGAACCGATGACGGCGGCGTTAGGACTTCGTCGCGGGCGCCTCCCGCGGCAGCGTGACCGTGAACGTGGTGCCCCGCCCCGGGCGACTGACGACGTCGATGCGGCCGCCGTGCGCCTCGGCGATCCATTTGCAGATGGCGAGTCCCAACCCGGCGCCGGAGCGCTCACCGGTGCGGGTGCGCGCCGAGTCGGCGCGCCAGAAGCGATCGAAGATGTGGGGGAGGTCCCCCGGGGCGATGCCGATGCCCGTGTCGGCCACGCTGAGGGTCACCCGGCCGTCGGCGGCGCCCAGCTGCATGCGCACGGTCCCGCCCGGGGGGGTGTACTTCACGGCGTTGGTGAGGAGGTTCAGGATCAGCTGGCGGATGCGCGTCGCGTCGACCGAGACGACCATCGGCTCGAGCGGCGTCGCGACCTCCACCCGCACCCCTGACTCCTCGGCGAGCAGCTCGCCCGTCTCGCGGACCTCTTCGACGATCCCCCGCAGGTCCACCGGCTCGCGGTGCAGCGGGGCGATGCCTTCGTCGGCGCGCGCCAGCGTGAGCAGGGCGTCCACCAGCTCCGTCATGCGCTTGATCTCCTGGAGCGTCTCCTCCAGGGTCGCCAGGGTATCCTGGGGCAGGTTGGGGGTCGTGATCACGCGCTCCACACCGGCCCGGAGCACGGTGAGGGGAGTCTTCAGCTCGTGGCTCGCGTCGGCGGTGAAGCGCCGCAGGGCGGCGAAGCTGCGCTCCAGCCGGGTCATCATCTGGTTCAACGTGGCGGCGAGCCGGCCGAGCTCGTCCTTGACCAGGGGCTCGGCGAGGCGACGGTGCAGGCTCCGGCCGTCGGTGATCTCGCGGACCTCGGTGATGATCTGATCCACGGCGGCGAGCGCGCGCCGCGAAATCCACGACCCCATCAACAGTGCGAGCGCGAGCCCGAGCGGCAGCACCAGGGCGAAGGTGGAGAGAAGCTCGTCGGGCCCGAGCTCCGCGCTGCGCAGATCCGCCCCGGCGAGAATCGCCCCGAACTGCGGTCCGGCGCCCGTGACCGCATAGACCACATAGTGGATCTTCGGACCGCTAGGCTCGAGTCGCAGCGTGCCGCCGGACCGGCCGGAGAGCGAGGCGCTCGCCAGGCTTCGCAGCTGCTCCACCTGTTGGAACGTCAGAGCCCGCGCGTCGGACGAGGCGAACAGCAGGCTGCCGTCCCGCGCGGTGATGACGAGGAAGTCGGGGACCGCTTCGAGCAGCGCGGCCAGATCGGGAATGAGCACGGGGTGCTGCGCCGTGTCGGCCCGCACCAGCGTCCCCCGCGCGCGGTAGCTCTCGGCGAGAATGCCCGCCGTCAGCGACGCCTCGGACCGAATCCGCTGGTCGAGATCCTGGTACGAGGCGCTGCGGCGGTCCAGGTACAGCACCCCGGCGAACGCAGCGAGCGTGAGGGCGAGCGCGCCCGAGTACCACGCCGTGAGCCGCCCGCGCAGGGTCTGCACGTCACGCTTTCACGACGTAGCCAACCCCGCGCACCGTGTGGATGAGCTTGGGTTCGCGGCCGTGGTCGATCTTCTTGCGCAAGCGCGTGATCACGACGTCCACGATGTTCGTGCCGGGATCGAAGTGGTAGTCCCAGGCGTATTCCGTGATCAGGGTCCGCGACATCACGCGGCCGTGGTGCCGCATGAGGTACTCGAGCACGGCGTATTCCTTGGGGGTGAGCTCGATGACCTTCCCGCCGCGCCGCACCTCGCGGCTCCCGGTGTCGAGTGTGAGGTCCGCGACCTTGAGCACCGGCGGCGCGATCGCCTTGGGGCGCCGCCCCAGGGCCTCCACCCGGGCGAGCAGCTCCTCCAGCGAGAACGGCTTGGTGACGTAGTCATCGGCGCCCATCTTGAGCGCCTGTACTTTGAAATCGACCGCATCCTGCGCGGTCAGCACCAGCACCGGCATCCCCTCGCCGCGATCGCGCAGCATCCGCAGCACCTCGAGGCCCGACAAAGCGGGCAGGCGCAAGTCGAGCACGAGCATGTCGTAGTGGCCGCCGGTCGAGAGGCGCAGCCCTTCGGCGCCGTCCCCGACCAGATCCGCGTGGAAACCGGCCTCGGTCAGCCCCCGCTTCACGTACTGTCCGACGGTCTTGTCGTCTTCGACGACGAGGATTTTCATCCCGTGGGAAGGTACACCCTGAAGTTCGATCCCACGCCGACTTGCGACTCCACGTCGATCCGACCCCGATGCTCGGCGATGATGCCGTAACAGATGGACAGGCCGAGACCGGTCCCGCGCCCCTGGGGCTTCGTCGTGAAGAACGGCTCGAAGATCTTGGGCAGATCTTCCCGCTTGATGCCGGTGCCCGTGTCGATGAACTCGAGCAGGATCTCATCCGCCCGATCGGGGTTGATGCGGCTGCGGACCGTCAGGGTGCCGCGTGAGTCCATCGCGTCCATGGCGTTGAGCATCAGCGCCATGAAGCTCTGGATGAGCCGCTCATCGTCGCCGAGCACCGGCGGCAGACCCGACGACAGCTCACGCACGACGGTCAACCGTTTGAACCGCGCGTGGTGCTTGAGGAGAAACAGCGTCTGCTCCACCACGCCGTTGACGTCCGTAGGCTTCTTGTCCCCACCCTTCGGCCGCGAAAAGTCGAGCAGGCTCTCCACGATTCGGCGGCAGCGCTGCACCTCGGCGTCGATGATCTTCAGGTACTCGTCATAGCCGTGGCGGTCGCCGGGCGGCAGGTCCCCCGTCCGGAGCGCCAGCGCCTCGCAGCACGCGAGAATCGTCGCGAGCGGGTTGTTGATCTCGTGCATCACGCCCGCCGCGAGCTGCCCCACGGCCGCGAGCTTCTCCGTTTCCGTGAGGCGTTGCTGCGCCTGGCGCCACTCGGTGATGTCTTCCCCGATGGTGATGACGTGCGAAATGTCGCGCCCGTCCTGCCGCATCGGGATCTTGGTGATGCGGTAGTAACGTGCTTCGCCGGTCGCCTGCGACTCCATTTCGACCTGCTGGAGCTCGCCGGTGTCGAACACGCGATCGAACTCGCGCTTCAGGAGATCGCGTGGCTGGCGGTCGAGCACGTCGAAGATCTCGCGACCCACGGCGTCCTCGCGCGCCACGCCTTGGGTCCCGGTCTCGCGCTTGCGGTTCCACGCGCGGATGCGGTAGCCTCGGTCGATCACGTACAGCCCGACCGGGAGCGAGTCGACGATCTGGGCGGCAAAGCTCCGCTGCGCCTCCATCTCGTGCGTGCGCAGCGCGACCTCGGAGGCGAGGTCCTGCGACAGCTCGGTGGCGGCGAGGATGGGAGCGAGGATGCGGGCCACGACGACGACTACGTCGTGGGCGATCCCTTCGTAGCGGCCCGCGGGAATGACGACCTCGAGCAGGCCGAGCGGCTCGTCCTCGTGGACCAGCGGCAGCCGCACGATCGAGGCCCCGGGCACCCCCTCGCGCTGCGGGCCGCGCCGCATCCACTCGGCCACCGGCGGGGCATAACCCGGCTGCTCCGCTTCGTCACCGGGACGCAAGGCCCGCCTGCAGGACCGACGCCACCTCGGCAATGACCCGGATACCGGGATGCTCGGTATCGAGGGAGGGGACCGCCATCGCCCGCAAACCTAGGGATGGCGCTCCCGCCGCGCCAGCGGCACGTCGAAGCGCAAGCCCAAGAACGCTCGGACGATGGTGGAGGTGCCGAAGAATGCCGTGGGGCCGAGCACGAGCCCGAACTGGCCGACCCGCAGGCCCGGGAGGACGGAGACCGCTCCCCACGGAGACCCGATCCCGAGCGGCGAGTGCGCGCCGGCGTAACCCGTCGTTTCAACGGTCACGTCGAGTCCCACGCGGCTCGGTGCCGTGTCCGCACCGAACTCGGCGATGGTGAGGACGCGACTTCGGGCGGCGAGGGTGGCCCCGAAGACAAACCCCTGGGAGCCGCCGAGGATCGCCCGCTGGTCGATGAATTCACCGAGGCGCGCACTGAGCGACAACGCCGCAATCGGTCCCGAGCGCATCCCGCGCCCGTACCCGACATCGAAGCCTTGGATTTGCCATCCGCTGCCGACCGTGTAGGCGAGACCGAGCGTCAACATCCCGCCGTGCGTCTCCTGCGCGGCGAGCGGCGTGGACAAACCCACCAGGGCCGTCAACATTGAGATCATGGACCGACGCACGTTTGTCCTCCTCACCGGGGCCAGTTCGGCGGCCCTCATCCGTCCGCCTGACCGCCAGTCCCTCGGTCCGCCCGGGGCGGACGGGCGGACAGCCGGACAGGCCGTCGGGCGGCTCCGGTTCGAGCTCGACGATCATCACCGCTGGTCGCTGTGGTACTACGGCGACGGCTCGCCCGTTCCCCTCGTCCGCGGCGCCGAGATCGTGACCTGGGTGGGGGACCGGCCGCTCACCCTCGCGGAGCTGGAAGATAGCACGGTGGGAAACCGCCGCCCGCCGGGCGGCGACGCCGTCGTCGTGCGCGGCCGGGCCGCCGGCGTGTGGGTCGAAGCCGAGCTCCTGGCCGCGGGCGGCGCCAGCACGCCCCAGGCGTCCGTGACGGTCACCGTTTTTCCCGACCGCCTCCTGCCCACGGTGAGGGGCGTGCGCTTCCTCCAGCTGTCCCACGAGGAGGTGCTCGTCGGAGACGGACCGCTCGTGGCGCTCGTGAACGGAGCGCACTCGGCCGACCCGAGCCGCGTGGTCACGGTGGGAACGCCGGAGGCGGACGGGCTCGCGAGCCATGCCGCCGCGGGGCTTACCCGCGGGACGCGCGGCCTCGCCATCGCGTTCGACGCGGGCGAGCCCGGGGAGGCCCGCGTGCAACTGTCACGCGACGGACTCGAGGCGGTGAGCGATTGGCTCCCGGCCCGGCCGCTCAGGCCCGAAGGCGACGTCTCGCGCATGCGCCTGTGTTTCCATCCGGAGGGCAATGGCCTGGAGGCCCTGCGCGCGCTGTTCGTGCCCACCTCGCCCGTCGATCAGGAGCGCCTCGCACAGGCCGTCGCGCCCGCGGGCTGGTGCACACGGGGAGAGTGGTCGGGCACCGTCGCCGAACCGGACGTGATCGCGAATCTGGACTTCAGCGCCGCGAACTTCGACAGGCGCTTCTTCCGGCACATCGAGCTCGATGACGGCTACCAGCGCGCCGTGGGAGCGTGGGATACGAACGACCGGTTCCCGCACGGCCACGCCTGGCTTACCGACCAGATCCACGCGCGCGGCTTCAAGGCGGGGCTGTGGGTGGCGCCGTTCGGCGTGGCCGAGGCCTCCGGCGTCCCCACAACGCAGACCGACTGGCTGCTGCGCGACGCCGGCGGGCCCGTGGTCTGTGAAACGCGCGAGGCGTGGGGCGGGAAGGTCTACGCGCTCGATGGCGCGCACCCCAAAGCGCAGCAGTGGCTGTTCGATCTGGCCCGTCGCGCCGTGCGGGAATGGGGATACGACTACCTCCGCATCGACCAGTTGCGCTGGGCCACGGTCGGTACGGCGCACTACGGCGGGCTGACCCACGCGGAGGCGTACCGCGCCGGGGTGGGCGCGATCCGCGACGGTATCGGCACCGAAGCCTTCCTGCTCGCGAGCGGGGCGCCGTTGCAGCACGCCGCGGGGCTCGTCAACGGCATGCGGATCGGACCGGACGTCGACGCGAGCTGGTCGGGCATCCAACCCCCGGCGCGCGCCATGGGCTTGCGGAGCTTCTACCACCGCTCGACGTGGCTGAACGATCCCGACTGCCTCGTGGTGCGCCCGCCACTCTCGCGGGCCGCTGCCGAGGTGTGGGCCTCCGTCGTCGCGGTCACCGGGGGACTCACCCTCCTCGCCGACAACCTGCCGAAGCTCCCACCCGATCGCCTCCCGCTGCTGCAGCGCACGCTCCCGGTCGCGGCCGTGACCGGCCGCGCAATCGAGACGGGCGGCGCCGAGCGCGACATCGCGCCCGCCGTCGTGGCCGGCGACGACCGCTACCCGATCGGCGGGCCATGGCGCTTCCGCACCGGCGACGATCCCAGCTATGGCACGCGTGGATTCGACGAAGAGGCGTGGGAGACGATCCCCGTGCCCCAGCGCTGGGACGCGGCGGGCCACCGCGACTACGCAGGGTTCGCCTGGTACCGCACCAGGTTTGAGCTCCCCAAGCCGAACGACGGAGCGACGGAACGACGAAACCTGTTCCTGGAGCTCGGCAAGATCGCGGACGCCGACGAGACGTTCGTGAACGGAGTGAAGGTCGGCCAGACGGGCGAGCTGTCCCCGGGCGGGCGAGGCGACGCGCAGGCCTTCCGCCGGTATCGGGTCCCCGCCGAGGCCCTGAACTGGGGGGGAGAAAACGTGCTCGCGGTGCGCGTGCTGGGGAGCGGCGGCATCTGGAGCGTGCGCCGCAACCGCCCGCCGCGTGTCTGGGTGGCCGAGGGCGCACCCCGGTGGTGGACGATCGTGGTCGTGAACTGGGAGGACGAGCCGCTGGACGTGTCCCTCCCGCTCGCCGCGCTCGGCGTACAAGGAGCGACGTTCGACACCTACGATGTGTGGCGGGACGCCCCCGTGGCCGACGTGAAGGGCGGCCTGACCCTCACGGTCGAGCCGCGCACCGCACGCACCGTTGCGATCCGCTCCGCAACCGCCCGGCCGCAGGTGATCGGAACAACACGTCATGTCGTGCAAGGAGCCGTGGACGTCGCCGAGGAGACCTGGGACCCGACCACTCGGACGCTCAAGGCCAGATCCACGAACCTCGATGGCCGGACCTACACGGTCACGATCGCGGTCCCGAAGGGGCTGCGGCCAGGGGCGTGCAAGGCGGACGTCCCGTGCACGGTTCGTAGGCTCGAGTCGGGGCATGCGGTGCTGGAGTGGGCGGCGGGCGGAGATGGGCGGGATATCGGATGGGCGTTGAACTTCAAATCAACGACCCCAACGAGGAAAGGCAAAAGCTAGACGCACAGACGCACAGGGGAGAACAGGAGGACAGTTTGAGGACTTCCTGTCTACCACCACCTGTTCACCGCTGCGCGTCTGTGCGTCTAGTATTGGCCTGTTCTGCTTACCTCAGTGCCGCCTGCTCGATCCCCCGTATGAGATATCTCTGTGCCACGAAATAGAGCACCATCAGCGGGATCACGGCCGCCACCGCCGCCGCCATCTGGTACGACCAGCTCACCTGGTACACGCCCTCGAGGTTCGCGATGCCGACCTCGAGCGGCTGCATCCCGCTCGAGCGGGTGGCTACGAGCGGCCACATAAAGCTCCTCCACTGATCGGCGAACGCGAGCACGGCGAGCGTGGCCAGGGCGGGCCGCGCCAGCGGCACGATCACGCGCCAGAAGATCGTCCACTCTCCCGCACCCTCGAGTCGCGCGGCATCCTCCAGGTCGTGCGGAATCGTGCGGAAGAACTGGCGCAGGAGAAATATCCCGCTGACCGACACCAGCTCGGTCGAGATCAGGCCCTGGTAGCTGTCCACCCATCCGAATGCGTCGATGAGGAGAAACCGCGGGATCACGAGCACAATCGCCGGAGCCATCAGCGCACACAGATACGCGAGGAACAAACGATCACGGCCAGGGAAGCGGAGCCGCGCGAATGCGTACGCCGCGGTCGCGCTCGTCAGCACCTGCCCCGCGACCACCGCGAGTGAGAAGATCAGGCTGTTCAACAGGAAGCGCCCGAACGGCAGCGCCACGAGGACCGCCATGAAGTTGTCGGGAACCGGATGGCGCAGCGAGTCCGGCTCGCGCATGAGCGCGCTCACGACCATATAGAGGAAAGGGGCGATCATGAGGATCGCGAGCGGCAGCGCGAGGGCGTACCTGAGCCACCCGCCCCCGCTCCCCCGGCTCCCCCTTCTCCCATCGGGCTTAGGCATGCTCCACCCGCCGATCGAGCAGCTTGAGCTGGGCCCACGTCGCCCCGAAGAGCACCGCGACGAGCAACAGGGCGAGTGCGCTCGCATCACCGAACTGCAGCAGCTCCCAGCCGATCCGGTAGATGCGAGACACGATCACGTCCGTCGCGCCGAGCGGCCCCCCGCCCGTCAACACCATGACGAGCGCGAACACCTGGAACGCGCCGATGATCCCGGTCACCAGGACGAACAGCGTCACGGGCCAGAGCAGCGGGAATGTCACCCGCCAGAAGCGCTGCCAGGCACTCGCCCCGTCCACGCGGGCGGCGTCCAGGTATGGCTGGGGGATCGCTCGGAGCCCGGCGAGGAAAACGGTCAGCTGGTACCCCAGCTGCATCCACACGGACACGAGCATCACCGCGACGAGGGCCGTCCTGGGATCTCCGAGCCAGTTCACCGACCCGAGACGTGCCCACGTGAGCAACTGATTGATCAGCCCGAAATCGGGGTGGTACATCCACTGCCACACGAGCGCGACCGCGACCACCGAGGAGGCGTACGGCAACAGGAACAGCACGCGCAGCACGGACGTCGCCGCACCGGACCGGCGTCGTCCACCGATCACGACCGCCAGGCCGAGCGCCAGCGCCATCGACACCGGCACGTAGAGGGCGTAGAGCAGGGTGCGGCCCAGCGCCGACCACACCGCGGGATCACGGACCACGTGGTCGTAGTTCGCGAGCGCAACGAAGGCTCGAGTCGGCTCGATCGGACTCCAGTGGTGCACCGAGACGTACAGCACCACGAGCAGCGGGACGAAGGAGAACGCGGCGAGGTGGAGCGCCGACGGCGCGAGGAACCCCCAGGCGGCCACCGTTTCGCGCCGCGGGCGGGGCGCGGTCGCGGTGCTCCAGGCGGCGAGCAGCGCGCCCAGCGGGCCGAGGGCAGCCAGGCCGAGCATGACCGGGAGCCAAACGGCGGTGCCGGCCTCCGCGGGCGGCGTGCGCAACTCCACCCAGCGCCCCGGTGCGAGACGCACGGCCACGGCGGCTTTCAGTACACCGCCGGCGGCGCGGCGCCATGCGGTCGAGGGCCCCGAGTCGCCCGGCACGATTTCGCCGCCCCGGGCGAGGGTCGAGAGGCCCGCGGGTGCACTGCGAATCTCCGGGCTGCGCGCCGCGGCTTCCTGCATCAGGAGCCGCGTGTCGTACAACCAGCGATCGGTCGCGTCCCCCGCGGCGCCGCGCAGGTCGGCGAACACCGCCACGCCGAACAGCACCGCCACGATGCCGTACGGCCCGAAGGCCTGCCGCCACACGTCGCGCGGCCTGCCGATCGCGCCCACGGTTTGCGTCCCGGCCACGAGGAGGAGCAGCAGTGCACCGAGCGACCACGGCGAGAGGGGCCAGATTCCCGCAGCGGGCCGGGCCGCGACCGCACCGACGACGTCCCACCCCTCGCGATCGAGCAGCGGCGCGAGCGCCGCGTCGCCGGTCCAGCGAACGGCGACCTCGCGACGCAATCGCTGCAGCGTCGCCGGGGCCAGGGGAGGCGCGGTCGCGCGCACCAGGGGGGCGGTGGCGTGATAGATCTCGAACCGGTCGGAGAACCCCGGCAACTCCTCCAGCGCCCGGGCCCGGATGAGGAGCTGCGCGAGATCGTACCCGGCGCCGCCCCGGGCGAGGGGCGTGACGATCGTGAGGTATCCGGCCGCGGCCGTCGCCTCCCGCGCGGCGAGGGCGCGCTCATAGCGGCCCCGCACCCGCTGTCCGAGGACGAGCGGGAGGAGGGCGCCGGCGGCCATCGCCACGAGCGCCCCCGCACGCCACCGTGCGAACGCAGTCATCGCGTGGTTCCCAGCCGTCGGTCGAGCTCGCGTGCGGCGGCGCGCGCCGCCCGCGGAGGATCAGCGCCGCCCACGGTGACGCGGTCCATCAGGGCGGCGAGCTCGGCCTCCACCTCACGCCACTGAGCGACGCGCGCCGCCCACGCCGGCCGACCATGCGCGGCCGCGCGCAGGAACGCCGCCTCCCAGCCGAGCGTGTCGGCCGACGCCACGCCCTGCGCGGCCGTCGTCACCGCCGGCAGCTCGATCCCGGCATCGCCGCGCGCGGCATCGGGCAGCGAGTCGGTGAGATCGGCCGCGAGCTCGACCGCAGCCCGACGCCGCAGCGCCCGCGCGGGAACCGCATATCCCCACGCCCAGAGCACGGTCGCGGGCGGGACCCCGGCGCGATGCGGGATGGGCGCGAATCCCACACGCAGCCGGCCCGCCTCGACCGAGGCTCGGAGCTCGCGAACCGCGTCGTGGCCCACTGTCATGAACGCTACGCGGCCGGCTGCGAACAGCCGGGCGATCTCCACGCCCGCCGTGCCCTGGTCATGAGGGGGCGGTGCGACGCCCCAGCGCGTCACCAGGTCCCGGTACCAGCGGAGCGCCGCGATCGTGGCGGGCGCATCGAGGCACCCCGAGGCGCGTCGGCCGTCGGCACACAACACGTCGCCGCCCCCTGCCCAGATCCACGGCAGCCAGAAGGCGGGCCGCCGGTCGAACGCGGCTCCCCACTGGTCGACCCGGCCGTCGCCATCGCGGTCGCGTGTGAGCCGCTGCGCCGTCCGCAGGAAGTCGTCCCACGTCCAGTCGTCAGGCGGATACGCGATCGCCGCGCGGTCCAACATGTCCCGATTGTATGCGACCATCAGCGGCGTGTAGCCCCGGGGGAGGGCGTACAGCGCCGCACCGCGACGAAAGATCGCGAGGACCTCCGGGTTGTAGCGGGCGAGGTCGACACCGACGCGGGAGAGGTAGGGTGCGAGATCGAGGGCTCCCCCTCGGTCCACCAGCGCGGGGACGTCCACGTCGTCCAGCTGGAACACATCGGGGAGGGCATCGTCCGCCGTCGCCGTGAGCAGGAGGCGGCGATACTCCGCCTGGGAGAGCGCGACGTTGTGCTGCACCACCTCCAGCCCCGGGTGTCGGGCGCGATAGGGTGTGAGCAACAGGTCTTCGAGCCGCGCGGCAGCGTCGTCGGCCCGGTGGAGGAGCTCGACCCCCGGGCCCGACGCGGCGCCGCACCCCCAGCACGCAAGCCAGCACGCGAGATAACAAGCCAACATGCGGCTCACGGGAGCCGCGCTCCCGCCGCGTCGAACAGGTGCAGCTGCCGGCGGTCGAGCTTCACGCCCACCCGGTCGCCGGGACGGAGGTCCGGGATGCCATGCACGCGGGCCACGAGCGGCTCGCCGCCCCCGTCCAATCGCACGAGCGTGTCTGGACCGAGCGGCTCGACGCCGCGGACGTCGGCTGCTCCGATGCCCTGATCGGGGGCGACGAGGCTCACGTGCTCGGGCCGCACGCCGAGGTAGATCTCGCCTTCGTAGCGCTCCAGGGAAACGGGAATGGACCACGCGCCGCAGTCCACCACCCCTCCCTCGTCCCCCGTCCCTCGTCCCCTGCCGCGGAGGACGTTCATACCCGGGCTCCCGATGAAGCGCGCGACGAAGACGTCGGCCGGCCGCCCGTACAGCTCGGCGGGCGTGCCCACCTGGCGGAGCCGCCCCCTCTCGAGGACCGCGATTCGCTGGCCCATGGTCATGGCCTCGATCTGATCGTGAGTCACGTACACGACGGTCGTATGGAGGGCGCGGTGCAGCTCGAGCAACTCGGCCCGTAGCTCGGCGCGCAGCGTGGGCTCGAGGTGCGACAGCGGCTCGTCGAGCAGGAAGACCTGGGGCTCGCGCACCAGGGCGCGACCCAGGGCCACGCGTTGGCGCTCGCCGCCCGAGAGCTCTCCCGGCCGGCGGTCGAGCAGCGTGCCGAGCCCCAGCCGGTCCGCGGCCTGCTGCACCCGACGGGCGATTTCGGCGGCCGGCACGCGCCGCACTTCGAGTCCGAAGGCGATGTTGCGCCGCACGGTGAGATGCGGGTACAGCGCGTGCGTCTGGAACACCATCGCGACGTCGCGCGCGGCGGGGTCGAGACGCGTGACGTCGCGCTCGCCGATCAAGACTTCCCCGGCGCTGGGCTCGTCGAGCCCGGCGATGCAGCGGAGCGCCGTGGTCTTGCCGCAGCCCGATGGCCCGAGCAGTACGAAGAACTCGCCGTCGTTCACGGCGAGCGACAGCTCCTCGAGCGCCGGCCGGCCGTGGGGATCGTACCGCTTGGCGAGGCGGCGGAGGGTGACCGACGCCACGGAGGGCTAGTTCCGCGTCGGGGGCTTGAACTCGACCGGCATCTCGAACCGCACACGCACCGGGCGCCCCGCGATCCGCCCCGGGGTAAAGCGCGCCGCCCGGACGTACTCCTTGGCCGCCTGATTGAACCGCGCGTCGCTGCTCTCGATCACGCGCACCGTTCCGTCTTCAACGCGGCCGGTCGTGTCGATCACGGCCTCGATGACGACCCGCCCGCTGGTCCGGGAGAGGAGCAAGGGCGCGGGGTACGCGAGCGCCGGACCCGAAGCCCGGTGCGGTCGCTCCTGCACCTCCGCTTCGCGGTACACGTCGCCGGCGATGTGCAGGGTCACGGGGGGCACCGACGCGGCGAAGAACTCGACGGGCACCTCGACCAGCGTCTGCACGACGCGCCCTCGCACGCGGCCTGGCCGGAACAGAGTGCTCACCACGAGCGCCCGGGCGGCTGCGACGAGCAGCGAATCGGTCCCCTGCACGATGACCGCCGACGCCGGCTCGGGGTTCCCCGCGCTGTCGATCACCACGCGTATCACGACCACGCCGTCGCCGCCTCCGGCGGGATAGGGCAGCGGCGGCATCATCACGATTTCGGGCCGCTCGTCCACTTCGCTCACGCCGTAGACGCGCTGCGGCGAGGGTGGCGGCGGCACGAACGGCGTCGGCGCGCACCCGGCCGCGAGCACTGCACCGATGAGCGCCGCGCGTCGCATTGGGGGCCGCTCAGAGCGCCGCGGCCGCGGCCGTCACATCATGCGCCCGGCGGACGGGCTCAACACGGCTTGAGCGATGAGATACACGAGCACCGCCGTCACGAATCCGGTCACGATCACCCCGCGGACGGTCTCGATCGGCTTCTTGGCCGGCCCCGTCGTTCCCACCAGCGCATTGATCTCGAGCAGCGCGATGATCACGAGCAGCACCACGGCCCAGAGGCCGCGGTGCCCGCCCGCAGGCAGCGTGAAATGAGACGCCGCGCCCATGAAGAACAGCATGGGGAACGAGAACACGACGTTGGTGCGGGAGGCCAGGAACGCCCGCCGCGCCGCGCCGGCCGCCGCGGGATTTGCCTGGCCGCCGCCCGCGGTGGCGACGGCATTGGCGATCACAATTCTCTGATTCGGCCAGATCACGCGCCAGACGTTGACGAGCATCACCGTGCCGAACGCCGCACCGGTGAGGATGGTGAGACCCCAGGGATCGCTCCAGCTGGCGCGCCGCAGGGCCAGGACGACCACACCGGACAGGAACGTGAGGGCCGCGCTCCAACGGAACCACCACAGCGCACGCGGCACGAGCTTTTGCGTCGCGCCGCTCTTGGTCGCGGCGTCCGCCTCCGCCATGAACGGCCCTTGAACGAAGTTGAAGTAGTAGAGGAGACCGATCCAGGTGATGCCAGAGAGGAAGTGAATCCAGCGGAACAGAAACTGGATTCCCGCGTCGGAGAACAGCGCCATCGTGCGCCTCCCAGTAAGGGGACCGCGACGGAGACGTGACCTGCCGGTTCGGGAAGATATCGGCGCTTCAATTGGAATCAAGCGGGAACCTTCGTCCCGGGTCGCGGGTTGACTGGTACGATAAGACACCCAACGAGGAGACGACCATGGCCGGCACAACCGCACCCACCCAGCGACTCACCAAGCACTCGCTGCCTCCCCTGCCCTATGATTTCGCCGCCCTCGAGCCACACATCGACGCCCAAACAATGCAGATTCACCACGGCAAGCATCATCAGGCTTACGTGAACAACCTCAACGCGGCGCTGGACAAGCATCCCGAGCTGTATCAGAAGTCCCTCGAAGAGCTGCTCCGCGGAATCAACAGCGTTCCGGAAGACATCCGTACGACGGTGCGCAACAACGGCGGCGGCCACCACAACCACTCGCTGTTCTGGACGATCATGGCGGCGGCCGGCAAGGGCGGGGGCGGCGAGCCGAGCGGCGCGCTGGCCGACGCGATCAAGAAGGCGTTCGGCGGCTTCGGCGCGTTCAAAGAGCAGCTGTCCGCCGCCGCCACCGGCCGGTTCGGGAGCGGCTGGGCGTGGCTCGCCGTCGCGAGCGCCAAGCTCGAGGTCTTGAGCACGGCGAACCAGGACAGCCCCCTCATGGACGGGAAGATTCCGGTGCTCGGGCTCGACGTTTGGGAGCACGCCTACTACCTCAAGTATCAGAACCGGCGGCCGGACTACGTCGCGGCGTGGTGGAACGTCGTCAACTGGGCCGAAGTGGCCAAGCGGTACGAGGCGGCGAGAAAATAGACTCAGCCGTCGAGCGGCTCCGTGAACACGTCGGCGCTGCCGTCGGGGCCATAGCGGACCGTCACGCGCCACGGGCGGCAGCATACCTGGCAATCTTCCACGTATTCCTGGAGCGAGCCCCCGCCCGGGTCGAGGCCGAGCTCGTTCGCGGCGCCGCAATGGGGACAGACGACGACCACTTCGGTCTCGGTGGTCCCGTCACCGAGAGGAAAGTCGTCGTCGTCCAGCGGGTCGAGGTCTGACGGATCGGCGATCATGAAGGTCTGAGAGCCTGCAATATCGCGTCCTGGAGCAGGCCATTGGAAGTCACGAGGCTGGTGGCGTAGATGGAGCGCTCGCCACCGAGACTGGTGGCCCTCCCTCCGGCCTCCTCGACGATCACCTGCGGCGCCGCGATATCCCAGGGGTGCATCATGGGATCGACGGCGATCTCCCCCGCCCCTTCCGCCACCAGCATGTGCTGATAGAAGTCGCCGAAACCCCGAGTGCGCTCGACCCGGGCGATGAGTCCGGCAAGCCCGGACGGCGGCCCCGCCTCGCCGGGCCCGAGGTTGCCGTGGAACAGCATCGCGCGCTCGAGCGACTCGACGCGCGACACGCGGATGCGCTGCCCGTCGCGGAACGCGCCGCTGCCACGCGCCGCGTGCCAGCGGGCCCGCAAGGCCGGCGCGCTCGCGACGCCCGCCACCACCTCGCCACCGGTCTCGATCGCCACCAGGGTCGCGAACACCGGAATGCCCCGCACGAAGTTTCGGGTGCCGTCGATCGGATCGATGATGAGTCGCGTCTGGGCGTCTCCCGCCGCCTCCCCCTCTTCCTCGCCCAGCACGCCGAGTTGCGGATGGTGCTCGTGCACCAGCTTCCGGGCCATCGCCTCGATCGCCTGGTCCGCTTCGGTGACGGGGCTGCGATCCGCCTTGTCAGCGACGCGGAGGCCGGCGGCACGAAACCACCGCAGCGCGAGCTCGTCAGCGCGATCAGCGAGCTCGGTGAGAAAAGGAAGCCAGTGGGCGGGGGACATGGAGTCGGAAATTGAATGGAGCGGATGGGATTCGAACCCACGACCCCCTGGTTGCAAACCAGGTGCTCTCCCAACTGAGCTACCGCCCCTCACCCCGAAAATAGGGATCGAGGTCATGGACGGGTAGGTTAACCAGTGAGCTTGCAACAGCATGACCGGGTGAGTCGCCGGTGCAACGAGCGAGCATAGACCAGGCAAAGACGGGCACTGGGGCGAGCGCCTAGGAGTGCCCTAGCGGGCCCCCGTCCGGAGTGCATATTGCAACTTGACTCAGGTGCTGTGATCCCCGGGGCGGGATGTCGTGCGGCTCGCCAATGCCCCGGGGGGAGCAAATCGCGAAACCGGCTGAGTGGGGACACCCACGCGGCCGGTTTTTTTCTTTCCGAAGGCGGTGAGGGCTCCCGTTCCAGTGCCGAACATTCCTCGGACCCACAACAGGAGCCGTCACATGAGACGCCTCACCCTGCTCTTCTGCCTCGCTGCCCTGGCGGCGCCCGCGCTGGACGCCCAGGACCCCGCCACCTCCGCCCCGCCCGCCCGCAGGCGGGTGGCCGTGCTCGACTTCGACTACGGCACCGTGCACAGCTACGTGACCGACATCTGGGGGTCGGACGTGGACATCGGCAAGGGAATCGCAAGTATGCTTCTGACTGAGCTGGTGCAAAACGGCACCTACTTGGTCATCGAGCGTACGCAAGTCGACCGCATCCTGAACGAGCAGAATCTCCAGCAGGACGGGCGAGCGGATGCCTCCACCGCCGCCAAGCTCGGCCGGCTGCTCGGCGTGGACGCGATCATCATCGGGTCCATCACCCAGTTCGGGCGCGACGACAAGAAGCTCGGCGTGGGAGGTGGGAAGATCGGTTTCCATGGGATCGGGCTCGGCGGCTTCGGCAAGAAATCGTCCAAGGCCACCGTGGCGGTCGACGCCCGGATCGTGAACATCGGGACCGGGGAGATTCTGGCCGTGGCGCAGGGGAAGGGTGAGTCGAAGCGCTCCGGGCTGACGCTTGCCGGCGCAGGGGGCGGCGGCGGCGGCGTGTTGGGCGGCGTCCTAGACATGTCCAGCTCGGACTTCGGGAGTACGATCCTCGGCGAAGCGACGCGAGCGGCGGTGACCGACCTCGTCACCGCGTTGGCAGCGGCGGCGCCCAAGATTCCGGAGACCATCGCCGCGATCACGGCGCTCGTCGCCGACGTGACCGGGAGCGAGCTGATCATCAACGTCGGGACGGCAGGCGGGGTACGGACCGGCACCGAGTACACCGTGGTGCGCCCGGGGCGGGAGATCAAGGATCCCGCGACCGGGAGCGTGCTGCGCCGCGCGACGACGCCTGTGGGGAAGATCAAGATCACCTCAGCGGATGAGGGCTCCGCGACCGGGACGCTCACCGGCGACCCCGCGCACGTCGGCGACTGTGTGGGCGCCTGTCCGCTCGCCCCAGCCGCCGGGCCGCCCGCGCAGAAGGAGGGACAGGGTCCGGCTCCCGCCCCGTCGACCCCATCCGGGGAGGGCGTCCGCGTCCTTCCCGCAGTCAATCCGGGTCCGGTCGCCGGACCGTTCACGTGGACTGGGTACTCGTTCACGGGCACGGAGCACTTCCGCTATGACGCGTTCGTAAACGTCGGTGGCCAGTCGCAGTCGGGGTTCTACGAGGTCGACGCGACGCCGGCCGGAAACGGTCGCGTCCAGCTGCGGATTCAGGGCCGGATGGGCAAGGATGCGTACTCGATGACGACGACACTGGCGCCGAACGAAGCCGTCCCCACAGCACGGATGGTACAGCTCGGTCCGGCCGGAATGGCCCTGTTCTCAGACTACGAACAGATGTTCATGGGACACCAGTGGCAAGTGGGCGAGGGGTGGGGGGGTCGGAGCTTCTCGTTCAAGACGGAGTCGACGTGTCAGTACGCCGGCGTGCAGGGGCTGCGCGGGGTGATGCGGACCAACCAGGTCGTCATGGACTTGTGCGTCTCGCCCAACGTCGGCCTCCCCTTGGCGGTCACGACTGCCTACGGCAGCGGCTCAACGAATTTCAGCTACGGGCTCAAGCTGACGCAATTCCGGCCGTAGGGCAGTACGCAGTGCCCTGCGGTGTTGCCGGACAATGCCGACCGTGGCACTATTTCCGGTCCCGTTCGTGCGCCCACCTGGGAGGCGCGTGTGTCCTGGTCGACGAGAGCAACCGGTGCTCTGGCCGTCGTCTGCTCCCTGTTCACGGCGAGCGCGGCGGCTCAGGGCATCCGGGCACGGTTCGGCGTCGCGGCGGGGATGGCAGTCCCCACCGGCGACTATCACGCCGCAGCGAGCGGCGAGGGGTTCACCCCGGGGTGGCAGGGCATCGCCCTCGTCGCGTTCACGAAGCCGGGGTGGCCCGTGGGGCTGCGCGTGGACGGAACCTACGGCACGAACGGCGCGAACGACCGTCTCAAAGCCGACCTGACGACCTCGGTGGGCCAACCGAGCGACGAGGAAACCAAGCTGGTCGGCGCGAACGTGGATCTGACCTACCCGGTGGGATCGACCTCTCGCGTACAGCCGTACGTCCTCGGCGGGATTGGAGCCTACCACACCACGATCTCCGTCACCTCGGGCGGGTCCACGGCGAGCGCCTCGGAGACCAAGGTCGCCTGGAACCTGGGTGGGGGGATTCTCTACCGCATACGAGGCGCGGAGTTGTTCCTGGAAGCCCGCTACATCCACGTCGCGGCCGTTTCGGACTTTCCCAAGACGGCGTTCCTGCCGATCGCCGCCGGCATACGGTTGGGAGGCCGGTAGGCCACCGCTGGCCCGGCGCTACGGCCCGACCCGCGCCTGGAGTCGATACCGACCGCCGAATACTCCGCCGCCGAACACTCCTGCGACCTCGACGTAATAGGTGCCCGGACTCATCGTCCGTGTGAGTCGCGAGCAGAAGTTGAGATGTCTCGGGTCGAGAAAACCGGCGCTCGTCAGGAACGCGCCCCCCGCGTCGAACAGACCGATTTGCGTCGCATCCTCGAGCGCAAAGCCGCACGCCCCGACCCAAGGCGAGGTCTCGAACGTATACGACCCGGGCTGCGCGATCTGTACCCGGTACACGTCGAGGGTCACGGCATCGACGATGGCCGCTTGCACATAGCCGTCCATCGCCAACACGCTCGCGGTTTGGATCGTGTGGTGGGGCTGGACCTGCATTGGGACGCCGATCGAGAAGGAGACGCGGTAGGGCCCCGCTCCCAGAACCGTCAGGGGAGTCGGGCGAGCCGACTCCCCGAAGGGTCCCCACAGGCTGCCGGGAGTGCCCAGCGACTGATCGCTATCAATGGTCCCCCCGTAGAGAAAGTAGGTCCCGTCTTCCACATGGCTGAAGGTGAAGGCGCCGTCCGCTTCGGCGAGGACGGTCTGCGCGATCGCTCCCGTAGTCGCGGTATACAGACGCGCAAGGCGCTGCGTGGGCGGACCGAAGCTCTGCGTCAGGCTGTTGTACGCATTGACGAGCCCAGCGCCGTACGGACTCTTGGGGCCGGTGACGTAGCTCGTGAGCCGGGACCGCAACGCGGCCGCGGTCAGTGACGGCGTCTCGGATAGGACCAGAGCCGCCACGCCCGCGACATGCGGCGTCGCCATCGACGTGCCCTCGAAAAAGGCGTAATCGGGCGAGGCCGTCGAAAAGTCCCACACCGTGGATGCGACCCCATCGGTCGCATCGCCAAAACCGAAGTTCCCCCCCGGCGCTCGGATGCCGACCTGAGGACCAAAGTTGGAGTACACGGTGGGAGCCCCATCGGGGCCGACCGCGGCGACGCCCAAGACTTCCGGGTACGCGGACGGATAATGCGGCGCCGAAGTCGCGTCGTTTCCCGCTGCCGCCACGATGAGGGCGCCCGTGTTTGCGGCGCTGATGATCGCGCTGTGCAGCGTCGTGTCGTTGAAGTAGCCTCCGAGACTCACATTGATGATCCTTGCCCCGGTGGTCGCCTGCACCGTACCCCCCGCCCCGTCGTCCGCCGGCAGACCCGCCGCATAGAGAATGCCTTGCGCGACGTCGTACAAGGTTCCGAATCCGGCGGCGCCGAGGACGCGAACCGGACGGATTCGCACGCTCCAATTCACTCCGGTCACTCCGATGCCGTCGTTGCCGACTGCGCCGATCGTGCCCGCGACGTGCAGGCCGTGGGCCCCGAGCTCGTCGGGCGCGAAGCACGTCCCCGTGCTGTCGAGCGAGTACGACGCCGGAATCGTGGGGTCGGGGTCGGGGCCGTCGCCGTCGGCCGCGTTGCTGATCATGCCACCAGAGCACAGGCGCACCGAGTCGGCAGTGCTGACGAAGTCGTATCCATCGGGTGCCAGGTTCGCGGCGATCGCCGGATGGTCGAATCGGATGCCGTCGTCCACCACCGCGACGAGCACCGCAGAGCTCCCCTTCGTGATGGACCAGGCGCGCGGGAGGTCGATGAGACCATAGTGCCAGGCCTGAAATAGATAGTCCGGATCATTCGGTATGGTGCGCAACGCGGCTGCGGCCGCGGCGGCCGTCGCGCGAACGGCGCGTGCCGTTTCATCCAACCACAGGAGGCGATTGCGCGTCACGACCGCGATCGCTGGATCTTGGCGCAACGCCGCCGCGATCGCGTCCCGCTGCGCAGTGTCCGCGACGCGGATCCTCGCCACGAGGATCGCCGGAGAAACACCCACGACGGCAGCGCCGGCGGGCACCGCCGTGGCCAGGTGCGATCGGATCCGTCCTGCCCACGTCCGCGCGGCCGTAGTCGTTGCCAGCGCAGTGGACCCCACACCCGGCGCACCGAGCGCGGTGTGCCGGAAGGTCACGATCAGGTCATTTGGCGTAGCCGCCGGCTGCGACGCCGGGCTTGCGCGCGATCTCGGACGACTCACAAGTTTCGGCCGCGCGAACGACAGACCTCGTCCGCCGACGACGGCGTGAGCCGGCGTCGCGACTGCCACAGGACCCACGCCCGGGGAGAACGCTTCGGAGGCCGTGATGACGCCGCTGACGGTCCCGTCCCGGGGAATCCACCCCGTTGGACCGGTGTCTCCGCCACACCGAGCCAGCGCGAGCGCCAGTAACGCGACCAGGGTCGTCCGGATTGCATACCGTGGGAAGGTCATGGCGTCCCGCGTGGAAGGTCCCGGTGCGACGGATCACGGGCAACGTACCGGTGCGCGGGGGAGCCAGCAAGGCGGGAGCACGCTCACCGGCCGATCGTCCCGCCGCGGGGTACGGGCGGCGGTGATGTGCGCGGGACTCGTCGCGTGTACCAGCGGCGAGCGACCCTTGCGTCTCGGCACGACCTACACGGTGGAGCAGTCCGGCGCCCTCGCGGTGCTCGAGTCGCTCTGGACCGGCCCCCCTCCCCTCACGACCGTGGTCGCGCCGTCGGGGCAGATCCTGCGCGCGGCCGCCAACGGCGACCTGGACGTCGTGATCACTCACGCGCCGGCGCTCGAACAGCGACTGCTCGTCGGGCCCGGACACGCCCTGCTGCGCTGTCCGCTCGCCGCCAGCCGCTTCGCCATCGTCGGGCCGGCGGCCGACCCCGCCCATGTCACAACCGCCGCCACCGCGGCGGAGGCATTCCGACGGATCGCGGGTGCGGGCGGGCCGTTCGTGTCGCGCGGCGACTCGTCTGGCACGCACGTCAAGGAACTCGTCCTGTGGCGCGCCGCGGGCGTGACGCCGGCGTCGCGCTGGTACTTGGAATCGGGGACCGACCAGGCGACGACGCTCCACCTCGCCGACGAACGCCGGGCCTACGCCCTCGCCGACCTCCCGACATACGCCAAGCTCGGCGGGCTGGCGTCTCGCATCTTGTTCGCCGCCGATACCGCGCTCACCAATCCCTATACGTTGTACGTGGCGCGCCGCCCGGAGCCGCATCCCGCCGTCCGGGACTTCGCGACGTGGGCGACGCACGCCGGGCGCGAAGGACTACTGGCGCTGCGGCTCCCCGACGGCACGCCGGCGTTCGTGCGGCAACCGGGCGAGTGCGACGCTACGGCGAAACCGTGAGGGAGTACCCCGCGGGCGAGCGCAGCTGGTAGTCCGGCGCCGCCACGGCCTGAACCGTTGCGATGTACTGGTCCAGGTGCCGCGTATCCGCGACGCCGATCGTGACGACGGCACCGTTCGTCAGCGTCCCGGTGACGGCAAAGCGCGTCACCGTAGAGAGGGGTTGCGCGAACACTCGAAGTCCCGGACCGGCGGTGACGCTCGTGAGCGCCTGCGGCCCTGACACGCTGAACAGAATCGCCCCGTCCGCGCCGGCGTTGGGAGTCGTCAGCGAAACCGTAGCCACACCGGCTACCGGACCGATGCTGCTGCAGCTCCCTGCCCCGCCCCACAGTGCCAACGCGACCAACAGCCATCCCCTGAGCCGCTTCATCGCGACGCTCCTTTCCGCCCGAGCGCACTCACGAGCGTCCGTTGCTCGGTCGTGAGCGGCGCCCCCGTCGCCCGCACCCAGGCGAGAAAATCCCCCAGATCGAAGCCGCCGCTGTTGTTGCCCAACTGGTCGAGATCTCCGAGCTGCGCGGCGGTGAGCGTGCTCGAGCCGTTGAGCAATTGGGCCACGACCTGGGCCGTGCTGAACGTCTCGAGGAACACCGCGCGCACCGAGTACGGCCGACCCATCGGCAGCGTGATGCTCACGTTCTTCGTGACGGTGTCGCCCGCCCACCCTTGGAACGTCCGCAGGGCGCTCGTGTCGGTCGCCGTGAGTGTGACCGGCGCGCCCTCGGTCACGAAGGTGTCGCTCGGCACGGAGCCCGAGATCGTGCCACCGCTGGTCGTCGAGTAGTGCACCTGCTGCGACCGGGCCAATGTCACGGTGAGGGTTTCCGGTGTGGTGCCCGCCGTGTAGCTGAAGCTGCGCGACTGCCCGCCGGACCAGAAGGCGAAGACCTGGCGTGTGCGACCCCCGGCCGTGTACTGCGTATCCGCCACGCTCACGCTGTGCACCGAGCTCGGCGTGAGGATATCCCGGAACAGGTGATACGTCACGCCGTCGAACTGGATCACTGCGGCCGAATCGGTGGCGCGCACTACCCAGACCGGGTAGCGCAAGCGGAACCGCATCGTCCCGTTCGGGACCAGCTGCGTGATCTGATCGAGCACCACCCCCGCCGGCATGCCATCCGCGTTACGCACGGCGGCCGGCACCGTCGACGGGGTGAATGCCGTGTTCCCGGTGGGTCCGGGATAGAGATCGCCTGCATCACCGCGGTCGGTGCACGTCGGTGCCGCGCCGGAGCAGGCGGTGTTCGGGTCGGCATCGAGGTTGCCGCGAGCGTCCGCTTGCACGACTTCGAGGCCGTGAATTGGGGCGGTGTTGACGCGGTTATCCTGGTCGATGCCGTGCTGCGCGATCTGCGCCGAGTCTACATGATAGATCAACAGCCCACCGCCGCAGGGAGGCGGCGAGCCGGTGTTGAACCACACCTGGCAGTGGTAGTGAACCATCGCGCTGTCAGACTGTACCTGTTGGCGATTTTCCAACAGGAAGTACTCCCCGCGCGGATTCGCGCCCCCAACCGGCAGGTAGAACGCCGTGTCCGACGTCGGTGCCGCGCCGAAGCCGAACGTGCCGTCGGTCCGGAGCGGCACCACGGTCACCCACCCCAGCTGGCTCAGCGACCAGGCATCCATACGCGACGGGCTGAAGGGGGACGAGTAGTTGCCGCTGCCCATGAGGCTCCACTCCGCCACGCCTTCGCTCGTGTTGTCGGTGTCGTACAGGTCCGGCAGCCCGAACCCGTGACCCGTTTCGTGCGCGACCGTTCCCACCGGCATGATCTGCGTGCTGTCGCATCCGTCCAGGCCACCCACGCCGCTTTCGAGGATGTAGTCGGCCACTCTGATGGGCACGCCTTGGGCGTTCTTCGAGTGCGTGACGTAGGGCGTGCCGGTGAGGAAGAACCGGTGCGACCAGAGGTGGTTGTTCGTCGCCCCGCCGCAGGCGCCGTCGACGGGCGGATGGATGAAGGCCACGAGATCGACGTAGCCGTCGCCATCGAAGTCGTATTGCGTCCAATCGACCTGATTATCGAGCTTGCGCAGCGTTTCCCGCAGGCCGGCTTGCATCCGCGCCTCGGCCTGCGCGCTGAACAGCCCGTTGCAGTTCGTGTTGTTGTATGGATTCCCCGTGCACGTGCCCGCGATGCCGGTGTAAGTGACTTCGTTCGAGTCGAGCGCGGCGTACCCGTAGCTCTTCCCCTGCACACTCAGGAGGCCGTTCGACATTTGCTCGTAGAAGGAGCGGTACGTGTACGGACGCCCCGCCGAGGCGCCGGTGGGAGACGCCGCGAACAGCACCTGGTCGTACTGGGTGGTGGTGCGGAGCTCCCCTGCGGGCGTGTTCTTGAACTTGAAGAGCAGCGCCGGGACGCGGAGCACCCCTGACACCGCCGCGCCGGAGGCGAGCGGCGCCCCGGCGACCGCCATCGGGGCATTCAGGGCGCCGAAGTTCCGGCGCGACAGGAGCCGCGCCCGCAGGGCGCGCACCGCTCGGGCCTGGCGGCGCCACACGCCGTCTTTGCGGAAGTCGAATCCCCGAATCTCGCGGCGGACGCGAGGCGGAGGTGCCTGCTGGGCACGACTTACCCCGGGCACGGTCAGCGCGGAGACGACGGTCACTAGCACCAGTGAACGGGACGTCACGGAAACCCTCGGATCGTAAGCGGGAATCGGCGGTTACGACGAGTTACCCTAAGCCGGCGACGCCGGAGGGGCCGTGTCATGTGTCACACGGCGACCCGCGAGTAGTACACCGAGCAGCATGAATCCGATTACACCGCCGACGACTTTCGCTTCGTAGAGCCACGGGTGCGTTTCATCGGCCGGCGCGACGAACCCGAGTACGATGGAGAAGAGGACGGCGGCGAACCCGACCAGCCCGGCGAGGGCGGTGGCGACACTGCGCTCGCGCCGCAGGCGCAGGTACGCGAGAAACAGGTACAGATAGGGAATGAAAAACAGGATCAGCGTCGTCTGCGTGAGCACCAGGTAGGCGTTCTTCACGGTCGTCCCGACGAGGCTCGCGATGACGAAGACCGTCGCAATCGCGCCTTGGACGAGCAACCCGACGTACGGTGTCTGCCACCGCGGATGGACCCGAGCGAACGCCACGGGGAGCGCGCCATCCACGCCCGCCACGTACGGCAGCCGCGCCGAGCCCGCGAGCCACGCGCCGACGCCCCCTAGGTTCCCCAGCACCAGCAGGATGGCGACGATCGCCGCCACCGGCGCGAGCCAGCCCGCGCCGAGCCGCTCGACCAGGGCCGCGGTCGCCTGCGGCATGCCGTTCGTGATGCTCACCGTCTCGTGCGGCAGCGCGACGAGCATGGCCGCCGTCCCGAGGACATACATGGCGACGACCGCGAGCCCGGACACCACGATGCCGCGGCGCAACGTGGACGCCGGGTCGTGGATCTCATCGCCCAGCGTCGGCGCCAGCTCGAGCCCCGCGAAGGCGAAGGTCATCGTGGCGAACAGGTTGATGGACTGCAGATCGAACGTCGTGGGAAGGAGGCCGCGGGCGGTGACCGGCGTCGCGCTGCCGTGCGTCGCGAGCGACCAGATCGCGAGCACCACGAAAATGAGCCCCGGCAGCCACGTGCCGTGGCCGCCCAGGTTCTGCAGCCGCTTTCCCACACGGAGGCCCACGACGTTCATACCCACCGCGAGCCACAGCCCCGCGAGCGACACCAGCGCGATGAACACGTTGTCGTCACCGAGGTGCACGAAGCGCGGGCCGGCGGCGTACGCCGCAATGGCCGCCGTGGCGACGAGCAGCGACGGAAAGTAGAACAGGTTGTTGACCCAGTAGCCCCACCCCGCCACGAAGCCATGCAGCGGCCCGAAGGCGCGCCGCACCCAGCGATAGATCCCGCCCGCGCGGGGATCGATGGCGGCGAGCTCGCGCACGGCCACCGCCGACGGCAGAAAGAAGACGACCATCGCAAGCAGCCACAATCCCAGGCTCGCGAGCCCGAACTGACTCGCGGCCGTGGTGAGCCAGCGGAGCCCGACGATGGCGCTGATGTTGAACAGCACCACGTCGCGCAGCCGCATGACCCGCGGGAGCTGATTCAGCCCCGTCACGGCTCGGTCGGATGCACCTTTGCTGCCAGCCAGCCGATGCCCGTGCCGAGCGCCGCCCCGCCCAGGACGTCCGTGGGAAAGTGCTTGCCGGCCGACACCCGCAACACGGACACGCCGAGCGCCCCCACGTAGAGCAGCGCAGCGTTGCGGCCCCGGTGCGGCAACCGTTCACGCTGCGCCATCACGAGATAGCTCGTCGCCGCGGCGAATGCGATCGAAGCGTGTCCGGACGGGAACGAGCGCTGACTGTTGGGGTCGGCGGCCGCCGCCGTTGCGTCGGAGGTATACAGCACCGGTCGCTTGCGGCGCACCAGCACCTTCATCCAGTCGGTGGCGGCCAGCGTCCAGCCGATCGAATTGGCGAACACCGCAACGTGCCCGCGGCGCTGCGCCGCGGTCGCGCCGTCGAGCGACGCGATCCCGGCGAACCCGACGGTGCCGACGAGGAGTGCCGTGCTCATGGTGCCCGCCGATCCCGAGAACGTGTGGAGGGCGGAGCGGTCGATACCCGGGAGCGACCGCGGATCGCACGGTGCCGTAGATCCGCAGGACGGGCCGCTCTTCGGGAGCTTCGTCGCCTCGGGGATCAAGGCGACCACGCCGGCCGCGACCACCGACGCCGCGTCCCCCCAGCGCAGGCTGTACGGCGCCTGCCCGGCCGCCGATGGGCCGGAAACGACGAGGAAGACGATTGCAGCGGTCAGTCGACGCATGTCGGACTCCACTCGAAACGGGCGGCCTACAAGTTACGCGGTCGGGGCGACCAGCGCCCGATGTCGCATCTCTCGTGGCCTTGCGGTTTTAGCCCATCGCCGTTACCGTTGGGGCTGAATTTTCCCATCCATCGCCCTGGGGGCCCCGTGAGTACCGAGACCCTGCTGAACATCGCGTTATTCGAGAAGTGTAAAACCTTCCTTCCCAAGGCGCGCGAGGTGCAGGCGTCCGGGCTCCACGCCTGGTACAAGCCGATTTCCCGGTCTGAAGACACGGTGGTCGTGATCGAGGGCAAAGAGCGGATCATGATGGGCTCCAATAACTATCTGGGGCTCACGCATCATCCGGAGGTCCTCAGCGCCGCCAAGGCGGCGCTCGATCGCTATGGCTCGGGCTGCACGGGGAGCCGCCTCTTGAACGGCACGCTCGATCTCCACCAGCAACTGGAAGCCGAGCTGGCGCAATTCTTCGGCAAAGAGGCGTGCCTCGTGTTTTCGACCGGCTACCAGGCGAACCTGGGAATCGTGTCGGGACTGGTGGGGCGCGGGGACGTCGTCTTCCTGGACAAGCTGGACCACGCCTCGATCGTCGACGGCGCCAAGATGTCCTACGGCGAAACGGTGCGCTTCAACCACGGCGACCTGGGCAACCTCGAGCGGAAGCTGCAGGAGGTCCCGCCGGGAAGCGGCATCATGATCATCGTGGACGGCGTCTACTCCATGGAGGGAGACGTCGCGGACGTGCCGAACCTGCTCAAGGTTGCCCAGAAGTACGGCGCTGCGCTCGCCATCGATGACGCCCACGCGGTGGGCGTGCTGGGCCCACGGGGCGACGGCACCGCCGCGCACTTCGGGTTGAGCGACGACGTGGACCTCATCGTAGGTACGTTCTCCAAGTCGCTCGCGTCGATCGGCGGTTTCGTGGCGGGTCCTGACGGCGTGATCGAGTTCCTCCGCTACAATGCACGGCCACTCATGTTCACGGCCGCCCTGCCGCCCTCTAACACTGCCGGCGTGCTCGCCGCACTGCACGTGATGCAGCGCGAGCCGGAGCGCCGCGAGTGTCTGTGGGCCAACGCGCGCCGCCTCCAGGAGGGCCTGCGCTCGATGGGGTTCGACATCGGGACGACCGAGACGCCCATCGTCCCGTTCCTGATCGGGGAATTCGAGAAGACGCTGCTGTTCTGGCGCAAGCTGTTCGACGCCGGCGTGTTCACCAATCCCGTCGTGCCGCCGGCACTGCCGCCGTCGCGTTGTCGGCTGCGCACCAGCGTGATGGCGACGCACTCGGCCGATCAAATCGACTACGCCCTGGAGACCTTCGGCAGGCTCGGAAAAGAGCTGGGGGTCATCTGAGCACTCCGCAGATCGTGCCCGTGACCAACGGGCGCGGTCTGGAGCGGTTCATCGGCTTTCCTTACGACCTGCACCGCGGCGACCCACTGTGGGTGCCGCAGCTGCGGATGGACGTCCGGACCCTCCTCACGCCGGGCAAGAATCCCTTCTTCGAGCACGCCGAAGCGCAGTATTTCCTCGCCGTCCGGGACGGCCGCCCAGTCGGCCGCATCGCGGCCATCAAGAACGACGCCCATAACCGCGAGCATGGCGATCGGGTGGGATTCTATGGCTTCTTCGAGTGCGTGAACGAGCAGGCGGTGGCGACTGCCCTGTTCGACGCGGCCGCCCGGTGGCTCTCGGACAAGGACTTCCGGGTGATGCGCGGACCGATGAACCCATCGGTCAATGACGATTGCGGGTTGCTGGTCGCGGGATTCGACACCCCTCCCACCATCATGATGCCGCACAACCCCCCATACTATGCGGCCCTGCATCAGGGCTACGGCTTCACCAAAGCCAAGGATCTGATCGCGTTCGCGAGCCCGGACGGCCCCCCCCCCGAGCGCATCACGCGGGCCGTGAACGTCATCGCGCAGCGCAAGGGAATCACCCTGCGCCCGCTCAACATGAAGCGCTTCAAGGAAGAAGTGGAGCTGGTCAAGGCGCTCTACAACCAGGCATGGGAGCGGAACTGGGGGTTCGTTCCGCTGACCAATGCCGAAATCGACCACCTGGCGAAGCAGCTCAAGCCGATCGTGGTGCCCGACCTGGTGTGCTTCGCGGAGCGGAAGGGCCAGGTGATCGGATTCGCGGTCGCCCTGCCGGACTTCAACGTTGCCCTGAAGCACAATCCCTCCGGCCGGATCTGGGGCATCCCCAAGATTCTGTGGTACGCCCGGCGCATTCATCGTTGCCGCATACCGTTGTTGGGCACACTGAAGGAGTACCGGGGCGCCGGCGTCGATGCGATGATGTACCACTGGATCTGGACCAAGGGCGCGATCCACGGCTACCACTGGGGCGAGGGCGGGTGGATCCTCGAAGACAACGCCCCGATGGTCAACGCCGCGCTGCAGCTCAGCTTCAGCCCCTACAAGACGTACCGGGTCTACGACAAACCCCTGTGAAGGCGTTCGTCACCGGCGGCACGGGGTTCGTCGGTGCGCATCTCGTGCGGGCGCTGCGCGCCCGGGGCGACACCGTGACCTGCCTGGTGCGAAGCACCACGAAGGCGCAGGCGCTCGGCTGGACCGACGTGCGTCTGATCCGGGGCGACCTGCACGATGCCGCGGCGCTGCACGAGGGGTGCGCGGACGCCGAGGTGGTCTACCACGTGGCGGGCCGCATCAGCGCCCGCGATCTGGACGAATTCATGCGCGCCAACCGGGACGGCACGGCAAACGTGCTCGAGGCCGCGGCGCAGGTGTCGCTGCGACGCTTCGTGCTCGTCTCCTCGCTCGCGGCCGCGGGGCCGACCGTGCCCGGAAAGCCGATCGATGAGACCCGTCCTCCATCCCCCGTCACGCCTTACGGGCAGAGCAAGCTCGCCGCCGAAGGACTCGTCCGGGCGATGGCCGGCTCGTGGACCATCGTGCGGCCGCCTACCGTGTATGGGGAGTGGGACCGGCAGGTCCTCAAAGTCTTCAAGCTGGCCCGCACGGGGTTGGCGCCGGTATTCGGGGATGGATCGCAGGAGCTGTCGGTCGTCTACGCCGGTGATCTCGCCGCCGCGCTCGTGGCGGCCGCCATCGCGCCGGCCGCGGCCAACCGGGTGTACTTCGCCGCGCATCCCGTGGTGATCACCAGCCGGGAGCTGGTCCGCGCGATCGGGCGGGCGGTGGGACGGGAGCTGCGCATCGTGCCGCTGCCCGGGCTCCTCGCCCGGGGCCTGCTCTGGACGATCGGTTCGATTGCGCATCTCGCCGGCCGGGCGACACTCTTGTCAGGCGACAAGGCGAACGAATTCCTGGCGCCGGCCTGGACGTGCCGCGCCGATGCGTTGACCCGCGACGCAGGGTGGCGGGCGGAAACCGATCTGGAAACGGGATTGCGGCGAACGGCTGCCTGGTATCGGAGGGAGGGGTGGCTGTGAGTCTGCGCAGCGCCGTGGCGTCGTGGCGTCGTGGCGTCCTGGAACGCCTCACCGCGGTGGACGTCGTCACGCTGCTCTACGTCGCCGTCGCGACGGCCGCGGTCCTGGCGTTCTCGGGTCAGGACCACGCCAGCTGGGATCTGCTGCTCACCGCACACGCCTTGCTCGTGACGCTCGTGCTCGTCGCGCCGCTCGCCCGCCAGTCCGGGTCCGTGGGCCGGTTCCTGGGCGATTGGTACCCGATGCTCCTGCTCGGCGCGCTGTACGCGGAGGTCGGCGTGCTGAACGTCGATCTCGGTTACCAGCACGACCAGGTCATTCAGCGGCTCGAGCTGTGGGTGTTCGGCTCCCAGCTGTCCTACCGCTGGATCCGCGAGATGCCGAATCCCCTGCTCTCCTGGTTTCTGCACGGCTGCTACCTCGCGTATTACGCTATTCTCTATGCGTCGCCGCTCGGTCTCTGGTTCAGCGGGCGGCGCGACGCGGCGCGACGCACGATCTTCGCCGTGATGGTGACCTTCTACCTGTGCTACGTGGTGTTCCTTTTCTTTCCCGTGGCGGGGCCGCGCTACACCTTCGAGCTGGCCCACAACGCGGCCACATCCGTCTGGCCGGCGCGCGCCACCCAGTGGCTGCTCGACCTCGGTGACTCCTGGGGTGCCGCCTTCCCCTCGTCGCACGTGGCGGCCGCCGTGGTCGCGGCACTGTGCGCCCTGCGCTACTGGCGGCCTCTCGGCCTGCTGCTCACGCCGTTGACGCTCGGACTGGTGCTGTCGGTGGTGTACGGCCAATTCCACTATGCGGTGGACGCCATGGCCGGACTGATCGTGGCATGCGCCGTGCTCGCGTCCCAGTACATCTACGCGTCGCAGCCCGCCGCCGTCACGGCCCCGATGCCCGGACGCGAGCTCGAGACCGGACGCGCCTAGTGCCGTTCCAACTTGACGGAACGCGGAGCGAGTTGGAACGGCACTAGCGGGTAATACCGCCGGCGGCCCGTGAGGCGACCGTATCCAGGTCGCCCCCCAGCGCGTCCATCTTGAGCTGGAAGCGGCAGTCGATGACCAGCAGCCCGATCACGTAGGCCGCCAGATTCACGAAGAAGATCACGCTGAAGATCAGCGGATACGGAAACCACATCCCGAAGTACAGCGCGAACCGCTTGACCCCGGGGTCGAGCTTCGAGCGGTCGGCGATGCTCGTCATCAGCAGGATCGCGGCGAGCGCGATCGACATCAGCTTCCACGACACGAGGCCCGTCCACGCGAACCCGGCGAAAATGGCCGCCTCGGACAGGCGGTCGACCAGCGTGTCGAGCCGCCGCCCCGATTCGGACGCGAGGCCGTACGCGCGCGCGATCCCCCCGTCGATTCCGTCCAGTACCTGGCCGAGCGCCATCAGGCCGAGCCCTCCCCCCCACCCCGGCCGGCCCGTCGCGACCGCGACGCCTGCCGCCACGCTCACCGCGAACGCCGCCCAGGTCACCTGCGCCGGCGACAGGCCGAGCGTCTCGTGGCAGAGCCGCAGCACCGGCTGGATCGCGCGGTCGAGGGTGCGTCCGATCGCGGGCGCGAAGTCAAACACGATGCCGCAACCAGTAGACACCGACGTTGCCCGCGAGGAGCGCGAGGAACAGGATCCCCTCTTTCGCCTTGTCTGGAATGCTCGTCAGCCAGCCGCGCGTGACCCACGGAGAGTACGGGTAGAACGGCATCTTCTCGAAGCGGATACTGTAATCCATGGCAACGTGAATCGCGAAGAACAGGATCGGCAGCGGCGTTCCGAGAAACACGCACAACGGCACGATCCAGAGCAGCGCGACCGGCTCCTGCAGCGAGGATCGCCAGTAGTAGCCGCGCTTGTCCCGGAGGCCGATCGCCCGCAGGTAGAGAGGGGCTTTGACCGCGTGGTCGATGTCGACGCCCATCCCGAACGCGTAGGCGAGCACCTTGTCCCGCCCCTCGAGGCCCATCGCCTGGACGCCCAGCGTGGTAGCGAGGAAGTGCGTGACGATCGTCACGGTGCCGCGGCGCGCGCCTGAGCCCTGCGTCCCGAGAACCACACGAGCGCGAGCCCACCCCCGATCCAGGCGAGATCCCGGAGGCGGCTCACGATGGCGGTATACACGCCGAGGGCCGGGTCGAGCCCCAGCAGCTGGAACACGAGGTAGAGCGAGCCCTCCTTGGTCCCGACTTCGAACGGCACGACGAAGATCACGTTCTGGACGAGGGAGGTAAGGCCGCCGATGACGTAGGCCTGCGCGTAATCGATGGTCAGGCCGACGCCCAATGCGATCAAGAGGTACTCGATCATGAAGATCGAGCGGCTGAGATATTCCAGCGCCACCGCCTGCACGAACCGCCGGGGGTGCCGGTGATAGAGCTCGGTGATCTGCTCATCCATTTGCGCCAGGGTGGCGCGTTTCGGCTCGAGGCCGCGCGCCAGCCGGTCGAGCAGCGGCAGCCGATGCAGCAGGTCCAACAGCCCCTCGAGCCCTCCGCGACGGTGGCCCGTCACGAGGAGCAGGACGAGCGCGGCCAGCACGACGAAGGCGAGGGCCAGGGACGCGAGGATCGCGGGATGAGGCGGGAGCAGCAGGGCGCCGAGCACGACCGCCGTGAGGAAGCTGAGCAGCATGCCCAGCGTGTGCAGCATCTGGTAGAGGACGACGGAACCGGCCGCCCGCCGCAGGCCCAGCCACGGTGCCACCGCGGCGATCTTGAACGGCTCGCCGCCCACGTTGACCATCGGCGTGATGAAGTTGAGCGAGAAGCCGGCGACGGTGATTGCGTACGCGCGCCAGAATGGCGGGCGGCTCGCCTCGTCCGCCATGCTGAGCCACCAGGCTCCCGCGTTGCAGGCGCACACCACGCCGTACAGCAGGACGATCGGCACGAACAACCACCCGGTCCGCACCGCATCGGCGAGGAGCCGCGCCACCCCGATGCGTGTCACCAGGTACGCGAAGATCGCGGAGCCGCCGACGAACAGCAGCAGCTGCAGCTTGCGGCTCACGCGCCGTCCGGGATCGTGACCGTGGCGCCGTTCCGGGCGGCGACGTACGCGTGCTCGACGACGGTCGCCACCCGCCGGATGTCTTCCAGAAAGGGTCGCGCCGCCGCGCCGGGGTCGCCGCGATCGAGCGCCGCCACGAACGCCTCGAACAAGCCCGCGAACCAGCGGTGATACGCCGTTTTCTCGAGCTCCGCCGAGCAATCGAGGCGCTCGACCGCGCCCGCCCGCTCGAGGCGCAGCTCGCCGTCCGACCACTCGATCGCGCCGGCCTCGCCGACGAACCGGATACGATTCTCGCGCGCCCGCGCGGCCCACGTGAAGAACATGGTGACCAGCCGGCCGGGATATTCGAACCGCAACGCCGCCGTGTCCTCCACCTCGTAGCCGGCGTGCCGCAGGCGACCGGTCCAGGCGCTCACGCTCGCCGGCATGCCGGCGATGTCGAGCAGTTGATACACGAGATGCGTGCCGTGATCCAGTAACACGCCGCCCCGTCCGGCGGCGCTCGTGCCGCGCCAGGGGGTCCCGGCCGTCACCCGGCCCGGGTCAGCCGCGGTGCGATGGACCGAGAACTCGGCCAGGTGCCAGCGCCCGATGGCGCCGCCCGCGAGCCATTCCTTGATCTTCATCCAGACCGGATTGTGGCGGTATTGATGGCACGGCATCACGATGCGCCCGCTGGCCCGGGCCGCGGCAGCGATCCGGTCCGCTTCGCCGCGGGTGAGCGCCACCGGCTTCTCGCACACCACGTGGTAGCCCTGCCCGAGTCCCCAGAGGGTGAGCTCGAGGTGCGAGGCGGTCGGCGTGCAGATGTCGATGAAGTCGAGCGGAGCGAGGTCGCGGAGCTGTTCGCGCCGGCCGAGCAGCGGGATCGCCTCTACGCGGGGCACGTCGACCGCGCTGTCCACCAGCGCGACGACCTCGACGCGGCCGCGGAGGGCCGCCGCGTCGCGGAGCGCGGGGAGGTGCGACTGCCGCGCGATGCCGCCCGCCCCGATCACGGCACCGCGGTACCGCTTCCGCTCAGGTGATCCGGGCGTATGCATTGCGCTCGCTGTCGAGCAAGTCGCCGAGCGCGGTGGCGTTCCACTCGTGGATCCAGAGGAGCGCGACCAGCACCAGACTCATCCACACGGCCTCGGCCCACAGGAACGCGGAGACGTGGGCGGCGACGGCCGCCACGCCCAGCAACACGAAGCGGATGTTCTGGCCGAGCCAGGCGCACAACGGCAGCACGACCTCCTGGCGCGCCCGGTACTCGGCGCGGAACGCGTCGGTGACACCGCGACGTCGCAGGAGGCGGATGAGTTTTACGGATCGCGGGAAGAGATGCACCTGCCGTTCCACGTAGTCGCGGTAGACCCGCGCACCAAAACGCTGGAGCACGGTCGCTCGCCGCTCGCCGTCGAGGTCCTCCGGCAGGTCCAGCTCGCCCCCGTTGCCGACGCCGATGTACAAGAAGGCGTTGCGCACGAAGTCTATGGCGGCGCTCTGGAAAGTGTGGGCCAGTCCCGCGGCGGCGACCAGCAGAAACGCGCCCGGCCCCCAGAACCCGCTGTGGATCAGCCGGTAGATGAGGTGGAAGTACAGATTGACGAACCGGAGATTGTCGCTGATGCCGTCGAGCGCGCGGCCGAACCGGGTGGAGGAGCCGCGCAGCCGGGCGAGCTGGCCATCCGCCGAGTCGAAGATATCGGAGACGATGAAGAGCGCGAACCCGATGACGTTGGTCCAGCGGTCCTGGTACGCGAACAAGTGGCCGGCGACGAGCCCGATCGCGAGCGACCACAGCGTCACCTGGTCGGCCGAAATCCCCGTACCCTGGAGCGCGCGCGCGATCCGGATGCCGATGGGGCGGAAGAAATGCAGGTCCGCCCACTCCTCGACCGCACGGCCCTTATGCGATAAATCGGTCTGCGGCTTCACCGAGCACGTCCTTCATCGTAGCGAGGGCGCCCATCGCCTGATCCTCGTCGATCACCAGGGGTGGATTGATGCGAACCTCGGGGTTGTAGATCATCGCGAGCACGCCTCGGGCCAGCAGCGTGTCGAAGATCCAGCGCGCGGTCTTCTTGTCGAGCAGCTGGCGGGTCCCGGGGACGACCAGGTCCATCCCGATCATGAGGCCTCGGCCCCGCACGTCCGACACGATCGGCAGCTCCGCTTCCCAGCGCTTCATCTCCGCCAGCATCTTGTCGCCGAGCCGCCGGGCATGCTCCACCAGCTGGTCCTCGACGATCGTTTCGATCGTGACACGCGCCGCCGCCGCCGCCAACGGATTGCCCCCGTAGGACGACGAGCTGCCGCTGGGGTTGGCCCAGGGCTTGGAGAACGCGATCTCTTCGCGCGCGATCACGCCGCTCATCGGAAAGCCCCCGCCGAACCCCTTCCCGACCGTGAGCACGTCGGGGAGCACGCTTTCGTGCTCGATCGCGAACATCTTGCCGGTGCGCCCGAACCCGGTGATCATCTCGTCGCAGATCAGGAGCGCGCCCAGCTCGTCGGCGAGCTCGCGCAACAGCTGCAGGTAGCCCGGCGGGGGGACCACATTCCCCGCCGTGCCCTGGATCGGCTCGACGAGGATCGCCGCCACGTCGCGCGTCGTCTCCAGCTGGATCTTGTGTCGCAGGAAATCCACGCAGTGCCACTCGCACGACGGGAACGTCTTGTCGAAGGCGCAGCGCGCGCACGAGGCGTAGGGTGAGAGGTAGGCGCCGGGCATCAGCGGCCCGAGCGCGTGCTTGAAGCTCGAGCCGAGCAGCGGCAGCACCCCGCCCGTCTTCCCGTGGAACCCGCCCCAGAAACCGATGACCTCCGTATGGCCCGTGCGTGACTTGGCGAGCCGCAGCGCCGCCTCGATCGCTTCGGCCCCGCTCGAGTAGAACTGCGAGCGATTCAGATCGCCGGGCGTGAGCTCGGCGAGCAGCTTCACGAGCGCCGCGCGATGCTCCGTCGTGAAGCTGCCGACGTGCACGCGCGCGATCTGCCGCTGCATCGCCGCGACGTATTTGGGATGGGCGTATCCGATGCTCGCCACACCCACGCCGGCCAGCAGGTCGACATAGCGGTTGCCGTCCACGTCGTACAGGAGGGCACCCTCCCCGCGGTCGATCGCGAGCTGGCTGAACAGCGCCACGCTCTGTGTGCCCGGCGCGAGGTACATCGCCTCCGCGTCGAACACGGCCTTGGACCTGGGACCCGGAAGTGAGAGCTGGGCGCGGCGCAGCGTGTCCGTCACGAGTGTTTCCGATGAGCAATGCGATGGGTGATGTAGGCCGCGATCGCCTGGGCCGCGTCCTCGCGAAACGGCGCGAAGCTCGGCCAGTCGTTGATGTCGATCAGCACCGGGCGGTCGGGCTCCGGAAACGCGACATCGCCTCCGAACACCTCGAGCCCCAAGATCGCCGCGGCCTCGAGCGCGAGCGCCTTGAGCCGGTTCTCGTCCACCGCGGGCCGCTCACCGGCGAACCCTGCTTCCGAGCCGTACCAATTGAAGAAGCGACCGTCGGTCACACCGTAGAACTTCACGACCGGACCGGGAACGTGCTCCTGCAGCGCCACCCAGGGGATGCCGCGCCGCGTGAACGCCTGCAGCGCCTCCGCTACTTGGTCGAGCGAGGTGGCGACTACGTCCTCGGGCCGCTCCGCATGCACGTCACCCCGCTTGATCCAGACCTTTTGATGATCGGGGCTCAAGGACTTGAGTTGGCCGGCGGGCGGGAGCGGCGCAGAGCTCGCATGAATGAGCGTCCGAGGGAATGGCACTATGCCGTCGCCCAAACGCTTGACGAGGCGGTAGCGATGGCAGTTCAGCGCGCTCGAGGGACGGTTCACCACGACCGCGCCGTCGGACTCGAGCGGCATGAGCTGTTCGGCCGCGAGGGAGCCCTGGCACATGTTGAGGTACAGCGGCGCAGCCGGCAGGCGGCCCTGCTCGACCTCCAGCTCGGTGGTCTTGATCGCCCGCCAGCCCTGGGCTTCGAGCCGCGCGACCGTCGCATCCATGATGGCCGTGTCGTTCACGCGATGCTGCAGCGGTGAGTACGATGGGCTGCGGTAAATCGCGACCAGTGGGCCCAAGACGGTGTCGCTCCTCGAGTCCGATGTCTAGGTTTCGCGCGCGGCGAGCCACGCGTTGGCGTGCTGGAGATCTGTTGGCCGATCGATGTCGATGATGCGCGGCACTTCCACCGCCGCCACTCGCCGCCCGCCCGCGACGACCGCCTTCAGGAAGCCACGCATCCTGTTCGCGCCGCCGGCCACCGCCTCCGCCGCGGCGCCGCGAATCCCGGCGCTCAAGCCGTAGACCCCTCCGGTGACGCACGGAGGATGGACCGGCTCGTCGCTCAGGCCCCGGACGTCGTCCCCCCCGTCTCCCCCGTCCCGCCCGCCCCGGCTGACGTACACAGGAGACTCGTCATCCACGTACGGCGTCACAGCGAGCACCAGCTCCGCGCCTCCCCCCAAGTGCCGCTCGGTCGCCCGGTAGACCGCCCGCCAGTCGGCGGGTCGCATCACCGTATCCACCATGCTGCAGAACACCGGGCCCGCGGGCACCGCCCGCAGCCCCTCGACCAGGGTGTGCAGCGAAGATGGCGTGCGACACTCCACTACCGTAAGGGGGGGCCCGAACCGCTTCCCGTCAAGCAAGCGCGTGACCGCGGGGAAATCCGCTCGAACTGCACACGTGAGGCTCCGACACCCCAAGGCCGTGAACGTCTCGAGCAGCCCCACGATCTGCGGACGTCCGGCAACCTCCACGAGGGGCTTGGGCAAGGGGATTCCCCCCGCGGCGAGCCGCGACCCTTCTCCCCCCGCAAGGATCAACCCGTGCACGCTACGCGAGCACCCTTTCGACCTCGGGAAGGCGACCGATCCGCGCCGTGACGACGAGCTCGCCCCCCGGCGGCGCCGTCCGTTCGGACGGAGCGAGCCAGCACGTGCGGAGGCCCACCCCGGCCGCGCCGCGGATGTCCGCTTCGAAGTTGTCGCCCACCATCCACGCCCGCTGCGGCGCGACCTGGAGGGCGGCCAACGCATGCGCGAAGATGCGCGGGTCGGGCTTGCTCCAGCCGATCAGGGCGGAGTCGCTGAGCACGGCGAACAATCTCGCCAAACCAAGCTCCTCCAAACAAGGCCGCAAGTTGCCGGTGAAATTGGACACGACACCGAGCCGGTAACGCCCGGCGAGCCGCTCCAGGACCGGGCGGTTGCGTGCCACGACCTCGAGCGATTCGGCGTGCAGCCGGCGCGCGAGGGCGCGGGCATCCACGGGGTCGGGCACGAGCTCGACGAGCAGCCGGGCCTGAGCTTCGATGGCGGCCCGAAACCCGAGCGCCCGAATGCCCGGCAGGCGCGCGAGGGCGTCCCCCGAAGCCTGGAAGAAGGAATCGAAGGCCGCGAAGTCGAGTCCGCCGCCCACGCCGCGATAGGCGGCATGGAAGCGAGGACTCCAGTGCACCCCGTCGGCGTCGAGGGTGCCGCCGAAGTCGAACAGGACGGCGTCGGTCGGCGACTTAGTGACGGGCGTGCGACGGGTGCTCGTGCGCGCTCATCTTCATGGGCATCGACATCATGTGGTGGCCGCCCCCCTCTTCGAGCCGCATGTAGTGCCGGTAGTCCTGCTGATAGAGCGAGTCACCGGGGTCCGCCGCGGGCCACGACACGCCGTGGTCGGGCACGAACAGCCCGCCGACCACCCCCATGCCCCCGTCCGGGATGGGCACGCCCGTTGGGTTGTCGTACGACACGGCGATGCGGTAGCGGTGCTCCGGGACGATATGCACGCCCAGGCGCGTCACGCCGTAGAGCATCGCAATCGGAATGGACTCGATATGGCCGGTGGAATCCACCTGGGGCGCGGCACGGTAGATCACCTCGCCCGTCGTCACGTCCGCGAACTCGATCACGCGCCCGTAGTCGTGCATGTGCCCACCCAGACCGACGATCCTGCCGGGCACGGCGGGGCTGCCTTCGTAGAAGCGCGACGAGCGCCCCGGGGGAAGCGTGAACGACTTGTCCCCCACCGGAAAGGCCACGTCCATCTGCCATGGCGAGGCGGAGAACAACGGCCAGGGTCGTTTCGCGGGCGTGAAGCTCATCACCAGCCGCACGCGCGCCCGGCGGTACTCGGCCGGCGTGAGGTTCTCGACCATCGCGCTCGCAACGACGTGCTCCGCGCGCTTCAGCGGCACGCCGAACAGGAGGCGCGGCAGCCGGATCGCACCGGTCTCGTGACCGGCCGCGAGCAGGCGGCGCGAGATCGGCAGAAACAGCTCGCGGTGGTCCGGGTCGATGAGATTGAAGTGATGGATCAGCTCGTCGGGGAGCGAGTGCCCGGCGCTGTCCACCACCTGTACCCGGAAGCCGTAGATGAATCCGGTCTCCGGGATCTCAAGCATCGCGACCGGCGGCTGCGCGAGGCCGTGGTGTGGCGTGTTGGCCGGCATGTCCATCGGCGCCAGGTCGAGGACGAGCGTGCCGGCTCGAGCGTCCAGGAAGATACGGGCGCCGGGCCCGTCCGCCGCAGCGGTGGTCGCGGGAAGATCACCGGTCGCCACGACGAGGATCAGGCTCAACAGCGCGCGATGGGTCATGGCGCGAGGAATTGTAACCGCCCTCCACGCCCGGGGGCAACGGACCCTCCGACGCCCGCAACCGTCGCACGGCCGCAAGCACCGCGGCGGGCTGCTCCTCGTAGATGAAGTGCCCTGCCCCAGGCACGCTGTCCACAACGAACGCCGGCAGCGCCGCGGCTAGGACCGCAACTTCCTCCGCGCCGATCCCGCCCTCGTGTGTCGCCGTCCCGAGGAGGAGACGGACGGGGCACCGGACCTCGCCCAGATGTGGCCGCAACCGCTCGGGCTCGCGCCGCTCGGCCATGGCGAGAAACGCTTTGAGCGTCGCGTCCAGATCGTGCGCGGCACCCGCCGTATAACCGTCGACCACTCCGTCGGTCACCCACGATGAGTCTCCCGATGCTCTGATCAACTGTCCGCGGATCTTCTTGCGGACCAGTTTCACCCCGCCGAACAGCCTGATCCAGGGGGCGAGCTTCATGGCACGCCGAAACGCACGTGTGGCGGCACTCTCAGCCGGCCCGCCGTCGAGCGAAACGATACCCGCGACGAGGTCGGGTCGTCGGTAGGCGAGGCGAAACGCCATCGACGCCCCCAATGAGTGCGCAACGACGATCGCCCGCCGCACGCTCAGCCGATCGAGCGCAGCGGCAATCCGGTCGGCCTGGGCGGTGAGGGAGTAGTCCGCATGTTCGGGGCGCGCCGACCTGCCGATGCCGAGCGGTTCCACCACGATCGCCCGGTACCCGGCGGCGGTGAGGAGCGGGATCACCGCGCGGTATCCGAAGGCCGAGCCGAACAAGCCCGGCACGAGGACCACCGGGCGTCCCGTTCCCGTCACGGTGACTGCGACCGACTCGGCCGCCGAAAGCGCCAGAGAGAAGGTATGAACCGTGTCCGCGACCAAGGCCAGCGTGAGGAGCCACATGGTTCACTCCCGTTAGAGACGAAATCCTGCGACGGACACGGCGTAGAGATCGCGGTACCGCCCTCGCAACCACCGGACTGCGGACGCGACGTGTCGGCGCCCCACGGCGAGCCCCACGAGGGCGACCCCGCCGCCCACCAGCGCCCAGGTGGGTACGGGAACGAGTCGGCCCATGCCGGCGATCAGGAGCAGGCGCGGGAACCGTCCCAGGGCGACCGCGCTGAGGAACCTGGGCATCGGATATCGCGCCAACGGCGCCAGCACGCGCACCGCCGAGTCGGGGATAGGCGAAAAAATCACGAGCACAGTGGTCCAGAAGGGAGCGCGCTGGAATGCCGCGACACTCCAGCGCACGCCGCGCCGCTCGGCAAGTCGCGCCAGTTTCGGGAGCTCCGCCGCCCAGTCCACCAGTCGATAGTTGACGCTTTCCGCTAGCGACGCGCCGAGCGTACCCACCAGCGCGAGCAGCCACGCCGGATACAGGCGCGCGTAATAGAGCAGGGTCGCCTCGAACGCCGTCGGCAGGAACGGCGACAGGGGCCCGTGCACCAGCAGCGCGAGCGCGAAGAACGTCACGAGCTTCACGCCAGGAATCCGGTGTAGCGCCACGCCACCACCGCGAACACCGCACCCTCCAGGATCCACGCCCACGGCTGCCGGTAGTAGCCGACGTACATCGCGCGCCCCCAGTATCCCGTGTTCTTCCAGAGGTTGAGCGAATAGCGGCGCCGACTGAGCGGTAGCAGCAGCGGCAGACCGGTGTCGGTCGGCAGGTCGGCGAGCACGTGCGCCACGACGCTCGCCAGCGCCAGTCCGCCGAGCCAGGGGCCGAACAGCGCGAGCGCGAGCGCTCCCACGGCGCTGCAGAACAGGAGACTGTGACTCCACGTGCCGTGGAAGTCGGGCCGCGCCCAACCGGCCCGGATGATCAGGGAATCGGCGTTCGGAAGGAATTGCGCCGCCCCGACCACCAGGAACGTCTCTGGTCGCGGATCGAGGGACGCGATCGCGAGTGCGATACCAAGGTGCCCGAATTGCATGGTGTCTCCCGGTCGAGGTCCGGGGACACGTTGGGCCTATGGCATCAAGCCAATCTCAAGCGCTAGCGTTCGCGCGGTACCGGCGCGCCTGGCCGGGAGTAATCATCTCCTGCAACAGAACGGCCCGCTCGATCGGAGCGGTGAAAACGTATCCCCGCGCGTCGGCCACCAGCCAGCGCTCCCACTCGAGCGCATCGAGGGCCTGCTCCAGAGACGAGCGGTCAAGCCCGGTGGCGCGAGCCAGGCGGACCGGGTCCACCCGCTCTTCCAAGGCGGCCGCCGCACCGAGGGCCAGCTGCGCGGCCTCGGAGAGCGCGCGGTACCGCCGGCACACGACGCCGACGATGGTCGGGGGCAGATCGCCCGGGAGGGAGTCGACGAGTGTCCGGTTCGGGGACGGCCAGGCCGGCGCATCGGGCGCGGGCGCGAATCCGCCGGCGACGGCCTCGAGCATGGCGACCGCGAGCAGCGGGAGACCTCCGGTGTCGCGCTCTACCCGGCGGGTCAGGCGCTCCGCGTCGTCCGCCTCGTAGCGGGGGAGCGCCCAGCGCACCAGTTCCCGGAGCGCCGCCGCGTCGAACCGCCCCACGCGGACGACCGCACCTTCGAGATCTCGACCCAGTCGCGTGCGCAGCTCATCCAACCGCTCGCTCTCGGGCGAGCCGCGGGACACGCCGAGCAGCAGGAGCACTCGTCGCGCCGCCGTGTCCCGGGCCAGCGCGGGGAGCGCCGCGAGCGTGGCGGCGTCGGACCATTGGACGTCATCGAGCGCGATGAGGAGTGGCCGCTCCGTCGCGACGGCGCGCACGGCGGCCCCGAGCGCCTCCCCGACGGGAGTAGCCGGCGCCGCGGCGCGGAACCTCGTTCGCAGGTCTCCATCAAGCACCGCGAGCCCGGCGAGAGCTTCCGGCGGTGCTGCCGCAAGCCCCGGCGCGTCGCCCAGCCCGCCGGCGAGCAGCCCCGATAGGGCGCTCCACTCCGCCTGTTGTTCGCCGGGCACGGCGCGAGCCGTGGCGACGCTCGCGTCATCGAGCCGAACCTGGGCCACCAGCTCTTCGATGAGCCGGGTCTTCCCCTCCCCGGGCTCGCCCTCGACGATCACCACCTGCCCCCGCCCGCTGCGTGCTCGCTGCCACGTCGCCGTGAGCATCGCCAGCTCGACGCTGCGGCTCACCAGCGGCGGTCGCGGACGGGCGTCGGGTGGGGCGGCGACCACGCGGCGCCCGACGCGAGCATCCCGGATCCGCGCGACCAGACGCGCGGTTTCGTCGCTCACCTCCGCCCCGAGTGTCTCGTGCAGGGCTTGCGCCAGCTCGTCGGCCACGCGCAGGGCGGCGGCGCGATCGCCCGCCAAGGTCAGCGCGCGCATCGCCGCGCGGGCGGCCGACTCGGACGCGCGGTCGAGCGCGACGGCGCGGAGTCCCACTCGAGCCGCCGCCGCCGCGTCGCCGCGGGCCAGGTCCGCAGCAATTCCCTGCACCAGGGCCTCGAGCGCCTGCGCGCGCCACAGCGCCCGCTCGGCGGCGAGCCAGGTCTCGAAATCGTTCGCCTCCGGGATCGCGAGTCCCTCGAGGAACTCGCCATCCACGAGCGCGGCCGCGGTCGCCCACTCGCTCCGCTCGCACAGCTCGGCGAACCGGTCGCAGTCGAGCGTCACCGCATCCGGCGCCAACCGGACCTGATCGACGTCGGCCAGCAGCCGCTCGTCCCCGAGGGCGCGCCGCAGCACGCGGAGCGCTTCGCTCAGCGAGTGGCGGGCCTGGCGCTCGTCGCGGTCGCTCCACAGCAGGCCGACCAGGTGCTCGCGGGTGCGGCTCTTACGGGGGCTTCGCGCCAGGTAGACGAGCAGCGCGACGTGTTTACGCCACAGTAGCTCCGCGGGCGCGTCCGCGCCGGCGACGGTGACACGCACGGGACCGAGCACGCGACAATAGAGGGACGGCATGGCGCCCCCGAGTATCGGGCGCGCAGCGGCGGCAGGCAAGCGCAGGTACATTCTCCTGCTCCAATGCAGACGCCCGACCTCGACGCCGTGCAGCACGCAGTCGGCGACCGGTACGAAGTGCTCAGCCTCGCCGGCGTCGGCGGCATGGGTGCGGTGTTCCGCGCCCGCCACCGCACGCTCGGTCACATCGTGGCCGTGAAGGTGTTGCCGCCCGACGTCGCGGCGAGCACCATCCGCCACGAGCGCTTCCGCCGCGAGGCGACGCTCGGCGCGTCGCTCGACCACCCCAACATCGTGCGCGTGTACGACTTCGACACGCGGGAGGGGATCAGCTTCCTCATCATGACGTTCGTACGAGGCGACACTTTCGAGGAGCGCCTCCGGGGCGACGCCCGCGTCCCGACCGACCACATCCTCCGGATGGTGCGCGAGATCGCCGACGCGCTCGGGTACGCTCACCGGCGCGGCATCGTGCACCGCGACGTGAAGCCCTCAAACATCCTGCTCGACGAGGACAGCGGCCGGGCCCTGCTCGCCGATTTCGGCATCGCCCGAGTGGAAGGCGCGGGGGAGTCGTCGCTCACACAGCCCGGGGCCGCGATCGGCACGCCCGGTTACATGGCGCCGGAGCAGGCGGCGAGCGGCCGCGTGGACGGGCGCGCCGATTTGCACAGTCTTGCCGCGGTCGCGTTCGAAGCGCTCGGTGGCGGGGCCCCGGCGTTCAAGGCGGATCGGGCCGGGTTGGTGCGTGCGTTGCGCACCGCGCGCCCGGACATGCCGGCTCGCCTCGCCACCGCGCTCGTGGCGCCCCTCGCGGAGCAGCCGGATGATCGACCGGCCACGGCCGCGGCATGGCTCGCCGCGCTCGACCGCGCAGAGGTCCGGCCGTGGCGTCCGTGGGCGGCAGCGGGGGTCCTCACGGTGGTGGGCGCCGTCGCCCTCCGTCTCCTGCTCGGCTCTCACGGGGCCTGCCGGTTGCCGCACGACGCGCCAGCACGCCTCGCCGTGATGCCATTCGCCGTCTTGGGCACGCCACCCTATCCGGCGACGCAGCTCCCGGAGTACTTCATCTCCCGGTTCCGCCCCGTGGAGCACCTCAGCGAGGTCGTCGCGTTCGGCCGGGTGGCCGCGCAGATCGCGAGCGAGCACCCTTCGAACGAGGAGGCCCAGGCCCTCGCCTGTCGCCTCGGGGCGAAGTTCTTCGTGCAGGGGAGCGTGGCCTACGTGGGGCCGACGGTCACCCTCCAGGCGACCCTGTACGAGGGCGGCCGGGCCCGCCGCAGCGCGAAGGCGGAGGGACGCGTCGGCGCGGAGGAGTCGGAGGTGATGGACCGCGTGTGGGCCGGGCTGTACCCGGAGTTCACGCCCGGCGCGGACGCCACGCTCCCGAACGGCGGCCCCGAGGCGCTGGCCGCGTACTTGAACGCCGAAGCGGCGTTCCGCCGGGGCGACTACCGCACCGCGCGCGACGAGTACACCCGTGTCATTCGTGCGGACTCCGCATTCGCCATCGGGCGGCTGCGGCTCGCGCTCGTCGCCGCGCAGGTGGACCCGACAGAACAGGGTTTCGGCGCCGCGCTGCGTGGGGCACTGGTGCACCAGGACGGGCTCTCCCCGGCCGACAGCCTCCTGCTCGACGGGTTCACCCGGCTGCTCGTCGAAGGCGACGGGCTGGCAGCCCGCGATCGGTTCAAGCGCGCGACCGAGCAGGCACCGAGCTACCCGCAGGCATGGTACGTCCTGGGTGAGTTCTACTATCACTTCGCCGGCCTGTTCGACGAGACGGTCGGCGAGGCCGGGGTCGCGTTCAACCGCGTGCTCGATCTGGATCCGCGGTTCTCGCCGGCCATCGGACACCTGATCTCGCTGGCGCACCAAGGGGGCGATCGCCGCGAGACCGCGGACCTGATTCACCGCTACCTCCGCATCGACTCGACCTCGGTCGTCGCGGAGGCGGTCGGGATCGCCGACACGCTCATCCTCGGCTCGGCGCCCGCCCAGCTCGCGCTGCTCCGCACGGTCTGCCGGCACAGCTTGCTCGCGCTGCAGTATCTCGCGTTCCAGGCGGCGGAGTTCGGAACGCCGGTGCAGCGGACAGGACCCGCACGGGTGGTGCTGCGGTGTCTCGAGCAGCGCGGCGCCACGGATGCGGAGCGGGCCCGCATCCTCCGCATGGGCGTCGCCGCCGATCTCGCCGCGGGCTGGGCCGACAGCGCCCGCCTGCGACTCGCGCGCGCGACGGGAGGCTCAGCCGGACGGGAGCGGGACCAATGGATCCTGCTGGCACGCGCGACCGGGCTGCCCGCGTTGGGGGACTGGCAGAGCGCTGCAGAGCGCGTGCGCGGGCGCCTCGGCGCGGCCGCCGACACCGACGCGGTCGCCCATTGGCTGCTCGCGCGCCTCGGGATCGAGCGCTCCCGCCACGCCGCCGCGCTGGCCCGGCTCGCCGCGGCGAAGCGGGGTCCCCTTCCGGCGAGCCTCGCCACAGACCTCGACGCCCGCGCCGCCCTGACCCGCCGCGACACGACCCGCGCGTTGCAGCTCTGGGATGACGCGACGCGGCGCTATGCCGTCCTCAGCGTGCCGCTCGAGCTGGTCGCGTCGCTCTGGCCGCTACGGCTCGACCTGGCGCGCGTCGCGACGGCGCGGAGAGACAGCGCCATCGCCGCGCGCGCCTGCAGATCGTTCGAGACCCTGATCGGCTACGTCGATCAGGTCGTGCAGCCCGAGACCGAGCGACTGTGCCGAGGCGTTCGATAGCGTCACGACCACGCCGGCATGATCCGAGGGCCACAGCCCCGCCGAGGTGCGATCGCTCGGACGATCGCCGACCACCTCGCGGCGAATCGGCACGACGTCCGCGGGCAGATTCCGGGCAAAGATGAAGTCGATCCGCTGGTCGAATGTGGGCCGCGGGTTCAGGAGATCGGACCGCTCGCAGCACGTCAGGCCGGGCGCCTTGCGGTTCGGCTCGACCCACGTGTCCTGATACCCGGCCGCGCGCACCAGTCCGTAGGTCGGCGTGACGCGCGTCGGGTCCGCACCGAAGGCGTCGGAGTTGAAGTCGCCCACGAGAATCGTCGGCCGAGGGTCGCTCCCGAGCAGCGTGAGTAGCTCCCGGGTCTGCGCGAGCTGGATGTCCCGGACTTCCTGGCCCGCGAGATGAGTCGCGACGAATCGGTACGTCCGCCCCCCGATCGCCGCCTCGACCGAGCTCCATCCCTGATAGACGCCTGAGCTCACGCCGCCGAGCGTCACGGGCACGTAGGCCGCGTACACGCCCGATCGCGGATTCGCGCGAGCCACGTCCCCGCGCACCAGCACGGCGTCGCCGTCGGTAAACCGCACACCAGCGAAGATCGGCTGCCCAGAAGGTTCGAACCCGACAATGACGGGCACCTGAATATCGGTCGTGCGATCCACAGCCGTGGCCGAATAGTCGAGACCGCGCGCCCGCAATGAGTCGAGGAGCAGCTGCAGGAAGTCGTACGCGACGTGCGTCGCGAGCTCTTCGAACGGCCGGTCCGTCGTCCGATAGAGCGCCGCCTCTTCGAGACCGACGACGTGCGGTCGTCGCGCGGCGATTGCCTGTGCGAGCATCCCCGCGCGCGCGGGAAAGTTCGTGGCTTGCACGTGCGCCCACTCCTCGGTCGCCAGCGCGATCGCTTCCTCGGGGGTCCGCGCCTGGATGACGCGCCCGATCTCCGCGCCGACGTAGACGTTCCAGGTCAGCGCGGTGACGCCCGCTCGGTCGGCCGCGGTCGGGCCCTCGATCGTGGCGCGGGGCGAGAGAGGCTCCGGGACGGGGCCAAGCGGACTTCGGTCGCTGCAGGCGACGAGTACGGCGACGAGGACGGCGGCACGACGATACATGTGATCCTGTCAAGTCCGGGACGCACGAGAATCGCCCGGCCCGATCAAGGCCCAGTCAAGCGGAGCCGCTGCCCCGGCGTCGCCATGTCCCGATCGATCACGTCACGCACGATCCGCGCGACGAACGCGTAGCCCCGTGGCTCGGCCGCGAGCCAGCCTTGCCACTCGAGCTCGTCCAGCGCCTGCGCCAGGGCTTCTCCGGCCAGGCCCGCGGCCTGCCCGAGCTTCGCCCCGGCGACCCTGCCTCCCAACACCGCCGCCGCCACGAGCACCCGCTGCGCATCCGCCGACAGGCGCCGGAAGTTGATCCGGATCGCCGCTACGACATTGTCGGGAAGGTCGCCCGGTAACGTCTGCTCGAACGTCTCCGTGGGCTCACGAGGAGGGGAATGCCCGCGGAGTCCGCGAGGACCCGGCGCGCGAGGCGGTCCAGCTGCTCCTCCCCGTATGACGGGAGCGCCCAGCGCCCGAGCTCGCGCACGTCATCGGCGCCGAATCCCCCGAGCTGGACCGCGGTACCGGCGAGCTCGCGGCCGATGCGGGCGCGTACCTCGTCCAGCTCGGGGTCGGTGGAGTGCGGTGCTACCGTAAGGAGGAACGCCACGGGCGAGCGCGCCAGGTCGCGGATGACTGCCCCGAGCGCGCGCATTGACTCCCGGTCGAGCCAGTGCGCGTCATCCAGGACCACCACCACCGGCTGCTCGTCCGCGACCGCCTGCAGCACTTCGGTGAGGGCGCGGCCGAGCGCGCCGACCGGCGCCGTGCCGCGCAGCTGCGCGAGCGCGTCCGGCGGAGCCCCGGCGACCCCAGGGGCCTCGAGCAATCCGCCGCGTGCGATCCCGAATACCCCGCTCCATGCGTCGCCTTGGTCGGCCGCGACCGCGCGCACGGCGGCGACCACCGCGCCGTCGAGCCGGGTCCGAGCCACGAGCTCCTCGGCCAGCCGGGTCTTCCCCACGCCGGCGTCGCCCTCGATGACCATGACGGTCGCGCGCCGCTTGGCCCGGCATGCCGTCCACGCGTCGGTCAATCGCTCGAGCTCGACAGCCCGCCCCACCAGCGGGGCGCGACGCGACCCGGACCGGCGCTCTGCCTCGCGCACCGCCCGCGGGAGCCGCCAGGTTCGCTCCAGCCGCACCCGCTCGGCGAGCGCGTAGGTCTCCCCGTCCGGCTCCGCGCCGAGCTCCCGCTGCAATCGCAACACGAACTCCTCGAACAGCACAAGCGCTCCGGCCCGATCTCCGGCGAGGGCGAGCGTCCGCAGCGCGGTCCGCAGCGCGGTTTCAGGCCGCCAGTCGAGCTTCCGCGCGCGCTGCACGGTATCGTGCGCCGCCGCTACCTTGCCGGCGGCGAGCAGTTGCTCGGCGCGGCGGACCAGCACGTCCACCGAGCGGCGACACCAGTGCTGGCGTTCCGCCGCCAGCCAATTGTCGAACTCCGATGCGCCACGGACGCTGAATCCCTCGAGGAACTCTCCATGGATCAGCGCGGCTGCCGGGGCGTACTCGCCCGCCGCCGCCAGCGTCTCCAACATGTCGGTGTCGAGTTCGACAGTGCCGGGCGCGATCCGCACCTGCGCCGGGTCGGACTCGAGGCCGTCGTCCCCCGCACACAGGCGCAGGACGTGCACGGCTTCGTTCAGAGAGTGTCGCGCCTTCTCCTCCGGCTTCTCGCCCCACAACAAACCGATGAGATGTTCGCGCGTTCGGACGCGTTTGGGCGACCGGGCCAGATAGATCAGGAGCGCGAGGTTCTTTTTCCACAGGAGCTGGGCCGGCGCGGCCGTGCCGTCCACACTCAGGTCCACTGGGCCGAGGGCGCGAATGACGATCACGCGACCCCTTTGCAGCCGAGTGCGACGAGCCGACCGGCGGCACTGTCTGCGCGCGCGCGGTACGGTGGGTCCCCGCCGGACCAGAGCCGCACCACGGTCCCGTAGGCCCGACAGGCCTGCTCGCGTCGCTGTCCTGTCCGCTCCAGCAGCTCCCCCAGTCGCCACTGCGCGAACGCAGTAAATGCCCAGTCAACCTCAGCAGGTTGTGGATCGCCACTCGGGTAACCGTGCAGATCGGAGTTCTCGTGCCAGATGAGGTCGGCGATCGCGCGCCCTGGGTGTTTTCCCGCTTCGTTCCACGCCGCTCGCGTCAGATGCAGCACGACCCGCCAGAACGGATCTTCGATGTCCTGGGCCGGAATCCCCCTGAGGGGATCGGTAGCCGCGAGGGCCGAATCAACCGCCCCTCCGGCAGCCACCTCCTCGGCCCACAGCAACGTCCCCAGCGGCCCCGGCCGTAGGGTGGACGGCCCGCGGCGACGTGGCGGCTCGGCGCGCCCCTGCACCCGCTCGACCATCGCGAGCATCCAGGCGGCGCGCCGTTGCCAGTCCGGTCGCCCGCCGGCGGGGTCGGCCGCCCCGGCGAGGGTGGGGAGCGCGTCGGCCCAGCGGGCGGCCGCCCGGGCGGAGTCGACGTCTGCCAGCAGCAGAACGCCGGCCAGCTCACCGACGAAAGCCTCCAGCTCCGGAAAGCGGTAGGCCAGTTGGTGCGCGAGCGCCATTGCGGTATCGGGCCGCCCCATCCCGATGAGCGCCAAGACTCGGGCGAGACCGGCCGAGCGCGCGAAGCCGGGCTCAGGCAGGAGTTGCTCCGCGAACGCCAACTCTCCTTGCGGAGATCCGAATCCGGCGAGGTACCGGGCGCCGGCGTCGAGATCCTTGATACCGGCCGCGCGCGCCATCCGGGCCAGGTCGCGCGTCCGCCGCGTCGCGTCGGCCGGCGGCAAAAACCGCCACGCGTAGGCCAGCTCCACAATGGCCAGGGTTGCAAAGGAGGGATCCTTCGGATCGACGAGAGGCCCCACCCGCGCAAGGGCCGCGGTGGCGCCGATCGAATCGCCTTCAGCGACGTCGAGCCACGCTACGTGCTCCAGTGCCGGGGCGAAGTCCGCTTGGCTTTTGAGCACATCCTGAAACGATTGCATCGCTTCGCGCCGTGAGCGTCCGACGAGCGGTCCGCGATGGAACAACTCGTCGGCCCGCCGGAATTGGCCGAACAGAAAGTCCTTCGTGCCCTTCGCCAACGCATCCAGGGAGTCCAGCCGGGCCGCGAGAGGCAACACCTGCGCCCGAATCAGTCTCTGGTAGCGGTCCGGAAACTCTGTGAGGTGAGCGAAATAGTGCGTGCTGTCCGCAGGGTCGCCCTCGAGGTTGAACCAGCGGCCGACCTCCGCGTGCCGCCAATAGCACAGCCAGCAAGTCGAGTCGAGCGCCGCGGCTTCGGCATAACCCGCCCGCGCCTCGCCCCAGCGTCCGCGCGCGAAGGCGCCCTCCGCCCGTTGGAAGGCGGCCCTCCCCAGGGCGTTCTTGGGCAACACGCCACGAGGTAACGAGCGGTCCAGCGAGTCACGCGACCGGAGCTGGGCCCCGAAGACCCGATCGGCCAGGCTCTCCGCGAGGAAGCGCCACTCGGCCCGCGGTCCCACGATCTCGATTGTATCGACGCCCGGCCCGCGAAGCCGGATGCGCAACTGGCCTTCGTCATTCGCCGTCGCCACGCCAATGCGGGAGCCGGCCCGCAACCACCGGCCGAGTCCCGAGACACAGCGCGCGGCGAGGTCGGGGTAACGATCCAGGTTCCGCGCCAATGCGCATGCGACTGAATCACCCCACGCCCCCGCCACGTCCGCCGCTGGCAGGACTGCTTCGACACGAAACCGCATAGTAGAGGAAACAGGTGTCAATACATGGATCCACAACCCTACAACCGTGCCCCCGATCGCCAGGCCGATCGCGTTCCGTCGGTATTGCCAGACGCGGGTACCCCAGAGGGCGCGTCGGAACCCCGTCGCATGCGGCCAGCGGTCGTCCGGATTCAACTCCAACGCCCGACGTAATACGCGGGCGATGTTGAGCGGCACTCCCGTCCAGTCTCCCTTCGCGGGCACGCACTTTTCCCAGCGGCGGCCTGTGAGCGCCTCGTAGATCACCATCCCGGCGGCGTAGATGTCGCTGCGCTCGTCCGCGACGCCGGCGAACTGCTCCGGCGCCATGTACGCCGCCGTCCCCTGCAGTATCTGCGGATTCGTCTGCTCGCCGGCACTGAGGCGCCGGGCGATGCCGAAGTCCGTCAGCACCGCTCCGTCCTCGTCGAGGAAAACGTTCGCCGGCTTCACATCCCGATGGATCACACCTTTTCCATGGGCCTTGCCGAGTGCCGCCAGCAAGTCGCGCCCGAGTTTGCGCGCGGCGTCGACCGACAGACGCCCCTGTTTTGCGAGTTGCGTCTGAAGGGTGTCGCCCTCCAGGTAATCCATCACGTAGAAGTTCAGGCCGTCCCGTTCATCGACCTTGTGGACGGGAACGATGTTGGGGTGTCGCAGATTGGCGAGGATGCGAGCTTCGTCGACAAATTGCCGGACGGCCTCGACGGTCCACCGCTCGGGCCGCAGCACCTTGACGCCCACGAGACAATCGAGGGCCACGTCCCGCGCGAGGTATACCGTCCCCATGCCGCCGCTTGCGAGCTCGCGCTCGAGCTCGTAGTCCGGCGCCAGGGCCGCACGCAGGCGCTCGAAGAAGGCCGTCACAGAAACCTCGACCGGAGAACATCCCGGCCCCCGTCCCGAAAGTCAAACGGCCCCGCCAAGGCGGGGCCGTTTGACGCAGCACGTGTGTCGCCGGTTACTGGACCGTGATCGCGATCTTCATGCCCAGCGCGACGTGCGGCAGGCAGTAGCCCTTGTAGACGCCGGCCGGCGCGCCGGTAAACGAGACGTCGTACTTTTCGTTCGGCTGAGTCAGGAACGGGCCCGTGAGGTCGCCCATCGGATTCGGCATCCCCTTCTTCAGGGCGTCCGCCCCGCCCTTCGGGATCGAATCGGCGTAGAAGGCGATGTCGTGCGGACCGCCGGACACATTGATGAACCGTACCGTCGTGCCGGGCTTGATCGAGAGCTTGGCGGGCTCGAACGCCGCGGCGGTCGTGCCATTGCCGGTCATCTTCACTTCGACCACCGCGCCAGCGGGCTCGGCCGCGGGCGCATTCGCCGCCACACCGGCCGGCGCCGGCGTGGCCGCTTCGGCTTGGGACGCTGCCGCCTTCTTGTCGCCGCCGCAGGCAACGATCGCAAACGCGACGAGCGAGATGAACAGGGTGAAGCGCATTGCTGACTCCCTCCGGGACGGATGACGAGAAGCGCTTGTGAACGCGTTCACAATATATCCCCGCTCCCTCAAAACGGGAGCCCTGCACACCCGGTGACCGTTGCATTTTCGCACCACCCCGACGACACTGATGCACATGCCGGAGCCCTCCGTACCGCTCATCCCCCCTGCCGATCTTGCGCGCCGTCTGGATCAAGGGGAACGCGTGCAGCTGCTCGACGTCCGCTCGGCGGAGCGGGTCGCGCAGGGGCGCGTCACCCTCGGCGCGACACTCGATTTCCGCGCCCTCGCCGCATCGCAGTTGTACGAGCTCGCGACGCTCGCGCCGCTGCGGCTCGACCCCGCGGCTCCGGTGGCGGTGATCTGCGGGCACGGCAACTCGAGCGCCGGGGCCGCCCGCTTCCTGCGCGAGCGGGGATTCGAGGCCTACTCCGTGGCGGGCGGGATGGCGGCGTGGGAAACAGTTTACCTCCCGCGCCGCCTCTCTCCGACCCCCGCGCTGGAGCACGTGATCCAGGTCGATCGCGTAGGTAAGGGTGCGCTGTCCTACGTGCTCGTGAGCGACGGGGATGCCGTGGTCGTGGACCCGGGCCGCCACCTGCACCCGTACGAGGCGCTGCTCGAGGAGCTCGGCGCCACGGCGGCGGCGGTCATCGACACGCACATGCACGCCGACTACTTGAGCGGTGCCCGCGCCGCGGCTGCCCGCTGGCAGGTCCCATACTTCGTGCACCCCGAGGACGCACGGTCGCCGTACGACAGCGCCGAAGGCCGATTCGCCCACCAGCCGCTCACCGAGGGCGACACGATCGCGTTCGGGCGCGCGACGCTCGTCGCCGCTCACGTCCCGGGACACACCCTGGGCAGCACCGCCCTGGTGGTCGGCGACGCGCTGGCGCTGACCGGCGATTTTCTGTTCGTGCGGTCGGTGGGGCGCCCCGATCTGGGCGGCCAACGGGACGCCTGGACGGCGCAGCTGTGGGACAGCGTGGAGCGGGTACGACGCGAGTGGCCGGGGGACCTGCTCGTTCTACCGGCGCATTATGCGAGCGAGGGCGAGCGGCGCGCGGACCGAAGCGTCGCCGCACGGTTCGACGTGATCGCGGCGACGAACGAGGCGGTGATGCTCCCGGATCGTACCGCCTTTCTCACCTGGGTGACCGATCACACCACGCAGCCACCCGACAGCTATCGGACGATCAAGCTGGCGAACCTGGGGCTCGTCGATGTCTCCGATGCCGACGCGGAGATCCTGGAATTCGGACCGAACGCGTGTGCGATCGGATAGCCGCAAGCCAAAGCAGATCCTTCGCGCCCTCCCTCCTTCCTCATACCAACCCGCGCGGCGTTGTCATCCGAAGGATCTGCTGTTGCGGGCTTGCGGCTATTCAATCGGCGCCTGCAGCACCACGTACACCCAGTCTGTTCCCCCCAGCGTATGCATCCCATACGGCACGCCCGCGGGAATGTGCACCAGATCGTTCGCCGAGACTTCGATCCGATCGCCGTCGAGGACCATCACTCCACGGCCGGCGATCGTAAAGATCAGAATCCCCGAGTCGTCCTCCGTCGAGATGGGCACGGCCGCTCCCGGCTCCATGACCGTGTGCTCGAAGCTGAGGCCGTGCAGCATCCCCGGAAGATTGAGAACGGTGTGGCGACGCAGCTGGTCTGCGGTGCTGGGTAACTTCGCGAGGCGGCGGTACGTGTAGCGCGGCACGATTCCCCATCCAGTAGGGCGCGGCAGCCTTACGCGGAGGGCGCTGCGGCGCCCCCAAAATGGGCACGCCGGGCCCCCTGTGCAAGCCATTGGGCGCCAAGCGTCTCTCTTGGCGTCTCTCACAGGAACCGTTGCCATGTCGCCCGCACGTCGCCTCTTCGGAGTCGCCTGCGTCGTCGTTCTGCCGATTGCCCCCGCCGCGGCGCAGGGCTGGATCGAACACCCGCGCGGCGCGATCGAAAAGGTGCGCAGCGCCGTGCAGGTCACCGTCACCGGACGCGTCGCGCGCGTCACGGTGGAAGAGTGGTTCCGGAACGGGGGCGCACTGCTCGACGAGGGCAGTTACCTGTATCCGCTCCCCGGTGAAGCGGTGTTCAGCGATTTCTCCCTCTGGCAGGGAGACCGAGAGCTCAAGGGCGAGCCGATGGACGCCGCGCAGGCGCGCGCGATCTACGAGGAGATCGTGCGTCGCAAGCGCGATCCCGCCCTGATCGAGCTGGCGGGACACGGTCTCTTGCGGGCGCGGGTGTTCCCCATCGGTCCCGGCGAGACGCGCAAGATCACGCTGCGCTACACCCAGATGCTCGATCGAGTGGGCGACGCGTGGCGGTTCCGGTACACCGCCGGTACGGGGGCCGGCGCGGCCGCGTCTTCGAGCTTCCGAATGCAGGTGGACAGCGCCGCGCGGTTCGGCGAACCGTATTCGCCGACGCACCGCCTCAGCGCGAGCCGCATCGACGAACGCATCGAGCTCACGCTCGCCGATTCGAGCACTCGCGGGGACCTCGAGCTGTTCCTGCCGCTCGCCCGCACTCTGGTCGGAATGTCGCTGGTCACGAGCCAGCCGGTCGGGGAGGACGGGTTCTTCATGCTGCTGCTCGCGCCGGGGCGCGCCGAGGCGCCATCCGTGCACCGCGATCTCGTCGCCGTACTCGACGTCTCGGGCTCCATGTCGGGCGACAAGCTCGACCAGGCGAAGGCGGCCCTGGTGCAGCTGCTCGGCACCCTCCGCTCGGGCGACCGGTTCCGCGTCGTCACCTTCGGAAGCAGCGTCCGTCGGTACGCCGCCGGGTGGACGGCCGGGTCGGCTGACGCCGTGCGTGCCGCCCAGGAGTGGGTGCGTCTCCTCGACACCGACGGCGGTACCAACATCGCAGGCGCGCTCGGAGAAGCGTTCGCCGAGCCGCCGGCCGAGGGCGGGTTGGGCGTGGTCGTCTTCCTCACGGACGGGATGGCGACCGTGGGCGAGACCGACCCTGAGCGCATCGCCGACCAGGCGGAGCGCAGCCGGGGCGTGTTCCGGGTCTTCGCCTTCGGGATCGGGTATGACGTGAACACGTACCTGCTCGACCGGCTGACGGAGCGGGCCCGCGGCGTCACCGAATACATCCGGCCGGGCGGCGACATCGAGCAGGCGGTGGCTGCGCTCGCCTCCAAGGTCGCGTCCCCCGTCCTCACGGACCTGGCCGTGCGGGCCGACGGGGTCGAGCTCTACGACCTCCAGCCGCGCAGCCTGCCCGACCTGTTCGGGGGAGACGAGCTGGTGGTGTTCGGGCGCTATCGGGGAGCCGGGAGCCCTAAAGGAGTCCCTGACGGTCCCGGGGAGCGGGTGGTAACGGTGACCGGACGAAGAAGCGGGCGCGAGGAGCGTTTCTCGACGGGTGGGCGGTTCGGGAGTGAGCAACCCGGCGCGGATTACATCCAGCAGCTGTGGGCCGCTCGCAAGGCGGGAGCGCTCTCGAGCGAGATCCGGCTCCATGGAGCGAATCCGGACATCGTAACCGAGCTGAAGCGGCTCGCGTTGCGCTACGGCATTCTGACGGCGTATACGTCGTATCTGGTTCAGGAGCCGAGCGTCGCGGCGCGCGCGATCCCGCTGCCGGCTGCGATGCCGCGAGATCAGGCCGGCGTAGGCGCCGTACAGCAATCGCAACGAGAGCGCAGGCTCGCGAATTCCTACAACCTCGACGCGGTCGTGGTGACCGCGGCCCCGGTGGCCGATTCGCTCGCGGCCGGGCCCGGCGACCGCGCCGGTCGCTCCCGACGGGTCGGTGGGAGACTATTTGTGTGGCGCGACAGCGCGTGGACCGACATCGCGCATGGCGATTCGCTGCGCGTCGTGAGAGTCGCGGCCTTCAGCGACGCTTACTTCGCGCTGCTCCGCGCTTTACCCGAGCTGGCGCAGCCCGCCGCCCTCGAGCCTGCGGTCCTGGTGGCCGGACGCCGCGTGAGCATCAAGATTGAGGACGGCGGCAGGACCGACTGGGCGTCGGGCGAACTCCCGAAACTCGTGAGCGACTTCAGGTGATGACACGAATGCGGAGTGCGGAATGCGGAATGGGGAATGCCGCATTCCGCACTTAGCTCCGTGCCCCAGGACCTCGCCGAGGTCTACCGCACCACCTACCGCGCGCTCGTGCGCTTCCTGTACCGCAAGGTGTGGGATGCCGAGCGGGCCGAGGACTTGGCGCAGGAGGCCTTCGCCCGGGCGGTGGTCCACAAACCCGACAACGCGAGGGGGTGGCTGTTCATCGTGGCGGCGAACATGGCGCGGGACGAGGCGCGGCGCGCGGCTCGGGAGCGGCGGCACCTCACGCTGCTCACGGCAGAGCCGCAGGAGAGCACGTCGGCTACCGATGAGGCGTTGGAAGTCGAGAGCGACCGGGCGCGCGTCCGGGCTGCGCTCGACGAGCTTTCGCCGCGCGACCGCGAGGTGCTGCTACTATGGGATTCGGGACTATCATACGAAGAGATCGCCGCGCAGACCGGACTGGCGCGCGGCGCGATCGGCACGACGCTGTCGCGGGCGCGCCGGCGGCTGGTGCAGGCTTACGAAGCGGGAAAGCCAGGTGAGCATGTCGCACGTGGATGACGGCACGCTTCACGCCTATCTCGACGGCGAGCTCGCGCCGGAGGAGGCCCGGGGCGTCGATGCCCACCTCGCCCAGTGCCCCGCCTGCCGCGAGCGGCTCGAGCAAGAGCGCGCACTGATCACCCGCGCCGGGGAGCTGCTGGCGCTGGCCGCGCCCCCGGACCGCGAGCTCCCGCCGTTTCGCGCCGGTGACGTGAAGCCTCCCACTCGACTGTGGTGGCGGGTGCGCCTGCCGCTCGCCTGGGCCGCGACGGTCGTGCTGGCGCTCGGGATCGGGACTTACCTGGGCCGCGGCGTCGAACAGGGCCGGAGAACGGAGACGGCAGCCGACACCGCACCCGCCCGGCTCCGCGCGCTCGAGGCTCCGATTCAGCCGGAACAGGCACAGCGTGAATCTCGCGTCGCGGCCCGCGGCACGACTCGCAAGCCGGCAGCGGCACCGCCCGCCGTGCCTGCCCAGCCAGCGACTGATCGGGCGGACTACGTCGCGCGGCAGCGCGACCGGCTGAAGGGATCTCCCATCGGCGTCGACACCGCGCGCGCGCTGCTCGGCGGGGACCCCCTCGCGGTTCCGGGTGCACCGATCCGCGCCGTCTACCGAGCACACGAGCTCGGCTACTCAGCCGTCGTGATCGTGGAGCAGCTGCTCGATTCGAGTACGGTGATCGAGGTGGTGAACAGGCGCCGGTCCCCAATGGTGCTCGACCAGGTCGTGGTCACGGCAGCGCCGGCGGCGCGACCCGACAGCGTCAGCGCGCCCGAGCGGGCGGTACCGAGCCGCGCTCGAGTCGCCGATTCGCTGGCCGTCGCGCCCGCCGCGAAAGGGGCCGCCCGGCCGCTGCGACGCTTCGCCAACCTCGAGATTCAGATCTCCGGGCCGCTGTCGAGCGACTCCCTGCGGAAGCTGCTGGAGCTCGTCCAGCCTCTGAAGCCGTAGCTACTGGACCGTAATGGTGCCGTGCATGCCGGTCGGCGGAGTGCCGTTGGCGCCGTGGTTCCTGCAATAGTAGTTGTATGTGCCGGCGGTCATGAACTGGTGCGCGACCGTTCCCGTCGCGAGCGCCATGTCATAGCTGTCCGCCGACCCGGTCGCGCTCGTGACCGTGTGTGCGACGCCGTCCCCATTCTCCCACGTCACGGTCGTGCCCGCCGTCACGATGCGCGTCACCGGATTGAACTGGTTGCCCCCGACGGTACAGACTTTCGTCGCCGTCGGCGTACACCCACCGCCACCACCGCCCCCACCACCCCCGCCGTACGGTGACGTCGAGCCGCCGCACGCGGCGAGCAGTACGACTCCTGCTGTCCCTAATGCCAGGGTGACCACGTTCGACCGCATTGAACCTCCGAGGTGGTGTGTGGGACGGCAACCGGATCTATGACGCGTGCTTATTACCCTTAGAAATACCTGAGGGTCGGCGCGGGTTGTCAGAGAGTGATGAACGCGCCGGCAAGTGCTAGTGGCGCTCGCGCTCGAGGGCGTCGGCCGCGAGCCGCGGTGAGAGCATCGGGTAGCGGGCCGCGAACCAGCCATAGGACAGGAGAAACAGCCCACCGAACAGCAGCGTGCTGGCGGTCTCGGGGAGGCCGATCGCCGGCCCGACGCCACCGTTGATCGAAGGAACGATTTCGAGGTAGCGCTCGAGCCAGATGCCCACGAGACTCACGAGGCTGAAGGCAATCAGCGTGGGAGGGTACTTCTTGGGCTTGACGCCGAGCAAGCCGATGAACGGCACGACGAACACCAGGAAGAAGACCGCGACCCCGATCGGCTTCCACGGGCCGATAAGGCGGTAGAAGACGTAGTAGGTCTCCTCGGGAAGGTTGCCGTACCAGATCACCAGGAACTGCGCCCACATGAGGTACGCCCAGAAGACCGTGAACCCGAAGCACAGTTTGCCCAAATCGTGCAGCTGCTTGGCGGAAATCAGCGCCTCGAGCCCCATCCGGCGCCGCACCGCGATCGCAAGCACCGCGAGCCCCATGAGCGCCGCGAGGAAGCAACCCATGAAGTAGAACGCGCCGAACAGGTTGCTCACCCATTTGTGCGCGAGCGACATGATCAGGTCGAACGCCAGCAGGCTGTAGCCGAACGCATAGGAGACGACCAGGACGGCCGCGTCGCGCATGATGGCATCGCGGTCTTCCAGCCGATCCGCCGGCCGGCCGCCCTGGGCCAGCTCGCGGATGTCGGGTGCCAAGTCGCGCCGCACGAAACGCCACGAGAGCCACGTGAGCACGGCGTAAATGGCGGCGGTCCGAAGGAAGAAGGATTTGCTCGTGAGCCAGCTGCCTACGTCGGGCCGCGGCTCGTGCAGCCAACCGAAGATGTGCGCCCGGCCGACGATCAGCCCCAGGTACAACGCCAGCGAGAGCCACAGGAACGCGGCCGCCGCTTCGGCGAGCCGGATGACGAGTCCGGACCAGTGTCCCTTGGCGAGCTTCTGGGTCGCGGCGAACACGACCAGCGCCTGCGCCAGCCCGGTCCAGAACATGAAGTTGACGTGCCACGCCTGCCATGCGCGCGGCGCTCCCCCGACTGCGAGTACCCACAGGAACGCGCCCCCACCGACGAGGGCCAGGAGCGCCCCCCACAACGTGAATGCCCGCGCGGGAAACTGGCGCGCCTTCTGGACCAGCTCGGAGCGCGGGACGGCCGCGACCGCGCTCATCGTCTCCCCCGCGGGCTCTGCGCCCCGGCCTGCAGCGTGCGTACATAATTCACGACGTCCCAGCGATCGCTGCCCCGCACCTTGTCTCCGTAGACGGGCATCAGGCCCCGTCCCATCACCTGGCCACTCACCAGGACCGCGTAGATGTATCCGTCGGTGCGGCGGGCGATCGTGTCGTTCACGAGCGAGCGCACACCGAAGAACGGCCCCCCCGCCGCGGACGAAATCGGACCGTCGCCGCGTCCCGCCTGCCCGTGGCAGACGAGGCAATAGGTCTCATACAGAAAGCGCCCGCGATTGATCGACTCGGACGTGCGAGTGCGGGGGTTTACCAGACGATCCGCGGTCTGGATGCTGAGCATCGGGTCGGCGCCCGTCACGGGCACGGTCCCGGGGACGGGCGGGATCGGCTGGGCGTACGGCTTGATGCTCCGCTGATGCCGCATGGTGGAGAACCAGCCGACGCGGTGCACCACGTCGTCGGGGTTGCAGCCAAGGGCGGCAAGGGCGGCAAGGGCGGCAAGGGCGGCACGCGGCCTACGCACGACGCACCTCTTCGGCTCCCGCAGCGCGTAGCAGCGATTCGACCTGGCCCGCCCGCGCCGGCTCCGACGGCACGAAGATGCCGAACTTGTCGTTGGTGAACCGCGCATCGTAAGCCACGGTGCCCAGGCGCCGGGCGGCGAACAGCGCGTTGAACGCAATGCCGAGGATGGTGGCGAGGGCGCCGAACAGGATCGTCATTTCGAACATGATGACGACGTACGGTGGGATCGAGCCAATCGGCTTGCCGCCGAGCACGAGCGGCCAATCGTACGACATGTACAGCGTGAGCCAGGCGCCGATTGCGCAGCCCGCGATCCCGCCGATCAGGGTGAACATCCGGACGGGGCTCACCGGCTGATCGAGCGCATCCTCGAGCTCGTGCCGGGGAATGGGAGAGTACACGGTGAAGTCAGTATGCCCGCCCCGCTGCAGCTGCCCGATCGCCTCCACCGTGGCGTCGAGGTGACCGAATACGGCCAGCACGCCCGGCGTCTGCGGCGGGTGGAAGATCGCCGTCAGCGGGTTCACGAGCTTCACGAGGCCGCCACCTTCCGGCGCTGGGGGGCCGGCAAGACTTCCTTCACCTCCGAGATCGACACGGCCGGGAAGTTCTTCACGAACAACAGGAACCACATGAAAAACCAGCCGAAGCTCCCGGCCATGATGCCCCAGTCGGCCCACGTCGGGTTGTAGGTCGCGTTCGCGAACCGCTCATACGGCTCGCCCGCCAGCGACACGACGATGATCACGAAGCGCTCGAACCACATCCCGACGTTTACGAAGATCGAGATCACGAACAGCGCCAGGATGTTGGTGCGGATCTTCTTGGACCAGAGCAGCCAGGGCAGCAGGCCGTTGCAGACGTACATGGTCCAGCTCGCCCACCAGAACGGCCCGAACGCCCGGTACCAGAAGGCCGCCCGCTCGGCGGCGTGGCCCCCGAACCACGCCGTAAAGTTCTCGGTGCAATACGCGTAGCTGACGATCAATCCGGTGAGGAGACAGAGCTTTGCGAGATTCTCGAAGTGGTGTACCGTGATCAGGTCGTCCAAGTGGAAGAGCTTGCGGATCGGCACGAGGAGCGTGATCACCATCGCCACGCCGGAATAGATCGCGCCGGCCACGAAGTACGGCGCGAACAGCGTCGCGTGCCACCCGGGCACGATGGCCATGGCGAAGTCCCACGACACGACGCTGTGCACCGAGAGCACGAGGGGCGTCGCCAGGGCGGCGAGATAGAGATAGCCGCGGCTGTAGTGGCGCCATTGCTCGTTGGTGCCGCGCCAGCCGAGGGACGTGACGGCGTACAACTTCTTCCGCCACCCCGTCGCGACGTCCCGCACCGCGGCGATGTCGGGGATCAGCCCCATGATCAGGAACACCGTCGACACCGTGAGGTACGTGCCGATGGCAAACTCGTCCCAGATGAGCGGCGACTTGAAGTTGGGCCACAGCCCCCGCTCGTTGGGATAGGGGATCAGCCAGTAGAAGTACCACTGGCGACCGATGTGAATCAGCGGGAACAGTCCCGCGGTGATCACGGCGAAGACCGTCATCGCTTCGGCCGTGCGATAGACCGCGGTGCGCCACCCCGAGCGGAACAGAAACAGGATGGCCGAGATGAGCGTGCCCGAGTGGGCGATACCCACCCAGAACACAAAGCAGGTGATGTAGACCGCCCAGTACACCGGGTGCGAGTAGCCCGCGAGGCCCAGGCCGTAGCGCAGCAGGAACAACAGACACACGATGCCCACGCCGAGCAACGCGACGGCCAGGGTGAGCAGAGCGTAGTACCCCTTGCCCGGATTCCCCAGCGTGCGCGCGATGGCGCGGGTGACGAAGTCGTACGTGACACGGGACGGGGACGTCTCGGCCATCGCCTCAGCCCTCCACCACGGCGCCGTGCACGACCTTCGCCAGGTACGTGATCGCCGGCCGGGTGTTCAGTCCCGCGAGCACGTGATAGCCGCGCGGGTCCTGCGCCAGCGCCGCGACGCGCGACGTCTTGTCGTGCAAGTCGCCGAACACGATCGCCTCGGACGGGCAGGCCTGTGCGCAGGACGGCGTGATCTCGCCGTCCTGCACGGCGCGATCCTCGAGGCGCGCCCGGTTCTGCGCGCCGCGGATCCGCTGCACGCAGAAGGTGCACTTCTCCATCACGCCTTTCTCCCGTACCGTCACGTCCGGATTGAGCAGCATGTTGAGCGGGTCCGGCCAGCTCTCCCACTCGCCGCCCCGCTCGGCGTAGTTGTACCAGTTGAAGTAGCGCACTTTGTACGGACAGTTGTTGGCGCAGTAGCGCGTGCCGACGCAGCGGTTGTAGACCTGGCCGTTCAAGCCGTCGGGCGTGTGATAGGCGGCGTACACCGGGCACACCGGCTCGCAGGGCGCGTTGCCGCATTGCTGGCATAACATCGGCGCCACCACGGCGCCGACGGGGTGGCCCCCATCACCGGTGGTGTAATAGCGCTCGATCCGGAGCCAGCTCATCTGGCGACGCCGGGTCACCAGCTCCTCGCCCACGACGGCGAGATTGTTCTCGGCGTAGCACGCGGTCACGCAGGCCGAGCAGCCGGTGCACTTGGCCAGGTCGATCGCCAGCCCCCAGCGCGGGTGCTCGCCGGCGTAGTTCCCGAGCGACGCCTTGTCGTGCTGCGCCTCCGCCCACCCCTCGAGCGCCGTGCGGGCGTAGCCCGGCGTCTCCTCTTCGGCGAACGGATGGGCCCCGCGCTTCAGCTGGCGCGCCCGGGAGAGTGACAGCACCTCGACGATGTCCCGTCCCTGCTCGCGCGCGTCGCCTTCCACGGTGGCGAGACGACGATGGTCGCCCGTCTTTGTCACCTTGACGCCGACGGCGAACGCGCGCCCGCCGAAGTCCGCCGGCTTGTCGCTCAAGAGCTCGAACGCGTTGAACGAGCGATCCTTGGCATAGCGGCCGTACGCCTTGTGGCCCTGCCCGCTCGGGATCGCGAACACGTCGGGTCGGACCCCCGGGGTAATCCACACGGGCGCGCGCACGGCGCCGTAGGGCGACTGCAGGAGCAGGAGGTCCCCGTTGGCGAGCTGCGATTTCGCCGCGGTCTCGGGATGCACCTCCACCCACCCATGCCAGGTGATTTTCGACACCGGGTCGGGGAGCTCCTGGAGCCACGGCTTGTTCGCTCCCCGGCCGTCGTGCAGCGCGATGGAGGGGAAGACGATCAGCAGCTGCTGCTCCGATTCGCCTGCCGAGCCGGCCAGGCCGCCGAGCAGCTGCGCGATCCCGGGGACGAGCCGCACGGTCTGCGCGGGCACATCGCCGTACACGCCACCATGCTGCACGGCGTCGCTCCAGAAGTCGTCGAATCCCCGGCCGCGCCCGTATCGCTGATGCAGGGTCCGCCACCGGGTTTGCAGGTAGTCCTTGAAACTGCTCGCCTTGCCGGAGGCTTGGAGCAGTACGTCACCGGTGTGGCGCGTGTTTGGAAACACTGGCTGCATCACCGGCTGTTGCAGCGCGTAGACCCCGGCGCGAGGCCGCGAATCGTTCCACTGCTCGAGCGGATGCAGGTCCGGCAGGACCAGGTCCGATGCGGCGGCCGTCTCGTCCAGGTAGGAGGAGAAGCTCACCTTGTATGCGACCCGGCCAAGGGCTCGGGAGAATGCGGCCGGCAGCGAGTGCGCCGGATTCGCTCCGTGCACGAGCAGCAGCGCGACCTTCCCCGCGCTCATGTCCCCGACCAGGTCGGTCAACCCCTTGAACGACCCGGCCGCTTCCAGCGCGTGGTTGGGTCCGAATTGGACGGTCTTGCCCACCTGCCCCGCGACGTAGTTCAGGAGGTTCACCGACGCGACGAGCACGTGCGCGCCGCTCCCGTACTGCGTCGCCAGGCCACCCGCCACGGCCAGCCCGCCTTTCGAGCCGGCAAACTCCCGGGACAGCCGCCGGATATGGCGCGCCTCCATCCCGACGAGCGTCGCCACCTGCTGGGGCGCCGGGAGCAACCGCTCGAGGCCGCGCGCGTCCGCCGGCGTCGGGGCCAACCGCTCGGCCAGGATGACCTGCGCCATCGCGAGGGCGAGCATGAACTCCGTCCCCGGCTTAGCGGCGATCCACTCGTCCGCGCTCATCCCGGTGAGCGACAGGCGGGGCGCGACGGAGACGAATTTGGCCATCGACCCGTCTCGTCCACTCTCGAAGGCGTGCGCGCGGGTGAATCCGTTCTGGTAACCCACCGGCGAGAGCCAGGTCTCCATGAAGTCGGCGCCGAAGGACACGATATAGCGCGCGTCGGCGAAATCGTACCAGGGGATCGCCGGCGTGCCGAATGCGATGCGGTTGCCCTCGCGCAGCGCTTCGAAGGCGAACGGCTCGTAGGTGACGTGGCGACCGGCGATCTCCTTCATCCAGGTGTCGACGAGCTCGCCGAACGACCCACTCTCGAGCCCGGTGACGAACGCGATCCCCTTGCCGCGCGCCTCCTTCACCTTCGCCTGCAGCCGGCTGATCGCGTCCTCCCAGGAGAGCTTCTGCCACTCACCGTTCGGACCACGGGCCATGGGATCGGTGACTCGGTCGGGATTGTAGAGCCCCTGGACCGCGGCCTGGCCCCGTGAGCAGAGCCGCCCCTGATTGATCGGCGAATCCGGGTTGCCCTCGAGCTTGACCACGCGGCCTTCGCGGACTTTGGCGTGGAGCCCGCACCCGGCCGCGCACTCACGACACGTGGTGGCGTAGTACGTAGCGATGCCGGGAACCTGGTTCTCGGGCGGGACCGTATACGGAACGAGGTGCTCGGTCGGCTCGGGGTGGATGTCGCACGCCGACGCCGCCGCGGCGGCGCCTCCCGTCGCGCCCAGGACTGTCAGGAACCGTCTGCGGTCCATAAGTCGGCCTCAGTAGTGACACACCGTGCAATCGCGCGAGACGTTGCGCTGCACGTGGCAGTTGACGCACCAGCCCATCTTGAGCGTGGCGAATTGGTACACCTGCGGCATGCTGCGCACGTCGCCGTGGCAATGGATGCAGCTCTCGGTGCCAAGGACTTTGATGTGGCGCTGATGCGGGAAGTGCACGAAGCCGGGCAGCGCGTGCACGCGAGTCCACACGGGCGGCTGCTTGTTGATCCACGCCTCTCGGACCTTTTTAATCTCCGCCTTATCGGGGTCCGCGGAACCGCCGATCATCTGGTGACAGCCGAAGCAGGTCTGCACCGCGGGGATCCCCGGCTCGCTCGAGATGGTCACCGTGCTGTGACAATACAGGCAGGGGATCTGATCCTGACCGGCGTGGACGTCGTGACGGAAAAAAATGGGCTGGCGGGGACCCTTGAGGCGCCCCGTGTCGCTGATGACGGGAGCTTTATACGCGGACGCGGACTGACCGGTTTGTGCCGCGGCCGGGAAAGCGATCAGCAGTGCGATCGCGACGCCCCCCCCGGTCCCGACCCCACCACTCCTCTTCGTCATCCGGCGCGCTCGATGGCGAATGGTATCGGTCTGTGTTGTGAAACGGATTGCGGGCGCCGGAATGTAGCGCCAGCGCGGAAGCGTACACAAGGCCTGCTCGTGTAGGAGCGCAGCATGCTGCGCCCCTACCAGACCGGTCATTCCGGACGTGCCAGCAGCTGATGCTTCAGCCGGATGATGTGGACGAACGCGTCGACGGCGTCCAAGTCGGGGAACTCCATCCAGCACCATCGCACGCCGCCCGCCATCCGGCCATCGCGAATGGCATGGCGGGACGTCCGCGGCAGGCCGTCGGTCACGGCGAGCTCGCGCTCTTCGCTCTCCGTGAGGATGAACGTCCCCGAGAGGCCGGTCTCCATCGGGTGGAGGTAGCCGAGCTTGCGCCCGCCGACCTCGTACATCCAGACCCATTTCCAGGCGGTGCCCATGAACACCACCTGCTCGGTGACGTGCCGGAGCGCGCGCATGCCTTCGCGGGCCCGCTTGAACCGCTGGCCGGCTCGCGGCGGCAGATCCTTGAGCGGCGCGTCGGACTTGGGGCGCTTGCGGGGGCTGGCGTAGAGATTGGTCGCCCAGTAGCCGACCGGCTGGTGATCGATCGGGATCATGATGTGTCTATTGTAAACCGCGCGTCACCGAACGGAAGCGCCCCGTGTCCAGCAATCGGGCGATCGACACACCCGGCACGGCCATGCGACCGACCTTGCTCATGGTGAGCTTGATCACGTCCGCGCCGCGCCCGAACCAGCGCGAGCTCGGCTCCACATCCGACGGATAGACACACGCCGCGAGCGCCGCGACCGCGATGTCCGCCTGGGAGCCGATCCCGGACTCGGGCATCGTTCCCGCCCAGAGCCGGGCGCCGCATTCCGTCGCGACCCGACAGATGCGGCACGCTTCCGCGAGCCCGCCGACCCGATGCACCTTGAGGTTCCAGACCATCGGGCCGTCGAGCGCCAGGATCTGACGCGCTATCCCCGCGTCCCGCAGTGTCTCATCGAGGCACAGCGGCGTCTTGAGCACGTGCGCGAGCCGCGCGTGGCCCACGAGCTCGTCGGGGGCCAGCGGCTGCTCGATGTACAGCAGGCCGGCGTCGTCCAGCGCGCGCAACGCGGGCTCGTGCTCGGGCCAGCGATAGGCGCCGTTCGCGTCCACGGTGAGCGGCACATCCGTCCGCGCCATTCCCACGCGGGCGGCCCGCACCGCGAGGTCATCCCACCCCGGCGCGACCTTGATCTTCACGCGTCGGTAGCCGTGCTGCAGCGCCTCGTACACGCGGCGCGTCAGGGTCTCGGCGCGGCGATCCTCGGGAATGCCCAGCGCGACGCCGCAGGGGAAGCTCGCCGCAGGCACGACGCCGAGCCGCTCGGCGACGAGCTGCGGCAGCCCCGTGCCCCGGCGATGCGCCTCGAGGTCCCACGCCGCCGTCTCGATCCCCGCCCGGGCGAACGGATTGCCGCGCACGTTCTCCCGCAGCGCCGCGTCCACCGCTTCGGGCGAGTCGAACTCCCGTCCACCGATCCGCGGCGCCAGGACGCGGGTGATGAGATCGCGAGCGCTGCCGAGCGTCTCCTCGGAGTAGAACGGCAGCTCGTCCGGGGCCGATTCGCCGTAGCCCACGTGCCCGTCGCCGTCGTGCAGCACGACGACCACCGATCGGCGCGCGTCGATCCGGCCGCCCGAGATGATGAACGGCTCCGCGAGCGGCAGCTCGAGCGCGTAGAGGTCAACCCGCGCGATGCGCATGGCCTCGCAGCTCGAGGAAACGGAGCTCGCCCTGCTGGCGCTCGAGCTGCCCGCGCGCTTCGAGCTCGAGCATCCCCGCAATCAAGCCGTCCCGCGGATGAAACACGAGCACGTGGAGCGCCCGTTGCGGACGGGAGCCATGGGTGGCGGGGTACTCGGAGAGAGGGAGCTGGAAAAAGGTGTGCACCTGCACGCTCTCGCAGCCGCGGCGGGCATACTCGAGGATCATACGGCCGGAGCAGATGTTGCCTGTTCCCGTGAGCCCCGGGCTTGCGCCCGGGGTCAGTGGTCTGACTGACCCCGCACGCAAGTGCGGGGTTCCCGGGGTCAGTTGAGTCCCCAAGACTCTCAGATTCCGGTCGCTCAGGTCCCAGCCACCATAGGCCACACCCCGTTCGACATCGAACAACCGGTTGAAGCAGACCAGCGCGTTCGCCTCCGCAGAAGCGTTCATCATTTCGACTTGAAAGGCGTCATCGAATCGCGCGTTCATGAGCTTCACCGCGACCCGGACAGGGAGCGGTGATGCCGCGCGGATGCGTGCGGGCACTTCCCGCAGCCAGCGGAGAATCTGCTCCCGGTCGTCCGCGAGCGCGTCCCCCGCCAGCGTGGGCGAGAAGTCCTTTTCCAAGAGAAGCGGTGGCTCCCCCCAGGCGTCCGCCAGCCGGGCGGTCGTGTGGCGATACTCGGACTCCCGGAACGGCTCGGCGACGCGCGGGAGGTGATACTTCACCGACGGGACGACCAGGAGCCGGCCTGCTCGGGTGAGATCCCTCCCGGCGCGCACCAGGGGCAGGTAGTCGCTGAACGGGCGATCCCAACCGCGCCCCTTCCACGTGACGGTCCAGCCCTCACGGCCGGTGCCCGCGCGGCGTTCGAGCTTCATCTTCGTCTCGTGGATCGCCCACGCTGCCATCGCTCGCGCACCGGCCTCGTCCTCGGCGATCACCGTCTTGAGCACTACGAACGCGAGTCCCGCCGCGGCGTCGTCCTCGAGCTGCCCGGGGTTGAGCGACAACTGGCCCGAGCCCTTGCCGATGGGATGCGGAACAACCTCGCCGAGATAACGGGCAGTGAGATCGATCGCATAGGTCTCGCGCACATGAGCCGGGAAGTCGCGCGGCAGCTCCCGCTTGAACCGATCGAAGTCCCGCTCGAGCTTCGCACGCACAGGTGGGTCGACTAACCCCCGGGCCGTACTCCGGCGTCAAAGCGGGACAGCCGAAACTCGGGGGGCGCCGCTTCCCCAGTCAGCACGAGTTTGGCGACCAGCTCGCCGACGGCGGGCCCATGCTTGAAGCCATGTCCAGAGCCACCGCCCACGAGCCAGACGTTCGTCGCCGCCGGGTGGCGGTCGATGATGAAGTGCTCGTCGGGAGAGTTCTCGTACTGACACACGCGGGCCTCGACGAGCGGGGCGCCCTTCAAGCCCGGGAACCGAAACGCGAGGTATTCCCGCGCCGCCTCCAGGACCTCGGGCGTGGGCAGCCGTTCGCCCGTCGTGGGGTCGAAGGGGGGCCCACGAGTGTCGTCGGCGACCTTGAATCCGCGCCACTCGTTGCCGGGAATCCCGTATATGAAACCTCTCCCGTGATCCGCCCAGACGGGCAGCGCCTGCTCGGTAAACCGCTGATCGCCCGGGGGTGTGCCGAAGAAAAAGACCTCCTGACGGGTGGCGCGCACGCGGTCGCCGATGACGTCCGGGAACAGGCGCCCCAGCCACGGGCCGCAGGCGAAGACGAATGCATCGGCGACGAGGGTGGCGCCGTCGGACAGCTTGACGCCCCGCAGCTCGCCTGCGGCGAGTCGCGCGCCGGGCTCCGCCGCCAGCTGGCGGTATTCACCGCCTTCGGCGAGGAAGCCCTCGAGCACGGCGGCGCAGGCCCGGCGCGCCGTGAGGTAACCACCGTCCTTCTCGTAGATGGCCCAGCGCACCTGCTCGCAGTTGATCTGCGGGTAACGGCGCGCCGTCTCCACGCCCGACAGCTCTTCGAACGTCAGGCCGGCTTCCTTGAGCAACGGCAGGGCCGCCTTCTCGTACGCGTCGTCGCCCTCAACGAGCCAGAGCACGCCGATGGGATGGTACAACTTCCGTTGCCAGCGCCGTTCGTGCTCCTTCCACAATTGGAGCGCGCGCGCCGTGAGGTGCGTGTAGATCCCGCGGGGGCCGTAGGTCGCGCGGATGACACGAGTCTCCCCGCCCGAGCTGGCGCGCGAGTTGCCGGGCCCCCAGGCGTCGACCAGGGTGACGCGGGCGCCGCGCCGCCGCAGGTGGAGCGCGGTCCAGCCGCCGAACGCTCCTGCCCCGACCACCGCCACGTGCCGTTGGTTACTCATCGGAAGCCAGCCCTTCAGCAAGGGGGACGCGCCGAGCGCCGTGCGCGCGACGGCGCAGGACTCGAGGAACGACCGCCGCGAGATGCGCCTCACGCCGGGGCGAGGCGGGGAGTACGCGCCTCGCGGACCGCGGAGCGCACGGCATCCCGCTCGGACGGCGGCAGGCTCGGGCCCCACGGATCGTCACACGCGTCGTCCGGGATCACACCGTCGGCCGCGAGCGCCCACAGCATCCGGCGAACATAGCCTTCCATGGGGGGAACGAACGTCGCGCTCGCGAAACGATCGCACACGCCGGACAGGCGGACGAACTTGCCGAAGTCGCCCGAGCGGAACGATTCCAGCAGCGCGACCTGGAGGTCGGTGAGCGCCGCGCCCATGCCGATCAACGCCGCGCGGGCTCCCATCGTGAGCGAGTAGCCCAGGAAGCGGTCCTCACCCGTGATCAGCAGCTTGTCCGGGTGATCTCGCATCAGTCCCGCGATCCGCTGAAACGTCACCACCGAGTCGAGCGTGGCCACCTTGATCCCCATCACGCTGGGGAGCGCCAGGATGGCGTGGAGCGTCTGGTTGTCGTACGCGACCCCGCCGGCGGCTTCGTACAGATAAAAAGCGATCACCGGAAGCTCGCGCCCGAGCGCCGCGTGATAGCCGACCGGATCGTCCGCCCGCGGAAACGCGAGCAGCGCGTTTGCACCCCCGGCCTTCGCTTCGGCCGCCATCTCGACGCTCGTCACCCCCGCCACGATCGGGCTCATGGGCAGCGCGCCCCGCCACACCGCCAGCACCCGCCGCCGCTGCTCGCTCGACAGGTGCGGGCCGCGCCCGGTGTGGGCCCAGACCGCCACGCCGGCCACCTGATGTCCTGCCATCCACGTGGCGTACGCCTGGAGCGCGTCCTCCGCCAGTAGCCGGCCACGGAACGGGACCGGAACCGCCGGCATCAAGCCCCACTCCCAGCCGGGGGTCAGCGGCGCAGTCCTGCGCGGGCGTTGTCCGACTCGATCGCCGCCCGCTGCTCCGGCGCCAGCTCGAGCAGATCGAGCTTCGCGATGCTCGCCTCGGGAATTCGTAACGGCTGCCCGGTGCCGAACACGAACCGCTCGATCCCGATCGTGCCCAGCAGCGTCTCGAGGTGATCTTCCGGGGGACCCCAAATCCAGCTCAGGTCCCACCAGAGCCGTGCCGCCTCTGCGGGGGTCGATCCGAAATGCACTTCTTCGATGAACCCACGATCGGCGTGCGTCAGCACGAGCCGCAAGTGCTCGTCGCTCCGAACCAGCGCCCGCACCGCCGCCGCCGGGAGCTCGGCGGCGTGGTCGTTCGGGTGCCGCTGGCGTCCGTCCTCGAGGCGCACCGCCATCATCAGGGGCAGCTTCGCCGCGCCGCACGCCGCGGCGAGGACGCGCATCTCGGGTCCCGTCGGGTCGAGCCCGTAGTACAGCGGATCGCACCGCCCCGCCGGCGCGCCACGGTCCGCCGCCTCGCCCACCGCGCGATCCCAGCCCGAGAGCCCCGGGTGCAGCGCGGGCACCGGCTTGAGCCGTGGCTCGTGCGCCGTCGTCTCGTACAGCCAGGCGTTGCCCTCCATCGGTTGGCGCCAGAACAGGCTGGGGAGGTGGCTCACCCACGCTTCGTCGATGCCGGCGCGCGTCATAGCGCGCAGCAACCCGTCCGGCGAGGTACCGGGCACGCGCCGGTACGGGTAGGCGCCCAGGAAGGCATTGACGTCGATGCGCATCAGTCGGCGGGGAACGCGCCGCGCGGGAAGATATGTGCCGCGTTCTTCCATTGCACGAGCTCCAGCTCGGGCGGGGACAACACGCGCTCGAGATACCGCAGCTTCGCCCAGCCGGTGTCCATCGTGAGATCCGTTCCCCAGAGCAGCCGCTCGACGCCGACAGCCTCGAGGCACGCTTCGAGCATGCCACCGTCGACACCGCTCCCCGACAGGTCAACGTACACGTTGGTCATAGCGCGCAGCACGGCGAGCGAGTGTTCCCAGTCGCCGCCCCCGCCGATGTGCGCCAGAATGAATCGGACCTGGGGATGTCGCGCGGCCAAGGCGGCGAGCTCCTGCCCATCCGACGCTTCCTGCCCCGGCCAGTCGCGTCTCCGGTGCTGCCACACATGGTGCAGTACCGGAACCCCCCGTTCCCGCGCCAGCTCGCAGATCGGGTCGAGCAAGGGGTCGGTCGCGCGGCGGCTGGCCGCGAGTTTGATCCCGACCATCCCGGCGTCGAGGCAGCGGGCGATCTCGACGCGCGCCTGCGACGTGTAGTTGGGGTTCACGGTGACGTAGCCGCGGATCAGGTTCGGATACTCCCGCTGGAGCGCGAGGAGGGCGGTGTTGCCGTCTCCCACGTCCCGGGGCGACGGGAAGTAGATCGGCGACGTCCGGCCCCAGCTGCCGAGGATCGAGGCGACGTGGATCGTCACTCCGATCTTGCGCCCCGCCGCGAGCCGGCTGGCGTTGCGCTCGCGCCAATCGGCGCGGGGGCTTGCGGCATGGTAGAAGTGGGCGTGGACGTCGATGAGCATGCATGAATCTGAGTTGCCAGACGCCAGGACGCCAAGCGGCAAGCGGTTCCCTTGCCTTGCATCTGCCGTTTTCTATCTTGGTTGTGCCATGCGTGCCCCACCGCCGCCCCCACGCGGTCCCACGCCGCCCCCCCGCGGCCCCACGCCGCCCCGCGGCCCGACGTCGCCCAAGGCCGGGCCGCCGCCCCGGCCTCCCGTCAAGCAGCCGGTTGCCAGGCCGCGCGCGGCGCGCAAGCTCCCAGGCTGGCTCGCCCGTGCGCAGCGCCTGATACTGCACCCGACACAGGAGTGGGCCACGATCGCGGGCGAGTTCGCCAGCGCCGGCCCGCTGTATCTGCGCTATCTCGTCCCGATGGCGGCCATCGGCCCCGTGGCGGCAACGATCGGCGGCATCGTGTTTGGCGAGCGGGGCAGCCTGTTGACATTCGGGACAGTGCCGATGAACGCCGGGACGGCGGTGCAGGCCGGGGTGCTCGAGTACGTGCTCAATCTGGTGGGCGCGTACGCGTTGGCAATGACGATCGACGTGATTGGAGCGTCGGTCGGGGGACAGCGGAACCTCGTACAAGCGCTGAAGGTCGCGGCCTACGGGAGTACACCGTATTGGCTCGCGGGTGCGTTCGCGCTGTTCCCCCGGATCGAGCCCCTCGGGATGCTGCTCGGGGTATGGAGCGTGCGGCTGTTCGCCGGGGGACTCCCCGCGGTCATGAAGGCGCCGCGCGACAAGAGCGCCGCGTACACGCTCCTGACCAGCATCGCGGCCGCGTTGATCGTCCTCGTGGTCACGGCGATTATCACGCGCCTGGTCGTCGCCTAAGGCCGTTCCCGGAACGCGGTACGCGTTACGCCCCCCTCCCGGCCGAGGAGCTGCGCGGCGACGGCAAGCCCTATACCCGCGAACAGGGCGAGCGCGGCACAGTCGAGCGACACCGGCAGCTCGCCGCCGTAGCCCGCTCCCGCCCACGCATCGAGCAGTGCGTGCTTCAGCAAGTCCACGCCGTACGCGAGCGGGTTCGCGTAGGCGGCGGCGCGCAGGACGGGACCGAGATGCCGCACGGGGTACAAGGCACCCGATAGAAACAGCATCGGGAACACCACGAAGTTCATGACGCCCGCGAAATTTTCGATCGAGCGGATACTCGCGGCGAGCACCAGCCCGAGCGTGCCCATCGCCAACCCCGCGAAGACGACAGCGACAAGGCCCAGCAGCGCCCCCCCGAGGGTGAGCCGCAGGTGGACGAGCGGGAGCAGCAGCCCCGCGACGACGACGGCCTGGGCGGTGCCGAGCAGCGACGCGCCCAGCGCCTTGCCGAGCGCCACCGTGCTGCGCCGGATCGGGGCGACGAGCATCATGCGGAGCACGCCGGCCTCGCGGTCGGTCACGGTCGAGAGCGCGGCGAGCAACGAGCCGAACATCACGACCATCCCCAGCAGGCCGGGCGCCATGTAGACGCGGTAGTCGATCTCATTCCGCCCGGCGAATACGGTTGCGAACCCGGCTCCCGCGAACACGAGCCACACGAACGGTCGCCCGATGCTCGCCAGCACCCGGCCGCGCTGCCGCAGGAACCGCACGAACTCGCGTGCCACGATCCCGTACACCGCGCGCATGCTCACGCGCCGTCCGTGTCGGCCAGGCGACGGCCGGTGTGCGCGAGGTACACCTCCTCGAGCGAGCCGACCCCCGTCGCCCGCTTGAGCTCGGCCGGCGTGCCGAGGGCGGCGAGGCGGCCATGATCCAACACGGCAACGCGATCGCACGGCTCGGCTTCCTCGACGTAATGCGTCGTCAGGAGCACCGTGAGGCCGGACGCGGCACGCAGGCCGCGGATCCGTTCCCACAGCGAGCGGCGCGCGCGCGGGTCGAGCCCCGCCGTGGGCTCGTCGAGAAACAGGATGCGCGGCTCGTGCAGGATACCCCGGGCGATATCGGCCGCGCGCCGCATGCCGCCGGAGAGCGTCCGGACGGGGTCGCCCTGCCGCTCGAGCAGCTCGAACTGCCGCACCAGCGCCTCGATGCGCGGCCGGGCGACGGCGTCGGGGAGGCTCCACAGGCGCGCCGCAAAGCGCAGGTTTTCCGCGACCGTCAGGTCGCGATCGAGCGTGGTCTCCTGGAACACGAGCCCGATGCTGCGCCGGACGGCGAGCCCCTGCCGCACGACATCGTGTCCCGCGACGCGCGCCGTGCCGCGCGACGGAGCGAGCAGGGTCGCAAGCAGGTGAACAGTCGTGGTCTTGCCGGCCCCGTTTGGCCCGAGGAGCCCGAAGAACTCCCCGTCCCGAATCTCGAGGTCGAGTCCGTCGAGCGCGCGGATCGCGCCGAAGTCCTTGCCGAGGCCGCGGGCGTCGATCGCGGCGGCGGTCATCCTTTCGCGGCCAGCGCGCGCGACGCGGGCGCCGCACGATACGTCCACTCGACGGCCCCGGCCGCGCGCTCCACCTCCGCAACCGCGGCGTCGATCAGGTGCCGGTGGGGCGACAGCGAGCACACCGGGTCGGTCAGGCCCGCGTCGCCCGCCACGAGGAACGCCTGGCAGCGACAGCCGCCAAAGTCCTGGGTCTTGCGTGGGCACGACCGGCAGGGCTCGGGCATCCAGGCATCGCCCCGGAACCTCGTGAACGCCTCCGAGTGCTCCCAGATCCAGGCGAGCGGGTGCGCGCGCACGTTCTCGAACGTGAGCGTCGTGATCCGGCCTGCCGCGTGGCAGGGCCAGACCTCCCCGGCGGGCGTGACGGTCATGTAGGCACGCGCCCAGCCACCCATGCACGGCTTGGGGTACTGCTCGTGGTAGTCGGGAAGCACCCACACGATCTCGAGCCTGGTCCCCAGTCGGGCGCGCTCGCGCTGCACCACGCGCCAGGCGTCGTCCAGCTGCGCCCTGGTCGGCATGAGTGCTGCGCGATTGTGTAGCGCCCAGCCGTAGAACTGCGCGTTAGCGAGCTCGATACGCTCCGCGCCGAGCGACTCCGCGAGCCGGATGAGCGCCTCGACCTGATGCAGGTTCCGGCGGTGCAGCACGACATTGACGGTGAGGGGAAAGCCCAGCTCTCGGGTGTAGTGATAGGCGGCGATCTTATCTCCGTAGGACGCCGTCCCCGCGACCGCATCCGAGAGCTCGGCGTCCGCCCCCTGAATGCTGATCTGCACGTGGTCGAGGCCCGCCGCCTTCAGGGCCGCAAGGCGCTCCTTCGTGAGCCGGTACGCGGAGGTGATGAGGGACGTGTAGAGCCCGAGCCCGTGCGCCTCGCGAACCAGATCCTCGAGATCCCCCCGCAAGGTCGGCTCGCCACCCGAAAGTCCGAGCTGCAACACACCCAGCGCCTTGGCTTCGCGAAACACGCGACACCACTCTTCGGTCGAGAGCTCGCGCTTGAAGCGCGGGCCCGCGAAGTCGAGCGGATTCGAGCAGTAGGGGCACTGGAGCGGACACTTGTAGGTCAGCTCCGCCAGGAGCCACAGCGGCCTAGGATCCATACGTCACCAGCCCCTTGGCGGCGAGCCCGTCCAGAAACGCCGTGACGTCGCGCTCGACTCCGCCCTCCCCAGCCGCGCCGTAGCGTCGCTCCAACGTCGCCACCACGTCGGCGACCGAGCGAACGCCGTCGCACAGCTCGAGGATCTCCGCTCCCGTCGGATTCAACGCCACCAAGCCCTCAGGATAGAGCAGCACGGCCCGGCCGCGCACGTCGTCGTGCTGGAGGCGCGCCTTTGGGTGAAGGCGCGGCACGCTCGGGCGCCCTGCCGCCGTCATACGATCGTCCCCGGGAGGGGCCCGCGCTCCACGGAGTCCAGCAGACACCACAGGACGTCGCACTTGAACTCGAGCGCCGCCACGGCCCGCGCTTGCTCTTGCGGTGCGCGGAAGCGCTCCGTCACCAGGCCGAGCGCGTACTCCGCGTCGCGTGGCGCTTGCGTGAGCCGATTCCTGAAGTACTGCAGTCCCGCGGGATCCACCCACGGGTAATGGCTCAGCATTGCCGCCAGCCGCTCCTTCACGATGAGCGGCGCGAACATCTCGGTGAGCGAGGCCGCCACCGCCTCGAGCCATGGCCTCGAGCCACAGAAATGCACGTACGCATCCACGGCGAAGCGCACGCCGGGCAGGAGGAAACGCTGTTCGATCAGGTCCTGGCGCTGCACGCCCATCGCTTCCCCCAGGCGTAGCCACGCCTCGATGCCGCCCTCTTCCCCCGGCCGGCCGTCGTGGTCGACGATGCGCTGGATCCACTGCTGACGCACCTCGCGCTCGGGGCAGCGCGACAGGATCAGGGCATCCTTGACGGGAATATTGATCTGATAATAGAAGCGGTTCGCCACCCACAACTGCAGCTCGGCGCGCGACAGCTCGCCCCGGTGCATTCGCTGGTTGAAGGGGTGGAGGTGGTGGTAACGGCGCTCGAGCACGCCGCGCAGCCGACCCACCAGGCCGTCGGTCGCACGCGGGCTCACCTCTACGCTCACAGCTCGAACTCCATTGCGTCCTCTCCCACCACGATGCCCGCCGCCTCGACCTGCGCTCGCTCCGCCGAGCTGCGACACAGGATCGGATTCGTGTTGTTGATGTGCACGAGAACCACTCGCTTCGCGTCGAGCCTCGGGAGCAGCTCCAGGCTGCCACCCGCCCCGCCGATCGGAAGGTGGCCCATCTCGCGCGCCGTCGGCGCCTCGACCCCCGCGGCCGTGAGCTCGTCGTCCGACCAGAAGGTGCCGTCAAACAGCAACAGATCGGCTCCACCGGCGACTCGCCGTACGGCGTCATCGATCGCACCGGCCGTCGGGACGTAGCCGAGCGTTCCGCCGGTGCGCTCGTCGGTGAGCCGCAGGGCGACGTCGAAGGCTGCGGTAGTGGGGGCGAGCGCGCGCGCGTAGCGCGGCGGGCGGCGGGCCACCGCCGTCGCGGAGCAGGAGATGCCGAGCGGAGTGCCAGCGCCATCAGCCAAAGCGACGGATCGACCCTCCGCGAGCGTCCGCGGCTCGACCCCGGCGTAGGCGGAGAGGACGCGGTAGAGCGGCCACTCGTCGCCGAGCAGCGTGGTCACTCCCCCCGGGGCGTACACCGGAAGCCGCGTGGCACTCTCGCGCAGCAGCAGGAGCCCGAGAGTATGGTCGATTTCGCCGTCGGTCAGAACGACGGAGCCGATGGGCGAACCCCGCATGCCGCGGGGCCAGAGCTCGTGGTGGGCGGCGAGCTGCATGCGAAGGTCGGGCGAGGCATTGAGGAGAATCCAGCGCTCTCCATCCGCGCTCACCGCCACGGACGACTGCATCCGGCCGCGAGCGTCGTGGCGGGCGTCGAGACAGTTCGGACAGCCGCAATTCCACTGCGGGACTCCACCACCCGCCGCCGAGCCGAGGATGATCACGCGCATTGAACAAAGGGGCCGGGTTGGTCACCCGGCCCCTCAGTAGCCGTATCAGCCTGGTTCAGGCATTGCCGGCGTACGCGCCGACTTCCATTCCCAGCTCGACGACCTCGAATTCAGGCTTCGTCCAGGTCATTGGGATCTTCCTCCAGGGGAAATCATGGTCGACCACTACAAGCGCTCGGCATCGCGATGTGCAGGTCGCATGCCATGCGGCTGCCGCATGCTTTCACTCCACAACGCCGCATGGGTGCGCCATTTCACCCCCATTTGGGTCAAAAAACCCAAATCCTCGCTCAGGGCTGCAGCCCGAACTTCTTCAGCCGATAGCGTAGGGTGTCCCGCGAAATCCCGAGACGCTGCGCGGCCTTGGTCTGGTTTCCGCCGGCTTCCCGCATCGCTCGCTCGATCATGGCCTTTTCCCACTGGGCGAGATCCACGCCCTGCGGCGGCAGCGCCGGTGCTCCGGTGCTGGCCTCCGCTTCGACCAACGGGCTACGCTCCCTCGTGGCCGGGTCGTGGTCGGGACTGGTCAACGAGAGGTGCTCCACGTCGAGCGTGGGACCCCGGCTCCAGAGCACGGCGCGCTCGATCACGTGGCTGAGCTCACGGACGTTGCCGGGCCACGGGTACGACAGCAGCAGCTCGCGCGCCGGCGCGCTGATCTCTCGCACCGTCTTCCCGTACTTGGCATTGAGCACTCTCAAGAAGTGGTCGGTGAGGAGCAGCACGTCCTCCCCGCGCTCGCGCAGCGGCGGCACGACGAGCACGATCACGGCCAGACGGAAGTAAAGATCACGGCGGAATCGCTCGCGGCTCGCCTCGCGCTCGAGATCGCGGTTCGTCGCGGCGACGATGCGGACATCGACCTTACGCTCGCGCACGCTGCCGACACGCCGGACCGTCCGCTCCTCGATCGCCCGCAACAGCTTGCCCTGCACCGAGAGATCGACGTCGCCGATCTCGTCGAGGAACAGGAACCCGCCCTCGGCGGCCTCCACCAGACCGGGCTTCGATTCCTTGGCATCGGTGAAGGCGCCGCGCTCGTGGCCGAACAGCTCGGCTTCCATGAGCGTCGCGGGGAGCGCCGTACAGTTGACTTCGATGAACGGCTTCAGAGCGCGAGGACCGGCGGCGTGGATCGCGTGCGCGAGGATGCCCTTGCCGGTGCCCGTCTCGCCCGTCAGCAGCACCGGCGGCGTGTCCTCCAACGCGGCGATCTGGCGCGCCCGGTCGAGCACCGCACGGATGGCGGGTGACTCGCCCACCATCGTCGCAAACCCGACGTCCCGCGTCGCGCGGCGGCGGTAGTACGACAGCTCCTGCTTGAGGAGGCGGTTCTCGCGAGCGCGGTCGGCGAGGAGCTTCAGCTCTTCCAGGTCCACCGGCTTCTTGACATAGTCGAAGGCGCCGAGCTTCACGGCCTCCACCGCGCCCTCGATCGACCCGTAGGCCGTCAGCATGATCACGGGGAGCACGGGGTCGAACTCGCGGATCCGTTTCAGCAGGTCGATCCCGCTCATGCCCGGGAGCCGCACGTCCGCGAAGACGACGTCCGGCTGGAGCTTCTCGAGCAGCTCCAGCGCCGTTTCGCCCGAGGCCGCCACTTCGGCCTCGTAGCCGTGGTCCGTTAGGAACGCCTTGGCGGACCGGGCCAGGGTCTGCTCGTCGTCGACGATCAGCACGGTCGAGCCGCTCATGTGAGGCTCCGCGCCGGGGCCGACGCGGGGTCGCCGCTCGCGACGGGCAGCCAGATGCGCACCGTCGTGCCGCGGCCCACCGCGCTCGCGATCTCCAGACGGCCGCCGGTCTCTTCGAGGTAGCGTTTGGCAATCGCGAGGCCGAGCCCCGTGCCCTCGGGTCGCGTCGTGAAGAACGGCTCGCACAGGTTGGGTAAAATCTCTGCGGGAATCCCCGGCCCCGAATCGGCGATCTCGAGCAGGACCCCGTCGGCGCCGCCCGCGTCGGGCTGAGACTGCGCCGCGATCTCGAGCCGCCCACCGTCCGGCATGGCATCCAGCGCATTGGAAATGATCTCGGTCAACGCCTGCTCCAGCCGCATGGGATCGACGCGGACCTCGCGGAGTGCCGGAGAAACGGTGACGGCCAGCTCGACCTCGCGCCGGCGCAACAGCTCGGCGAAGCCGGAGAGCGCGCCGTCGACCAGCGTCCGCACACTCTCCCGCAGCGGACGCAGCGGGGCGGGGCGTGAAAAGGTCAGGAGGTGCGCGATCCTGAGATCGAGGCGATCGACCTGCTCGATGATCGCGCTCAGCTGCTCGCGGGCGGCGGCCGGGGGACCCTCGACGCGGTGCTGGGCGAGCTGCGCGGCCGCGCGCAGGCTCGCGAGCGGATTCCGCAGCCCATGGGCCACGCCTGCCGCCATCTGCCCGATCGAGGCCAGCTTCTCGGATTGCACGAGCTGGGCGCGGGATTGACGGAGCTGCTCGGTCATGCGGGCGAAAGCGCGCGCCAGGTCGCCGATCTCGTCACGGGAGCGCGGCTCGATCGCGTGGTCCAGGTCGCCGGCGCCGACGACGGTCATCGCGTGTCGCAGCTCGTTGAGCGGGTGCGCCAGGCTGCGGGAAATGAGCCACGATGCCGCGAGGCCGGCCGCGAGCGCGAGCGCGATGATGCCCCACAGGACGCGCCGTTCCCTGTCGACGATCCCTGCCACCTGCGTGAACGCCGCCTGGACGCTGAACTCGCGCGCCCGTCGGTAGATCTCCCGGTTCACCTCCGCCAGGGCCGGCTGGAGGCGCTCCACGAGCTCCCGTCGCGCCAGGACGGCGGCCGCGTCATGCCGTCCGGCATCGCGCAGCGTGAACACCCGATCCGCGACCGTCCGGATATCCGCCTCGATCCGGCGGACACCGTCCGCGAGCTTGAGCTCGTCGGGCGGCAGTTCCGCAGTCCAACGATCGAGCCAGAAGGCCACGACTTGCTCGGTGAGCGGAAACTCCTTCTTGGCCGCGGGATCGCCGCTCAGATACCGCCAGATCACCTGGGTCTGGTTGAACATGGCGTCTTCCACTTCGGCGTAGGTCCGCGACCGGGCCAAGCGCTCACCCAGCGACTCGAGCGTGCCGCGCACGAGCGCATTGGTGCGAATCGCCTGAACGCCGACCAGCAGCGCCGGGACCACCATGAGCGAGAAGCCCAGGAGCAGCTTGCGCTGGAGGGTCACAGCTCGAAGCTTCGTGGGGCTGTGGGCGGGCGCAAGCCCCCACTGTTTTCTCACCCTCCCTTCGGGAAGCGAGGGACCCTGTCATCCTGAGCGCCGCAGGCGCGAAGGATCTGCTTTTTGGTGCGCAATGGGGGTTTCTTCACACGATCGCTCCGAGCACGTCTTCCAAGATGTCCAGCGTCTTATCCACGGTCTCCTCGTCGTGCGCCAGCGACACGAAATTGTACGCCGTGCGCTTGAACAGCAGCCCCCGCGCCGCACACTTCCGCGCCACGTCCCGCGAAACATTCTCGCTCGCAAAATGGAGAAAGCACATCTCCGCGATGCCGCCGACCCCCGTCACCACGTCGGCATGCTTGTGGTGCAAGCGATGGAGCCCGTGCAGCAACCGCGTGCCCATCCGGTGCAGGTGCCCACAGACGTCTTCGTGCGCAAACACCTCCAACGTCGCTTGCGCCGCGGCGAGCGCCACGCTCTCGGTCGCGAGCGTGGATGAGATCCACGTGCGGGCCACTCCCGCCATCAGGTCCGACCGTCCACCCACGACGGCGAGCGGAAAACCGTTCGCGATGGCCTTGCCCAGTACCGCGAGATCGGGCCGAACGCCATAGCGCTCTGCCGCACCGCCGATCGCCAGCCGGAACGCCGTCTTGATCTCGTCGAACACGAGCACGGCGCCGACCCGGGTGGTCTCCTGGCGCAGCACCTCGAGCCATTCGCGCGTGGGCTCGACCACGACCACCGGCTCGATGACCACCACCGCGAGGCGATCGCCGGTTTCGCGGATCAGGCGCCGGGTCCCTTCCACGTCGTTGAAGGGAATCTCGGCATACAGCGCCCGGGTCGCGGCGGGGACTCCCTCACCCCCCTGGGACCAGTCGAGCCAGCCGTGATATCCGCACCCGAGCACGCGGTCCCGCCCGGTCGCCACCCGAGCGAGCCGCACTGCCGCGGCCACTGCTTCGGCGCCGGTCTTCAAGAACCGCATCTGCTCGAGCCACGGGATTCGCATGGCGAGCTCGTCGGCCAGCGCTTCCTCGAGGACCGGTGGCAGGGGACCTGCGACGCCCGCGGCGATCGCCCGCCCGGCGGCGCGATTCACCTCCGGGTGGCCGTAGCCCAGCGCCACGGCGCCGAGCGCCATGACGTAGTCCACGTACTCGCGGCCCTGCGTGTCCCACACGCGGCAGCCCGCCGCCCGCTCCATGCGCGTCGGCAGTCCCGCGTCCTCGTCCGGCAGCGCGGCGCCGAACAGCGCGTCGGGTCGCTTGCTACCGGTCGACGTGAAGCCGGGAACGCGCCAGTCGCTCACCGTATTTCACCACCTCGATGGCCATCGCCCGCAGCAACTTCGCCTCGCGCTCGTCGAGCGGCGTGCGGTGAATCACTTCACGCACCGTCCGCATGACGCCCTCGACCTCACGCGTCTTGAAGAACTCGATACCGCGGAGCGCCGCCTCGGCGTCCGCGAACAATCGCTCCAGGTCTTCCACCGTCGCCGGCGGGCCCTCCCGGCGGGGCGCCTTGAACGGTCGGTCCTCCTCGCCCCGCGCCAGCGCCAGCTCGTACAGCACGAGCACGACCGCATGGGCCAGGTTGAGGGAAGGATACGCGGGGCTCGTGGGAATGGTCACCACGCGATGACAGCGGTCGAGCGCCGCATTGGGCAAGCCTTTGTCCTCCCGCCCGAAGAGCAGCCCGACCGGGCCCGCCTCGCCGCGGGTGAGAATCTCCGCGGCCGCCGCGCGGGGACGCTGCAGATTGCGCTTCGCCGTGCGGCCTCGCGCCGTGAAGCCCACGACGTGCACGCAGTCGAGCAACGCGTCTTCCAGGCGATCGAACCGGGCCACGCGCGCCAGCACGTCCTGTGTCTGGTGCGCGATGCCCTCGACGCGATAGGGATCGTACTCGCGCGGGCTCACGAGGCGCAGGTCGCGAAAGCCGAAATTCTTGAGCGCGCGTACCACGTGCGCGATGTTGACGAGGTCCTGGGGCTCGTGGAGCACGACGGCGATGCTCATGCGCCCGAAGAACCAATCGCGGAATGCGGAATGCGGAACGCGGAACAGCAGGGACGGATCGTTCGCCGGGCGGCGCTCACCTTGATGTTCAGACTTCCGCGTTCCGACTTCCGCGTTCGTTTCATCCCACCAACTCCAGCACGCCCATGCGGTCCGGCTCCTGCCGATCCCCCCGCACCCACACCCAGCCGTTGCCGCCGCTCCACACCAGCTGCCCGGCCCGGCGCGTGCGGCCCGGCAACATCTCGTTCACCAACAGGTCGAACCGTAGCCGCCCGCCGACGTGCGCCCGCGGCCCTGCTCGTCCCCCTCCCCCTCCCCCTCCCCCATCCGGCCAGACGAGCCCGAGCGTCACGCGATATCCGCGCTCGGTACGCACCCATGCTCCCCGCACGCTCTGCGGGTCGCCCGATGTGTCGCTGGTGGCGTGCACCCGCAGTGCTCGTCCCTCAGCATCGGGAACAATCAGGTATCCGATGGCCCCGCGTCCGTTCCCGCCTGCGTCGTCTCCTGCGAGGTAGACCTGTAAGCCGTCCGAATGGACATCATCGGGCTCGTTGTCGAGTCGCAGCGGTGGTGCGCCGCCCGGCCGGAAGCACAACTCGGGTTTCACGACCTCGACCGCCAGGTAGAGAGCGTCGTCGTCCCAGGCGGCGTAGGCCACGGCGGAGAAGTCGTCGGGGCCCGGGTACGGCTCTTCGCTGCGACGATACTGATCCTCGAGCGCCAGGCGGAGCGGCTCGCTCGGGTCGAAACCGTCGAGCGATCCGTCGAGCGGCGGCGGGACGGCCACCCGGAGCGCGACTCCCACGGCGGGCGTCGGCTTGTCGAGCTCGAGCAGGGGCTCGAACGGCGGCTCGGGCTGGCGCGCGCCGGCGAGCCGAATGCGCCCCGCGCTCGTCGTGATCTCCCAGCCCAGGGCCGTGGCGGCGTGACGGTGGAGACCCTGCCCCGCCGTGTCGACCTCGATCACGCTCCCCTGCACACGCACGCCCCGCACCGACGCCGCGGCGCCGACGGGCTCCAAGACCGTTACGAAGCGGGCACTCCGGCCCGCGGCGCGCACGACGTAAAAGGTTTCCCGCTTCCCCTCTCCCGGCCGGCCGGGCCCCTCCGCCCGCACCAGCTGGCCCTCGAACGAGAGGAACGCCCTGAGTGTGCGAGCGCCGGCGGCCAGCTCGAGCGCGACCGACGGTGCACCGTCGGGAGCGAACTGCTCTACGCGCGACACGAAGTCGTCCGCGAGCTCCCCCGAAGTCCACGCCCCCCGCCCCACGTCCCCTGACCCGCGGAAGTGCCAGGGCAGCTCGAGCACGTGCTCGGTGCGACTCGCCAGGTCCACCACATCGAGCAGGTACCCCGGCCCGGAAACGACCGTGCGCGCGATCTCCTCGTAGCGGCCGCGAACCCAGGCCCACTCGCCCGCCGCGTCGAATGCGTCGCACACCGCGCCGCCCGGCGACTGGGACACGCCGTCCAGTCGTGGCGCATTGTGTGCCAGGGTCGAGCGGTACCAAAAGAGGTCGCGAGAGACGTAGGATCCCGTTCCCGGGTCGGCCAGCCAGTGCACGCCATCGGCGTGGAGCGTGAGATGCAGCCGGTCGGGGTGCCCGTGCCCGCCACCGTACGGACCGCACTCGAGGCTCGCATAGCGGCCCCCCCCGGCCGTGCGCAGCACGGCGAGACCTTGGGACTCGAGCAGGAGACTGCCGGGAGACCATGCGGGCGCGTCCGCAGGCAGCTCGGGCGACATGAAAAGGAGGGCCCACCACGACAGTGTTCTGCGGGATGCGGGATGCGGGATGCGAGATGCGATGGGCGCATCGTGCAGGTACGACTCGAACAGCTCGGGCGCCGGTGCCGGCGCCTGATACAGAGCCTGCAGCCAGCTTTCGATCTCACGCATCCCGCTTCCCGCATCTCGCATCCCGTCTCCCGCATCCCGCTTCCCGAGTCTCGCCAGCCCGATCTCCCATGGTTCGAGATACGCCGGCTGAGCCAACGAGACACCGAACCGCGCATCCTTCCGCGCGGGGAAGGTGAAGTCGGGCAGCGCGGTGCGCGCGGGCGCGAGCAGCGCGGCCCGGACGCGCGCTGCGAGCTGGGGTTCGGCAAAAATGTCCACTCCGGCGAGTCGCGCCCACCCCGCCCCCGTCAGGAGGCCCCGCAGGGCGAACAGATGGTAGTTCTCGCCCTCGTACCACATCCCGTCTCGTCCGAAGCCGCGCAACAGGTGCTCGAGCAGGCCCGTGGGCCCTTCGATCGCGCGCTTGGCCAAGTCCTCGTCCTCGAACCAGACGGCGATCGCCGCCAGCGCCGCGTTGTTCCAGGTTTGGCGGTTCGAGAACCCCTCGTCGAACTCGCCGATCAAGTGCGCCGCCTCGTCGGCGACTCGGCTCACATCCCGCGTCGTGGCGTCATCGAGCGTCTCTCCCGCCCGCAGCAGCGCGGCCGCCGCGAGGTAGTTGCCGATCCAGATGGATTCCAGGTAGGTCGAGAAAAACACCCGGCTCGGCCCCAGCACGTTGTCGCGGTTGGGATATCGCCAATAGCTCCGGGCGTAGGCCCGAAGAATCTCGGTGGCCCGCGCGCCGGCGGCGGAATTGCCATCCAGCACCGCCAGCGTCGCCAGGTGCGCCGCGCGCTCGGCGAGCCACAGGTGTTGATAGCGTGCCCAATGACGGGCGTGACGCTCGCCGCCGAAGGTCTTGCCACACCGGGAGCAGCGGTGCGCGTCCGGGCTCCACGGATCGAACTCGAGAGCCGCCCCATCCTCGGGGCATACCCCGCCGTCGGTCGAGAGCAGCGCCTTCGCTTCCGGCACGGGTGGGAGGCGCGCCAGGACCGGCGCGGCGCGGTTCGTCAGGTGGGCGAGCAGCGCGGCCAGATCCGGCGCGTCGGCGATCGCCTCCCGACGGTCCGCCAGCATTTCCGCAGTCACCACACGCGGACGCCCTCGAGCGCCCACCGCACCGGGAGGACCGTCACACCGGCGGCCCGCGCGGCGCCGATCGCCGGCGTCGGGTCGTCCCCGGTGACGAAGAACATCGCGCCCCCGGCGCCCGACCCAGCCGCTTTCCCGCCGAGCGCTCCTGCGGCCTTCATGACGCGCTCCAGCCGGGCCATGTCCGGTGTGCGCATCTCCGGATCGAGCGTCTGCTGGTGGTTCCAGTTCTCCGAAAGCAGCGCGGCCACGCGGGCCGCGTCTCCCGCGCGCAGCGCCTCCGCCATCGCGGCGGCGACGTCCTTCAGCGCCCGCAGCGCGCCCGTGACCGCGGGGTCACCGCGCTCGTAGGCGGCCATCACGCGCGCGATCGTCGCCCCGGACACCCGCGACCGGCCGGTGTAGCACAGCACCGTCTGTCGCTCGAGTGCCGTTGCGAACGCGGGGTCGAGCGTGATCGGCTCGATCCCGACGTCCGGATCGCGGAAGGTGAGTCGCTGAAAGCCGCCGAAGGCCGCGGCGAACTGATCCTGCTTGCCGCCGGGGATCTTCGCCTCGACGGTCTCGAGATACCACGCCTGCTCGGCGATCTCGCGCCCCGTCAGCCGCTCCGCGCGCGCCAGCGCCAGGGCCGCGACGAGCGCCACATCCATGGCTCCGGAGCTGCCGAGTCCCGACCCCGGGGGCGCGTCGCAGCGCGTCGTGATCGTGCACGCTGCCTGCACCGGGAGCATGCGCAGGGCGGCTTTCAGCAGATCGAGCCGGCCGTCGAGCACCAGGCCACCGGAGTCCGCGCACTCGAGCTCCTCGTCCAGGTCTTCGGAGACGAGCCGGATCAGGCGTCCGCCGAGGCGCACCGCGACCCGCGCCGTGAGCTCGATCGCCCCATTCACGACGACGCCGCCCTCGCGCGCCGAAAACGGCGGCACATCGGTCCACCCGCCGGCGAAGTCGAGGCGCACGGGGGCGGCCGCGTGGAATTCGCCGGGCAGATCGCGCCGTGTCACGGCTCCGTGCGCCACCGGGCGACGGTCGGCAGCTCGCCCCGCAGGTCCATCCGCACGCCCCGCACCCGGCGGTTCATCCCCTGCACGCCCCGCGCGTGGTAGAGGAACGCGACGGGGAGCGAATCCCGGAACAAGCGCTGTGCCCGCGCGGGATCGGCGGCGGGCCGCATCCCTGCCAGCTCCGCGAGCGTGGTCAGATAGCCGAGTCCCGGATCGCCCGGGGTGCCGAGCACCGCGGCCGTGAAGTCCCGCTGGCGGCCGTTCACCCGCGCGAGGAACGCGGTGAGCTCGAGCTGCCGGATCGCGACATCGAAGCCGACGGCTGCGAGCCGGGCCTGAATCATCTGCTCCAGCGCCGCCTCGCCGCTCCCGACGGTGAGCAGCTCGAACGCGATGCGCCGGCCGCCGAGCAGCCGCCGCGCGGAGTCGGGATCGGTGGGGACCGGACGCACCGGCACGTAACCGGGCACCTCCGGTGGCACGGGGCCGTCCGCGACCGCGCCGAAGCCGTACAGGTAGCCGTCGACGATCTCGCGGCGATCGAGCGCGAGCGCGACGGCGAGCCGCACGCGAGCGTCGTCGAAGGGCGGCCGGCGCGTGTTGAAGACGACCCCGTACGGAAAAATCACCGGGTAGTCGAGCACCGTGAGTGCGGAGTCCTTGCGGACGAACGCGGCGTGCGCGGGCTGGATGCCCGCGAAATCGACCTCGCCCGCCGTGAGCGCAGCGAGCTTGGTCGTCGGCTCGTCCACGACGACGACGAGGAACCGTTCGAGCGCCGGCGGTCCGCCCAGGGCGGCGGGGAAGTCCGGGTTGGCGGCGAACACCCAGCGGCGGCCCGGCTCGTGCGCCACGAAGCGGAACGGCCCGTTTCCGACCGGGTGGTCGTTCCAGGCGGCGCGCCGCAGCTCCGAGCGGGGAACCGAGTCGAGCAGGCGAGCGGGGAGGATGGCCAAATCGGTGAGGACGTCCGGTATCGCATCTTGGGAATGGGCGAACCGGATCACCACCGTCGAATCGTTGGGGTCATTGACGAACGCCACGTCCGCGAAATCGTTCAGCCGCGGATACCCGGTCGCCGCGTCTCTCGCTGCCGAGAGGGTCCACGCGACGTCGCGGGCCGTCGTCGGCACGCCGTCGCTCCAGCGCACGCCCGACTGCAGTCGGAACGTGAGACTCTTCCGGTCTTCCGACCACGTCCACACACGCGCGAGGTAGGGCCGGGGGACGAGCGCCGAGTCGTAGCGCACCAGCGTGGTGAGCAGGACGTAGCGCTCGACCTGCTTGGCGAGCGGGTGCACGGTGAGCAGGGGGTTCACGCTCTGAAGGTCCGCCCCCGAAGCGTAGACCACGGTTCGACCCCGGTGTGCGGCCCCCGAGCCACACGCCGCGATCACCGCCCCCCCAGTCACCAGCCAAAGCGCTCGTCGCCGCACGCCCGGATTCTAGCGGGGCCCCGCGGGTCGCGCGAGATTCGGCGCATGCTCGCGCACCTCGGGACCCGGACCCTGGCCGGTGCCGTCGTGGTCGCCGGGGTCGTTTCCCTGACGTTCCTGCTGATGCGGCTGGCACCAGGAGATCCCGTGGCGCGTCTGCTGGGGCCGACCGCGACACCGGCGCAGCTCGCGATCCAGCGCCGCGCCCTCGGCCTCGACCGGCCCCTCGCCGCGCAATATGCGATCTGGCTCGGCCGGTTTGTTCGCGGGGACTGGGGCCGGAGCATCGCCACCGGCCGCCCGGTGCGCGCGCTGCTCGGCGATGCGGTGCCCGCGACGCTGGCGCTCGTGGGCACGTCCCTCGTCCTGAGCTACGTGCTCGGCCTCGCCGTCGGGGCCTGGCAGGCGGGCGCGGGCCCACGCATCGACACGGCGCTCTCCATCACCACCGTCACGCTGTTTGCGCTGCCGGGCTACTGGCTCGGCCTCATGCTCGTGATGGTGTTCACGTACTGGGCACACTGGCTCCCCGCATTCGGCGCCGCCGGGCTGGACGCCGACGGGCTCACCCGCTGGAGCCGCCTCGCCGACCGCCTACGGCACTTCGCGCTGCCGCTCGCCACGCTCACGCTGATCGGTGTGGGCGGCGCGGCGCGGTTCGTGCGCGGCGCGATGCGCGACGTCATGAGCCAGCCGTTCGTGAGAACGGCGGAGGCCAAGGGATTGACGGCGTTCCAGGTTACACGACGCCACGTCGCAAGAAACGCTTCGATCCCGATCATCACGCTGATCGGTCTGTCGTTGCCCGCATTGTTCTCCGGTGCGGTGTTCGTGGAGGCGGTGTTCGCCTGGCCCGGCGTGGGCCGGCGCCTCGTCGAGGCGGTCCAGGCCCGCGATTACCCGGTGGTCCTGGCGGCCACCGCGGTGACGGCCGTCCTGGTCGTCGCGGGGAACCTGCTGACCGACCTGGGCGTCGCGTGGATCGACCCGCGCGTGCGAAACGGATGGCGGGAATCGTGAAACGGCTGCTGCGGGACCGAAGGGCGGCCTTTGGCATCGGAGTGCTCGTGATCGTCGCCGGCGCCGCGCTCGCGGGGCCGCTCGTCTCGACCGGCCGACCGACGCTGCAGCGTGACGTCGTGGCGACGCGATTCCTGCGGCCGCTCGCCACCGACCACGCCGGCAGTTTTCATCCGCTGGGCACCGACCGCTTCGGGCGCGACGTATGGACCCGGCTGGTCTACGGAGCGCGCGTCTCGCTCGCCGTCGGGGGGCTCGCCGTCCTGCTGTCGGTCGTGATCGGGGTGCTGGTGGGTGGAGCCGCGGGGTTCTGGCCGGGCCCCGTGCGCACATCGCTGCTCGCGCTCACGGACTTCGTCCTCGCGCTCCCACGCGTCGTCCTGCTGCTGTTGCTCGCGGCCATGGCCCGGCCGAGCGCCGGCCTGGTGATCGTGGTCCTGGGACTCACCGGCTGGATGTCGGTCGCGCGGCTGGTGCACGGGGAGGTGCGCGCACTCGCGGTCCGCCCGTTCGTCGAGGGAGCCGTCGCGCTCGGCTTGCCGCGGGGTCGCGTGCTCGTGCGGCACGTCCTTCCCAACGCCCTCACGCCGGTGATCGTCTCGGCGGCGCTCGGCCTCGGGAACGCCATCATGCTCGAAGCCGGCCTGTCGTTCCTGGGGCTGGGGGTTCAGCCGCCTACCCCGTCGTGGGGCAATATGATCGCGTCGGGACGGGATACGCTCGTCAATGCACCATGGGTGGCGGCGGCACCGGGCGTCGCGCTCGTTCTGGTGGTCGTAGCCTGCACGTTGCTGGGAGACGCCATGCAGGATGCCCTAGACCCTAGGTCTTCGCGAGCTCCTTGAGCACGGCCTCGTTCAATTCGTGGCCTCCGTCGAACGGGATCTCCTGGTAGGGAATTCCATGCTGGCGCAACCGCGTCGTGACTGCTTGGACGACTTTCGGCGTGATGTACTCGTCCGAGCGACCGTAGACGAGCGTCAGGTGCGCAGCCTGCAACCGACTCACGACCGTGTCGACGGTGAGGTCGAGATCGGGTGGAAACTCGCCGCCCCATAATGTGAGGCGGTCGATCTTGGCCTTCCCCATCGCGACCCAGCGGCTGACCGTGGCGGCTCCCTGGGAATACCCCAACGCGTGCACGGTCACGCGCACGCGATCGAGCGACCGGAAGACGTCCGCGGACACCGCATCGAGGTACGGCACGTAGTCGTCGATCTCGGCGAGGCGATCCTCCCGCGTCATCCAGCTCGCGCCCACGCGCCGCTCCGCGGGGCTCTCGCTCAGATAGAAACGAGACAGTCCCTCCGGCGCCACGAGATAGCGCCGCCCGTCGTCGAGCACCCGCAGCTTTTCCAGGAATCGCGCCGCGAGCTGGCCGTATCCGTGGCAGAGGAACCAGACCTCTGCCACCCCGCGCGAGCTACTGCCCAGCGTGAAGTATCGCGCCGTGCGATTCACCGATAGGTGATGTTCCTGCACACATGCCTCCCCACAACGCGGAACGTGGAAGTCGGAACGCGGAACACAGAGGCCACGTTCGTTCGCCCCGACCCCTCGCGGCTCTGTTCCGCGTTCCACCTTCCGACTTCCGAGTTTAGGTCAGCAAGATCGTCACCACTTCGTGCGGCTCGGCCACGAACCGCACCGTTTTGCCCCGCCCCTCGAGCACCAGGGCGACCGATTCGCGCTCGTCGGCACGCACCCGATGGGCACTCTTCACGGTCTCACCGAATCGCCACGCCCCCGCCGCCTTCCGATCGGTCGCGTTGTAGCACCGCAACACCAGCGGGGAGCCTTGCTGGGCAGGCTTCACGGCCGACAGCACGAGCCCCGATCCTTCGAGCGTAATATCGACCGGCGCGGGGGCGAGCTGCGCCGCGTCACGCAGCCAGAACCCGCGCAGCGGCAGGAACGCGTCTTCCCAGAGCGACGGGAGCGCGTCGCCGCGCTCGAGCTCGGCTTGTGACACCGGCGCGACCGCCAGCTCCACCCGACTCCACCCCGGGCACTGTGCGAGCGGTGTGGCTACGGACCAGCCCGCGTGGCCCGGTCGAGTCGGGAGATCGCCCCGCGACAGCTCGCCCACCGCGCGCAGCAGCGTGACCAGCAGGTCCCCCCGAGGGGTCCACTCGTACTCGAAGAAGCCCGGCGCGAACACCGCGAGCCCGCGCGCCCCGGACACCGCGGCCACGAATCCGTGCGCCGGGGCCGTGCGGACCGGCGTCTCGAGCGGGTAGTCGGCGGGATCGATGGCGACCGGCGGCCGCGCCACGGCGCCGAACGCCGTCCCCGCGACGGCGCTCGCGCCCGCGAGGCCCGCGGGCAGCCGCGCGCGCACCCGATGCCAGGCCGCTCGATTGTCCACGTCGATGATGCATCGGACCATCGGACTGTCTGCGTACACGATGGCGACGAGCCGGATCCCCACGCGGCGCCGGATCTCGAATCGAGCTTCGAAGGCCGCCACGAGCGGCCCGGCGGCGAGGCGCCGGACCTTGATCGGACCGGAGGCGCGCGCGAGCCGGTCGCCGGTCGGCGGGCAATAGGTGTACGTATCGCCCGCGTCGCCGCCGTCTTCGATGCGGAGCAGGTCCGCGAAGCGCTGTCCCGAGCGCCGGTCGTGCAGCGCGAGCCCTCCGGTGGGCTCGAGCGCGACCTCGATCCAATGGTTGAGGAGGGAGCGCCCCTTGACGAGCGCGCCTTCGGCCGCAGGCCGGGCACCGCCGGCCGCCGTCGCACCGACCGTCAGACCCGCGCTGGCCAGCCCAAGGCCCGGCACGCTCGGCGCGCGGAACGCGATGCGTACGTCGTCCACCTCGTCCTGGTCCGGGTAGTGGTGCGCCGCGTCGAGCCGCTCCATCCCGACGCGTCGGTCGAGCACCTGCACGGGAACCGCGCGGCCGTCCGAGGTGACGAGGGCAAACGGCCGGTAGCCCTGTCCCTGCCGCGGGACGCGATCCCCGGCCGGACCGACCGGCACGTCGCGCCGGAACAGGGTGACGTCGGCGATCATGACCCCACGGCGAGGACGCGCCGCGGGATTCCAGAGCACGAGCGTCGGCGACGGCGGCGCATGGCATCATGGAACTGGCAGCGCACCAACGCCCGCCACGCGAGCTCGAGCACCGGCCGCCGGTCGCGTCCTCCCGCGCGCCGCGCCAGCGCCGCGAGGGGCTCGGCCAGCCGCCCCAGCGCGAGCTCGGCCGCGGCGTAGCGTCGCTTGAGCGGCGCGCGCGTCCCATGTACGCCCTGAAGCGTCCACGCGTACCGGTAGGACCAGCGCAGCTCTCCGGCCAGGGGCGCCGGCTTCGCGCCGTCCACGGCGGCCTGGAAGAATTCGTCGAGCCGCGAGACGCGGAACGCGCTCTGCGGATCGAGCTCCGCGAGCAGGTCGCGGAGCCGCGGCACGTCCGGGTGGGCGGCGTGGTGATCGGCGCCGATGAAGACGGGGATGTGTTTGCCGGTCGCGCGCTGGACCAGCGGGCCGCGCACCGGCGCCCAGGCGGCGAACAGGCGCCCGGCGTCGGCGGGCAACGCGGCCCCGATTTCGTACCCCGCGCGTGGCAGGTGCCACAGCACGACCTCCTTCTCGTCGAGCCCGCGCCAGCGGTACAGGTCCCGCTCCTGCCCCGCCTCGCCCCCCAGGCCGCGCCAGACGACGCCGTACCGGATCCCGAACTCGCGCGCCAGCGTGGGCCAGACGGGGGGATGCCCGAACGCGTCGGGCGAGTACAGCACGTCGAGGCGTCCGCCCAATCGCTCCGCGTCCGCGGCGCCGAGCAGCAGGTTGCGCACCAGCCCTTCGCCGGAGGGGATCTGCTCATCGGGGAGCACGTACCACGGGCCCACCTGCAGCCGGCCCGTTTTCACCAGCGCCCGGACGTCGCCCTCACGGTCCGGGCGGGCCCGCAGGTAGTCCTCGACCAGCACCGTCTGCCCGTCGAGCAAGAAGCTCCGGTACGCCGGGTCGGCCTGCAGCCGCTCGATCAGATCGTCCATGACGCCGACGAAGCGGGCCTGGAGCGCGGCGCGCGGCAGGTACCATTCGCGGTCCCAGTGGGTGTGGGGAATAAGATGAAAGATCAGGCCGGTCATCGCGCCTAAGGCTAAAGGGATGCCGGCGGTCCCGCGAGCGGGCATATTCCGGCTCATGCTCAAGCGCTCCCTGCTCGCGCTGCCCGCCATCGCCGGTGCGGCGCTCCTCGCCACCCGTCTCGTCCCGGGCTCGTTGCCGGACGGGTCCACGCTCCTCCCCAGCGGCTGGCGTATCCGTCCGGCCGGACGTGCCGTCCCCGTCGGCACGCTGCCCTTGAACCTGGTGACGCTCTCCGATGGTTCCGTGATCGTCACCAACGACGGGTACGGCGAGAACAGTCTGATGCGCATCGACCCCGTGCGCGCCCGTGTCGTGTGGCGCGTACCACTGCCCGCGGCCTGGCTCGGCCTGGCCCGCACCGGCCGGGACTGGCGCGACACGGTGTGGGCGAGCGGCGGCCCGACGAATCGAGTGTATCGCTTCGCGTGGCAGGGGGGCGCGGCGTGGCTCCGGGACAGCGTGGCCCTCGCCGATTCCGGCGCCAAGGTCTACCCGGCCGGCCTCGCCCTCCTGCCGCGCCAGGGCCTGGTGGCGGTGGTCGGCAACCTGAGCGATTCGGTCTACTTCATCGACGCCGCCACGCCGGCGCGTCGTTGGGCCGTGGCGGTCGGCCACCGACCCTACACCGCCGTCACGGACGGGAGCAGCCTCTATGTCAGCGACTGGGGCGACTCGACCGTTTCCGTCATCGACCTGTCCGCCAGCCCGCCGGTCCGCCGGTCCGCCCTCTTCGTCGGGCCCCATCCCTCCGCCCTTCTCTTACACGACTCGGAGCTGCTCGTCGCGCTCGCGGGGGCGAACGGCGTGGCGCGCGTCGATCTCGCGACGGGTCAGGTTCGCGAACAGCTCTCGGTCGCGCTCGCGCCGCACGCCCCCCCAGGGAGCGATCCCAACGCCCTCGCCCTGTCTCCCGACGGGCACACGCTGTACGTCGCCATGGCCGGGAGCAACGCGGTGGCCGTGGTGCGGCTCGGTGCGAAGGCGATGCGCGTCGCCGGCCTCATCCCGGCCGGCTGGTATCCCACCGCCCTCGCCGCGTCCGCGGACGGGCGCACCCTGTATGTCGCGAATGGCAAGGGCAACGGGTCGGGCGCGAACGCGGACGGAACCTACATCGGGAACATCATTGCCGGTTCCGTATCCATCATCCCGGTCCCCGACTCGGCAGGGCTCAGGCGATACACCAGTCAGGTGTACGCCTTGAGTCCGTTTTCGAATGCGCGACTCCGTCCGACGATCCGACCATCCGAGCGTCCGCCCGAGCTGAAGCACGTGGTCTACATCATCCGGGAGAACCGGACCTACGACCAGGTGCTCGGCGATGTCGCCCGCGGCAACGGCGATGCGCGCCTGGCGATCTTCGACAACGGCGTCACCCCCAACGCGCACGCGATCGCCCGTCGCTGGGTGCTGTTCGACAATTTTTACGTGAACGGCGAGGTCTCGGCCGACGGCCACGAGTGGACCGACCGGGCGTTGGCGAGCGACTACAACGAGAAGACGTGGCCTCAGATCTATTCAAATCGGCGCGCGTGGGATCTGACGAGTGGAGAAGACCTGGCCAATCCCGGCGGCGCCTACCTGTGGGACGCGGCGCTGCGGCACGGCCTGTGGGTGGTGAACTTCGGCGAGATGACCGAATCGGACGAAAGCGATTCCGTCGCCGCTCGATCCGTGCGCACGAACATTCCCGGACTGAAGGACATTACGGTCACGAACTACCCGGGCTTCGTGCTCTCCGTCGCCGACACGACCCGGGCACGGCTGTTCGGCGACTCGGTCGCGAGCTGGGACCGCCAGGGCCGCTTCCCGGACCTCACGATCCTCTGGCTGCCGCGCGACCATACCCTCGGCCGCCAGGCCTCACGCCCCACGCCGCGGGCCATGGTGGCCGACAACGATCTGGCGCTCGGGCTCATCGTAGAACGTCTGTCGGAGTCTCCCGCGTGGCCATCGCTCGCGGCCTTCGTCCTCGAAGACGATGCGCAGAATGGGCCGGACCACGTCGATGCACACCGCTCGGTCCTGCTGGTCGCGTCGCCGTACGTCCGCCGTGACGCGGTCGACAGCACGTTCTACACGACCGCTTCCGTGCTGCGCACCATTGAGGAGATCCTCGGCCTCGCGCCACTCAGCCAGTACGATGCCGCAGCCACGCCCCTGTGGAGCGCCTTCATGTGGCGCCCGGACTCGACGACGTTCTCGCATTTACCGAGCACGTGGCCCCTCACCGAACTCAACCCCAGCGCCTTCCGCTCCCGGATCCCCATCCGTGACCTGGCCGAGGCGGATGAAGCGGACGAGATGGAGTTGAATCGCGAGATCTGGGAGAGCGTGCATCCAGGGTCGACACCGCCGCCCGTCCGACAATCGTGGGTCATCGGTGAGCGACGTACCGCGAGGTGATCGGGCCCAGGACCGAACCGTCGGGTCAAACAAGTAAAGAGCGACCATCGGTCGATCAGGTAACGTCGTGACGCGCATCACGTAAGCGGGTTGATGCGGTTGCGCGGCGGGAGTGTCCCGCGTCAGCAGCAGCGTCGAGCGAGCGGCGGACCGCCGGCCGGACCCGTTGCAATTCAGCCTCACATCCTTCGTCCAATCGTTACATGGCTTTCCGTCCCTGCGTCGTGCAGTTCGCGCAGTTCGCACTGGCCCGCCTGCATACGGCATGCCGCTTGCGGGCTGACGCGCAGCTTGGATCGTCGCTTGCACCTTACACGCCCTAGGAGTGCCATGCGGCGCATCAGCCACACCGAAGGCTCGACCAACGAGAGTAACCATGGCAGGCTCGTCGTGACTCCGGCGACGCGTCTGGGCAGCGAGGTACACCCGGCCGCGCCGGCATTTCAAGCTGCCCCAGCACCCGCCCCCGGAGTCCGGCCCTGTGTGCGCGGCAAGTTCCTCTTTGTCGGCGACGAGAAGCTCTACGTGCGGGGCGTGACGTACGGGGCGTTCACTCCCGACGCGGCGGGGAACGAGTACCGCGATCTCGCCACCGTCGAGCGGGATTTCGCCCTGATGGCGGCAAACGGGATCAACGCCGTCCGCATCCCCCACACCACGCCGCCCCGCGCGCTCCTGGACATCGCATCGCGGCACGGTCTGCGGGTCATGGTTGGGCTCAGTGCCGAGCAGTACGTCGGTTACCTCATCGACCGTCGTCCCGGCGCGCCCGACGTCGAGGCGCTGATCCGCAACAAGGTCCGCGCCTGCGCGGGCCACCCCGCCCTCCTGTGCTACGCGCTCGGTAACGAGATCCCCGCGCTGATGGCGCGGTGGCTCGGCCGCCGCAAGGTCGAGCGCTACCTCGAGCGACTGTACCGGATCGTCAAACAGGCAGACCCCGAGGGGCTGGTGACCTACGTCAACTACCCCACGACCGAATACCTCCGGCTGCCGTTCCTCGACTTCCTCTGCTTCAACGTCTATCTCGAGTCGCAGGATCGGTTCGAGGCGTACCTGGCACGGCTGCAGAACATCGCCGGGGACCGGCCGCTTTTCATGAGCGAGCTCGGCCTCGACGGCCTGCGCAACGGCGAGGGTGGGCAGGCGCGCTCGCTCGACTGGCAGGTGCGCACGGCGTTCGCCGCGGGGTGCGGCGGCGTGTTCGTGTTCGCATGGACCGACGAGTGGTACCGCCACGGCCACGATGTCGAGGACTGGGCGTTCGGACTGACGCGGGCCGATCGCTCTCCGAAGCCCGCGCTCGAGACGGTGCGGGAGGCGTTCGCCGAAGCGCCGTTCCCGCCGAGCCTCCCGTGGCCGCGTATCTCGGTGGTGGTGTGCTCGTGCAACGGGGGACGGACGATCCGCGATGCTTGCGAAGGGCTGCGCCGGCTCGAATAC
>WNGI01000014.1_pt1 | contig 103078 bp, 161 predicted proteins | sample 5400621 | NCBI WGS metagenome assembly WNGI01 (sample SAMN13153374, study PRJNA577476) | soil metagenome | isolation source: 20 cm soil or saprolite under Garry oak tree replicate 1 | place: USA:California | collected 2016-06-15 | reverse complement strand
TTTATCCTAGCACGACCGCTCCCACCACTCACTGTGAGAGACAGGCGCTATGCCTATCCTTATTGAACGCATACTGTCGTGTATGTTTCCCCCGAGGCTGCCTCGCCACGTATATGAGTGGGAGTGTACGAGGGAGATATCCAATCATTCAATCCTCGACCCGTTCCGTCCGCTAGGTAATTTCGACTCCTGGGCAGGAAACATCAAATAGCGTGGGGATACAGGGGTCTTATGAGCCCCATGACTCCTATAGAAAAGCGAAGAGAAAAGCACCTTAATCAAGCGTTCGGCATCACTTCATCTGAGTGGGAGATTATCCTACTTCATCAGAACGAGGTGTGCTTTGTGTGCAAGAGAAAGTCAGTTGGCAAGCGTCTAGCCACCGACCACTGTCACGATACGGGACTCCTTCGGGGACTGCTTTGTAACCGTTGCAATGCTCTCCTGGGCAAGATAGAAAACAACTTCAAACGATACGGACTGCATAAGATATCAGGCATGACTGTGATAGTGGTATTACTGGCTTTTGCAGCCTATTTGCAGAGCCCGCCAGCTACGAAGGCACTTGGACGCCAAGTCTTTGGGTACCCCGGTAAAATCGGCACCATTGCATACCGCAAGTGGATAAAGAAATACCGTGGGGATACAAGGGGCTAATGGAAGAACATGACAGACACAAACTTACACCCGATTTTGACGAATTACATAGCCTGGATTAAGGCGCACGAGAAGCTTTTGGCTATCGTTCTCGGAGCTTTCTTGGTATTTCATTTCTACGGCAGTATCGTGGACGCCTGGGTCGAACACGACCGCTCTAAGATTGCTGTACAGCTACAAGCAGTAGAGATATCCAGACAAAAGACTCAGGCGGACAGCCAACAGAACATTCAACTACTACAGCAGTTGGCTGACTTGAAGCTTCAGTACAGCACTCTGTCAGCACAGGTACAAGTCTCGATGCAGAACAGAGCGCAGAAGACCAAGGAGCAAAAGAAAATAGATGACACGTCAACGGCAGTCCAAATTGCATCCCGTTTCAGTGAAATTTTACGTTTACAGTCGAAAGAAGTTAATCCGAATCCTGACGGCTCTATCACGTTCACAGAATCTGGGGCTCATACAAATATCAACGCGCTAGAAGATGGCGTACAGGCTAAGGCTGACGTGGTCGAATTGACCCACCAAGTAGCAGTATGCGCAGTGTTAACAGCAAAGCAGGACGAAACAATCACCGGAGTACGCAAGGAATTAACGGACGAGAAAGTATCGCATAAGGCAGATGTAAAGTTAGAGCAGGATAATACACAACTGGCTAAGGACGACGGTAAGAAACAATTTCGCAAGGGTTTCAAATGGGGCGCAATCACAGGATTCGTAGGCGGGATTCTGGCTCTACGTAAGATTTAAAAGGGAGAGTCATGAAGACACCAGCAAAGATAGTATTTGTGGATATCGAGACAGCCCCGTCACTCGGATGGGTCTGGGGCAAGTGGGAACAGAATGTAATCGATTTTAAGAAGGACTGGTACATGCTCAGTTTCGCTTACAAGTGGGCGGACTCGGGCAAGGTCGTGAAGCGCGGATTGATTGACTATCCTGACTTCGCAAACGACAAAGAGAACGATAAAGCGCTAGTAGAAGACCTTTGGGCAGTGTTCGACCAGGCCGACATCATAATCGGGCACAACGGAGATTCTTTCGATATCAGGAAGTCTAACTCCAGGTTCTTGACGCACGGATTGAATCCGCCGTCACCTTACAAGACTGTGGACACCTTGAAGATTGCACGACGCGCATTCAAGTTCGACAGCAATAAGCTAGACGATTTAGGGCGATACTTAGGTATCGGACGCAAGATGCCACATACAGGATTCAATCTCTGGAAGGGCTGCATGGACGGAGACGCAAAGTCCTGGGACGTTATGAAGAAGTACAACGGGCACGACGTGGAACTGCTAGAGAAGGTGTATTACGCAGTCCGCGCATGGGCTCCCGTTCACCCAAACGTCAACAAGGGACAACTAGAAGCGTGTCCTAAGTGCGGTTCGAATAAGACGCAACGCCGTGGATTCAGCTACACATTGTTGAGGAAGAAACAGAGATTTCAATGTCTAGGTTGCTCTGGTTGGTTTGAGGGCTCCGCGAGGAAGGTGGACTGATGGCTCGCTGTATAGGTTACAAAAACTGCACGGGATTAAAGGTAGACGGGAGTCAATGCGATTCTTGCAGAGCGCATAACACTTTGCTCATGCCTAAGCATAACCCCGGTACGAATGGGGAACCATACCGCGACGCTCTTGCTTGGGTTCATGAGTTAATACCAGGTCGTGTATCTGCGGAGGGCCGAACATTATGGGAACAAGCGCATCCCGGACAGAAATGGGACGAGCTTCGTAAAATTACAAAACGTATCGAGTGTATTTTTGAGAATGTATTCGATAGTCTTCCTACTCCGCGCCGAGGATCGCCACGAGGTGACGGGAATAAGGCGCGAGGTATCGTCTCAAATCCAGCAGAACGAGCAGCAGCAACAGAAAGCGCAGTTCTAGCTATCTTACAAGAGAAGTGGCCTGCGCCTGAGTTTTATATTGAGGACAATAGAGAATTTGCCGGGGCAGATTTCTTGATATGGAAAAGGACTGAATCTAAAGTACTCGAATGCGGAGCGCTAGAACTGGTGGCTAGAGCAGACGCCAAGCCGTCTCCCACAATAACTTCTCGTCAACTTAAAGAAGCAAGAAAAGACAACGTCCCGTATTGGCTAGTGGGACCGCATTTTAAGACTTTTGTTAGCGAAAATGTACAACTGATTCCTACAGCATATAAGGTGTATCCAAGGCAAGAACAGGTGGCAGCATGCTAATTCTAGGATTCGGTAACAAGGCCCGCCAGGGCAAGGACACGGCTGCGGAAGCGATTAGGGATTATTACCAAACCCTGAATCTGCACGGACTGAAGCAGCACCGTGTAGGCATCTTCAAGTTTGCTACAGCGCTGTATCAGGAAGTCAATCAGTATCTGAAGAATCGTACTGACGCATTCGGCGGAGAATTTACTTGGCAAGCATTTCACCCTGATTTCAATACGAGGATTCCTGACTGGGTTCAACCCGACCCGAATCCAGAAGTCTCAGCGCTTGCTCCGTATGGCAAGCACCCTAAGCTGCTTCAGTGGTGGGGAACAGAGTACAGGCGAGCACAGGACCCGGACTACTGGACTAAGAAATTATTTGAGAGTATTCCGAGCAATCTAGATATTGCGCTGATAACCGATGTTCGCTTTCCTAATGAAGCAGACGGTGTAAGGCAACGGGGCGGTTACAATATCAATGTGATTCGATTACGTCAAGATGGAACGCCATATTTTTCTACTGACCGACGTGGCGCTCACGTATCGGAAACTGCTTTAGACGGATATAATTGGGACTTTAGGATATCGAATCCCGAAGGGCATCAAGCGCTGTTGGCGGAAGTGGCAGTTACTCACGCTGAATATCTCAGGGCACTAGGACCGAGCAAATGAAAATCTATATTCAATCAAGGTCCGGTAATTTTAACACCACCCTTCTCAAAGAAAATGGACTTGCGGATTGTTGGAATACAATCACAGAGGCAGGGTGTTATCCAATGAAGTATCGTGATAGGGACATTCTTGTTCCGCTTCATGAAATCGAGTACATCCGCGAGGCCGATGAAAATGACGAATAAATGGGACCTGCGTTACCTAGAAATGGCTAGACTAGTATCAACCTGGAGTAAGGACCCTAGTACTCAGACGGGTGCTGTGATTGTGCGTCCAGATAGAACCGTAGTTTCAGTCGGCTTCAATGGATTCCCGAAGTGTATGCCAGATAATCCAGAATGGTATGCAAATCGAGAAGAGAAATACAGTCGCATCGTGCATTGCGAAATTAACGCACAGATTCACGCACTTGAATCGTTGAATGGCTGTACTCTTTACACTTACCCATTCGCTTCCTGTGACCGATGCGTCGTTCAAATGTTGCAAGCTGGTATAACTAGATTTATATTCCCAGAACCTACGCCGGATGCTATGACTCGATGGAGCGCAGCTTTTGAAAAGACTAAGAGATATATCGGCGAATCAGACGCAAGCTACGACGAGGTCCCTCTTGAGGACCTTAGCAGGTTGACATGAGCGAACCTAAGAAGCAAAGGAAACAGAGAGAACATAATCCGCAGCCGTCTGTCGGCGGAGTTATGCAGTGTGACCAGGGTCACCGTTGGGGAGTCCGAGATTTGAATCCCGAGAGAAAGACAACTGGTTGCCCTGTATGCGGTGGACATACTAGTATCGCTAAAGGGTTAACGAAGTGATGGATCGAAAAGGTAACGATACCAAGAAGGCTTACATAGCTACATTCACAGGAAAGAAGTTTTTTCTCCTGGAGCCTAGCTTGGAAGATATCGATATCATAGACATCGCTCACGCGCTGGCTATGCAGTGCCGATGGACCGGGCACTGCAAGTATCATTACTCAGTAGCGCAGCACAGTGTCTATTGCAGTTTCCTGGGTCCTGATAAAGAAGCCTTTGACCGTCTGATGCACGATACGTCAGAGGCGTATATCGCAGACCTTAGTCGCCCATTGAAGCACTATACGGAAGTGGGGGTTGTATACCGCAAGAGGGAAGCGATAATTCAAAAGGCTATCGCGGAGCGCTTCGGATTCTCTGTAGTGGAGCCCGCGTCCGTGAAGATAGCAGACAATTTGATGTTGTATGCAGAAAAGAAGCAAATCATGGGTTATACGTTTGATGAATCGAAGGACGCCGACGATATAGTTAGAACATCGGCGGAAGAGGAAGCTCCGATACGCATCGAACGATGGAGTCCAGAGATGGCAGAAACAATGTTTTTAAGAAGGTTCGAAGAACTATATACAGGGAGGCTCAATTGAGCACAGCAATTTCAAGTTTTGTAACATTGACATGCGACGGTCTAGAGTGCGGTAAGACAATTACGTTTCCGCAAACTGAAGCAGGAGAGAAAGAAGCAACACAAGCTAATCCGTGGCTGAATTCTATTCGGTTCGTTCAAACGGGGGATAAACGTCAGTTCCTTTATTGCTCCGATGAGTGCGCGATAAAGGCAACGGCGACAGGAATCCACAACCAGAAGGTTATTATCGCTCCTCAAGGACCGAATACAGTAGAACAAGCAGCCTTCGCCGCTTTGAAGGCTCAGCAAGCAACGGCAGCACTGAAGGCTGGCGGACCAGTCACGCTATCATGAGAATGAAGAGCCCTGTATTTCATCAAGGTAATTTGTTTGTGGTTCTCGGGTACGATGTTTTATTGTACTCCGTGGATGACAATGACTTGTCTTATCAAACCAATTTTCCATTCCCAGACCCGATAGAAAGTATCGAAGTCAAATCAGGAGGATTGGTGGTTACTACAGCCTATGATTGGTATTCGATTGCAGGAGGGCCTTCTTTGGCTACTTATTTCTCAATGCTCCTAGCTAGGCGAAGTCCTGGGACTGTTTTAACAGGAAACGGCATAGTTCGTGTTGCATAACGGACAATACGGTAAGAGTCTGATTTCGGATGAGTTTAATCAGTTGTGTATCGATAACCACATCGAAGCAACTGTTCAAGCTTATCCGAACCCAGGCAATTTACAGAATGCCGTACGATTGATTACGTTCCGTAATTTTAACGCGGTGACGGTCAAGGTAATTCAGTCCAATAAAGTGCAAATGATTCCAGCGACGGGCACGCTGCAAATTATGCTACTGCCTGATGAACCACTACCAAGTTTTGAGAGGATGGAAGACGATGCCAGCTAGTTATTTTGTAGATTTTACAGCATACGTGGACGAACTTAGACGGCCTGAGAATTTTCCGCATGAAGTGCATGTGCAGGAGACTTACTCGGACGTTGAGAATACGAACCACTTACAGGCGATTGTTAACGACCGATTCATTAAGATGGTCGCTAGCGCTGGCCTGGTCGTACTGAAGGACTCGTCTGGGATACTTGATAGCTCTATAATCACGTTCGACAAGCGCAGGTTCGTCCCCTGGCACATGCTGACGCACATGGAAGTTTCAGTCAAGTTGATAACCGAATTTCCTAACCCGCAAGAGCCTTTGCTGCCGATTCGCTTGGCACCGGAGCCTAAGCAAAAAGAAAAGGTAAATTAATGATATTACTTTCACTAGACTTTGAGACAACTGGCTTGGATGTAGTAAATGACCGCGTTATAGAATTCGGCGCAGTCCTTTACTCAACAGGTCAAAAGAAGTGCTTAGACAATCAAGGAATGTTAGTTAAGACTGACGTTGCAATTACTCCTGAAATAACAGGTATTACAGGGATACACCCCGCAGCAGTCGAGCGATTCGGCTACGACCCAAATAATATCCTAGATATTATTTTGGAGATGAAGAACAGCGCGGATGCAGTCATCGGATATAATTGTCGTAGATTCGATAAGCGGGTATTAGAGAATTGGATTAAGCGTGCTGATAACAGAGAATCAGTAAAGCCCTGGATTGATTTATACCAGGACCTTCCCTGGCGAGTCCCAGTAGGTAAATTGGGGCATACGGCAGCAGACCACGGGATACTGAACCTGTTTCCGCATTCCGCTCTCGCCGACGCTCAAACTGTGTTAGCGATTTCGGAGAAGTACGACCCAGAACTTCTGTTGAGCAGAGCGCAGTCCCCTGTTGTTGTCCTTCAGGCTAGGCAGAGTCGTGCGAACAACGATTTAGTGAAGCAGCCGCCTTATAAGTTTCGCTGGAACCCCACCAACAAAATTTGGTGGAAGCCCGTGAAAGAGCAAGACGTAACAGAGATAATTCAATCGGCACCGTTCCCTATAACAATCGAAAAGGGGTGGACGCCAGAGGAGCTAGAAAACTAATGAGTTTAGGCGGTGGAGATCAACTGGCACGCGGGGCAGCACGAGCGCAATTTAACCCTGCTACGGTCAGCGACGAGAAGTTCAAGGAAATGTTTGGCGAAGAGGCTCTGCGCAAGTTGAATGTGATGTCTGAGAATGACCGTCAGGCATTACAAAACGAAGCAGAGGCTTTAGTCGAAAAGCAGGCACAGGAGACGGCTCCTGTTTCAGTAAAGTTTCGCGCAGTCCAGGACCGTGTTATCGTACGACGTGTCGAGGAAGAAGAGAAAGTTGGAAGTTTTTTCGTTCCCGATGAAAGCAAAGAGAAGCCAGCAGAGGGCGAAGTAGTAGCAGTTGGACCAGGTAAATATGTAGACGGGGAGCTTCAGAAGCCGACAGTCGCCGTAGGCGAGCGAGTCGTGTTCGGGAAGTTCTCAGGGGCAGAAGTAAAGATTGGGTTCGAGACATATCTTGTGCTCAGGGAAGAGGATATTTTCCTCGTAAAGGAATAAAATGACAACAACTGTTATCGTAGTAAATTGCGGACCCGATGTTGTAGAAGCAGGAATAACTAATTCCGCAGTGCCACAGAAAATCTATCCCCGATGTTCGGCAGGATTTTGTGTGTACGACGGAGTAGAATTAACAGTAAAAGAAGTAAAAACACAAACAGAACAAAAAACACAAACAGAACAAAAACAGGAGAAACAATGATTATCCCCACAAAGACGTTTGAAAAGCCAGACAGCGGCCTGCATCACGGCATATTGGCGGACATCGTAGACTTGGGTAAAGTAACTACGACCTATCAAGGACAGAGTAAGACACAGCCGATGGTTCGATTCGTCTGGATTCTGAACGTGATTGGAAAAGAAACTGGAAAGCCGCTATCCGTGGCTCAACGCTATAACATTTCAAGCTTTCACGAGAAGTCAAATATCTACAAAGATTTGAAAGAGATTCTCGGGACAGCGCCAGATGTGACTCGTGATATCGAGGCTTATATCGGCGTGGTTCGAAAACTTTGGATCAACCGCGAGAAGAGCGCAGACGGAACGAAGGACTTCGCCAACATCAAGGGCTATCTTCCGGCAGACCCCGGAGTAGTGGTTCTGGTTCCAGCGGACTTCATCCGTGATAAGTTCAAGCCGAAGACCACAGCAGGTCCGCAGGGACAGCCCGTGCAGACTTACGCTCAACCGCCCCAACCGCCCCAACAGCCTATACAGGACGCTCAGACAACGCCTAACCCTGTGCAGTACCCGCAACCCACGCAACAGCCGACACAGCAAGGCGCAGACGTTAAGTTCTAACAATACGGAAAGCCGCGACTAGGCTTGGCACCTGGAGAGACAGGATAATTTACGGAGCGCATGTGGGATTATTCAAATCAATAGCAGAACCTTTGGTTGCTCGCGGCGTGCCCGTAATTCCGCTTCGACCGAAGACAAAGATAGCCTTCCTAAATAACTGGCAGGAAATTGCGTCTACAGACCCCATTAAAGTAGGGTCCTGGGACGAGGAGTACTCCGACGCTAACGGTGCGTGCGTAGCGTTCGCCAAGCCAGACGGTATCTGGTTCCTTGAGATTGATAAGCAAGGATTCGTCCAGACTATCGAAGAACAAACCCAACAAAAAATTCCCGACACATTCATGGTGCGCTCTTCCCCTGGTCGAGGGCACTTTTATTTTAAGCAGACCCCTGCGAGTATCGCAATGGGCAATCTGCAAGGAAAAGATGAAAATGGTAAAGAAGCCTGGTCTGCTCGCGTTGATAACCGCTACGTGGTTGCTCCGGGCAGCTACCACCCAACTTCTGGGAAAAAGTACGAGACGTTACGTGACCTTCCGATTATCCCTGCCCCGGAATGGCTGGTACAATGGTGTATGTCGCACCGTGGGAGTGATATTGTTTCCACGGGCAATCTAGAACTAGACGACACGACTCCGATTCCATCTGGTTCCCGTAACTCTGCATTGGCTAGTATTCTAGGCAAAGCACGCCAAGTCCTGAGCATGGATAAGGAACAACTTCTCCAGTTCGGACTCTCTGTTAATCAAAAGCGATGCCAGCCACCGATGTCTGAGCAGGAAGTCAAAACGATTGCTAACAGTATCGGAAAGTACGCGGTCACGGTAGCGCCGCCAGTGATTTTAGGCGGCACTCCGTTAGCCCAAAACACGCCGCAAGAGGCACCCGAACGTGAACTAGCTAAGTCTGTTGCGTATCCCGTGTTTCCTAGATGGGTGATGAAGGGTACGAGTGTATACGACGGACTCATCGCCCCTATCTGCGAGAAGAATTCCAGATACCCTGAATTCATGTTTATGCCAGCCGTGGCATTGATGCTTAATTATCTAGCGTTGAAGGTCCGTGTAGAGTACAAGAATGTCATTCCGTCCTTCTACATGGTTTTGATTGGGCAGAAGGGGAGAGTAATCAAGTCTTCGTCTGTGGCGGACGTGATTCAATACCTGCACTTCGCTGGATTAGTAGATGACGCTAGCCCTTCGATTAGGAATGCAGAAGGAAAGTCCTTAGTATTCACTCCTAGCTCCGCCGAGGGTCTAGGTGTCGAAATGACCAGAACCAACTGCAAGAATGCCGTGGCATACTACGATGAATTAAGCTTACTTACTGCTAAGGCGGGCATCGAAGGAAGCTCTCTTCTGCCGCAGCTATTGACCATGCACGAGTCAAAGAAGTTTTCAAGTCTCATCAAGGGCAAGAAAGAGAGCTTCAATTTTGATATCGGGTCGTACTGTACAAGTTTGATCGCTTGCACGACGGACAAAAACTTTCATAAGCAGTGGAGCAGGATGGCGGGAGATAGCTCTGGTATGGACGACAGATTCTTTTTCCTGTATCAGCCAGAGATACTAAAGCCGTTGACCCCGTTTACTCTTGTAGACACTAAAGAGGCTGCGCTAGAGACTCGTAAGAGAGTTGATAAAGCAGTTAAACAGGGAGTTTACAGCATCGAAGACTCTACTTCGCTTGAAGCAGTCATAGGCAAGATAGGAATCAGGGGAGCGAGTCGAGTCGAGAAGCTGTCACTGTACTTTGCGGTGGACCTCGGACGTGATTTTGTGGATTCTGAATGTATTGAAAGAGCTATAGCGATATGTAAGTACGAGATAGCGGCTAAGAAGTATCTCAGGACATTTGAAAGTTCCAGCCGCGAAGGGACGATTCAGAACGAGATTATGCAGACGCTCCAGAGAAATTCAGGTGCTATGCCTAAGCGAGAGTTAGAGAGAATCGTACACCCGATACGCTACGGTGTCTCGATATACAATCAATGCTATTACGGATTGCAGAAGAACGGATACATCGCAGAGACAGGCACAGGAATCAAGAGCGACCCATTTCAAGTAATTCTAATGCGAAGCATAGAAGAAGACGAGGAGTAAAATGTTTAAGAAAACTGATATCGGTCATTCAGAGTGGACAGTCATTGAAAACAAGTCTAAAAATCACGGTCACCCAGGTTGGGATAGTGTTAGCACATGTGAAGAGTGCAGGAAGGATACGATTCAGGCACCATTCGGTCGTGCTTTCACCGTCCCTAAGAAAATAAAATCGATTTATATCATAGGTTCGCTGAGAAATCCTGAGATTCCTAAGTTTGCTAATGAACTTCAAGCACAAGGCTTCGAAGCATTCGCGGACTGGTATGCACCAGGACCGCAGGCGGATGATTACTGGCGCGATTACGCTACGGCACGAGGGCTATCCTACGGACAGGCGCTTAAGAGTCCCGCAGCTACGCACGTCTACGAATTCGACAAGTCTAATCTAGACCGTTGTGATGCGGCTGTAATGCTTATGCCAGCGGGGAAGTCAGCGCACCTGGAGCTAGGCTACACTATCGGCAAAGGCAAGCCAGGATATATTTTGTTCGACCAGGAACCAGAGCGGTATGATGTCATGGTACAATTTGCAACGGGTGTATTTTTCTCTAAGGAAGGTTTATTTTACGAGCTAAAAGAGGTACAAAACAATGGAAACAGTAGCGCCGTATTACAAGTATGATGTTAATTCTGAGGACTTCACTGCACGAATGCTTAATAAGTTGGCAAGGGTTTGTCGAAGCGAAAATGATAAGTGGTGGAAGGACCCCGCAACAGGCGAGCCCCTTAATCGTAATCGAGGGGAGTTGCTCATGTTAATCGTCAGTGAGATTGCCGAGGCTATGGAGGGAGAGCGTAAGAATTTGATGGACGATAAGCTGCCGCATCGCCCGATGGCAGAAGTCGAGCTAGCAGACGCCTTAATAAGAATATTTGACTACGCAGGCGGATTCGGGTATGATATAGGCGGGGCATTCGTAGAGAAAATGGCTTATAATTCGACTCGCAAAGACCACACGGCGGCAGAACGGCTAAAGGAAAACGGGAAGAAATTTTAATGTATCTTGTTTTAGATTTCGAAACCGCATCGGAAGCGGAGTTGACTGAGGTCGGATTGCACAACTACGCAATTCACCCGACTACCCGTGCGCTCATGCTAGGATGGAGAATCGTCCAGGATTTGGCTGATAAAGTTACCCCGATGGAACTGTGGGAGCTACATTTAGGACCTATGCCGCCAAAATTGTGGGCTGCTATACACGACCCGCATGTGGATATCATAGCGCTTAATTCCGCATTCGAGCGCTACATATTTCAATACGTTCTGGGGTTTACGATTCCTGCATGCCGTTTCCAGGACCCGCAAGCCAGCGCACGTTACCTGTCTTTGCCAGCAAGTTTAGAGGATATCGGCATGATCCTGGGTCTGCCTATGGAGCTACGTAAGGACGAGCGCGGCGAAGAACTGATGAAGCTATTTTCATTCCCGCAAACTCGAAAGAAGAAAGACGGCGGAGGAATATACTTCAATGACTGGAATTCGCACCCGAAAGAGTGGATTGAGTACTGCGAGTACTGTAAGCAGGACTGTGTCGCAGAGCAAGAAGTCGCTCGTCGTGAGATGCTCCTGGGCGTATTTCCCTTGCCACCGAGAGAACGTAAAATTTGGCTGTTCGACCAGAAAGTGAATGACCGTGGGATGCCTACTGACCGTGGATTTGTGGAGAAGTTGTTTAAGATAGCTGACCGCAACAAGAAAGAGAAGCTTGAAGAACAGAATAAGGCAACGGGGCTAGAGAATGCTAACTCCCCAACGCAATTATTGCCGTGGCTGCGGGCTCGTGGGTACCCGTTAAAGAATCTTCGTAAGCAGAACGTTGAACTAGTATTGAAAAATTCAGAAGTTAACCTAACAGAGGAGTGCAGGAGTGTTCTTACAGCACGGTTGGAGGCGGGCTCTACAAGCTATAAAAAGCTTCAGTCAATACTGCGTAATATCAGTCCAGATAATAGGCTTCGTAATCAGTTTATCTTTATGGGTAGCCCTAGATGTGGTCGTTGGGCAGGAAACGCCGTCCAGCTTCACAACATGGCACGACCTGACAACACATTCGAGGACCTGGACAATGTTAAGAAGGCGAGAAATTTCATCTACGAAGATGACTATGACGGACTGAAGAGCGCATTTGATATGCCAGAGAAAAAGAAATGAAATACTCTCCGCTAATTATCGCAACGAACGTAATCAGGACCGTGTTCGTTGCCTCTGAAGGGCAGCGGTTCAACGTGTGCGATTTGAACGCTATCGAAACCCGCGTAGGCGCGTGGGTCGCGCAGTGCCCGTCTCTTCTTCAAGTCTTTATAGATGGGCGTGACCCGTACTTAGACTTTGCCGTGAAGCTGACAGGAATGCCGTACGAACGGTTGGAATCTGATATCAAGTCTAAAGACCCCAAGATTAAGGCGGAAGCAAAGCGTCAACGTCAGATCGCCAAGCCGGGGGTGCTACAAGCTATTTATAGGTCGGGCGGCGGCTCATGGGCTAAGGATAAAAACAAAGACGACATAAAAACAGGAGTATGGGGTTACGCGGAGGGCATGGGCATAGACATGACTCAGGAGCAGGCTCACGAAGTTGTGAGAATATTCCGTGAGTCCTACCCTGAGATTTGTGGAAACGGATACAACGGTCAGATAAAGGGAATCTGGGTTATCCTCGAAGAAGCTATTAAGGATGTGCTTCAAGGCGAGCGCAAGGTTCGCTATGTCGGCCCGGGTGACTGCATCAAGATAGACAAGCTGACGATTGAAGAGCGTAAACCTATTCTCAGGATTCAATTGCCGTCTGGTCGTTATCTGCATTATATGGATGCGGCAATCGAAACCGTGAAGATGCCCTGGAAGAGAAAGAAAGAAGTTCCTGTAGTATTCGATGCTGACGGAAACGCTATAAAGTTTGAAATACAGATGGTGGACGACTACAGACCGTCGTTCACATATTACGGAATGAACCAGGACACGAAACAGTGGGACCTGGTCGTATCGCACGGCGGAAAGACATTCGAAAACATAGTGCAAGGAATTGCCCGAGACGTGCTAGCGGATAAGCTTCTGGAGATTGAAGAGATTATGGAAGTAGTAATCCATGTGCATGACGAAGGCGGCGGGCTGTCGCTAGATGACCCGTTCGCCCCAGGCTTACAGGAAATGGAAGCGATTATGAATCGACCCGTATATTGGGCTCCGACTCTGCCGCTAGGCTCAGATGGATTTGAAGATAACTTTTATCACAAATAAAGCTTGACAAAGTACTAGAACTATGGTACTATGACTTAGGAGAGAAAATGTTTAAAATTATACATAATTTGGAAACTTTGAACGAACCACAGCGTCTTCAATATCTTAAGGACGCTAGCGTATACTTGGGACTAGACCCTGACTTGAACGGATTGGACCTTATCTGGTTGAATACAAACGAAGGACCCTCGCGTCTCACTGCGTATGCCCGCCGTGGAACCACGGACATCCTTCGAGACATTCACGGGATTACCGTATCCGACCTTGAGCAGCATGACGGCCCTGGTTACGTCAGCTTTAAAGCGACAGGGAAGAACAAGGCGGGACGGCAAGAGATTGCCATTGGCGCTTATACGATTGAAGGTCTCAAGGGTGACCGTCTAGCGGCTGCTGTCGCTACGGCCCAGACTCGGGCACTTCGACGCTTGACGCTACAGTTCGTCGGTCTGGCAATTCTGGACGAATCCGAAGTCAGCGCTTTTACAAACCAGAGTCAGAATGCGCCATCACAGTTGGCTATCGTTCCTCCGCCATCGGTGGCAGTCAGCAACGCTCCCGGCAAAGATATCACCCCAGAGCATAAAGTTGAACAAGCCGCCGTCAACGCCAAGTTAGATGAGGTCACGGCAGCAATATCGGGCACGTCAAGTAATACCCAAGGTCAGTTGTTAAGGCAAGACCCGACTCACGACATGACGAAGTGTGTAGAATCGAATGTGCCCTGCGGAAATATGTTTCACGATATCACAAAATTTACGGTGGTTGGAGATGGCATTAGGCATAATACTCAAGAAGAATTTGAGGCGTTTCAAGCCAAGCTCCGTGCTGACGCTATCGCTTCCTTGAACGAAAGTGCTAGACGACAAGAAATGGGAATAGAGCCTACGCACGCTAATCCCGTTATAGAAGTCGCGCCTAAGAAGACCAGAAAGCCACGCAGCCCCAATAAGCCGAAGGTCGATTTAGGACCTAGTGAACCCGTGCCTGTGAAGTCTATCGTCCCAGAGCCAAAAGATGTAGAACGCATACAGACGACTATGATTCCTGTCTCGCAAGACCCCAAGACCCAGGCGCAGGTATCAGCTATCGCTAGTTTGGTGGAGTTGGAAAAAGCAACACGTAGAAATGAAGACGGACAGTTAAACCCTAATAGTCCTGTAAATATCATAACGAAACCTCGTTTAACTCCAGACCAGGTCAAGCCATTCCGCCAACGTCTGTTCCGTGTCGTGAACGACTACCTAGAGCCGCATGGCTTTGCTCCGAAAGAGGGAATGGGCAACGCGGATAAGATGCGAGCATTCGCCAATATGATGTTTTCAGATGTTACCAATATGAATGAACTGACCGTCGAGCAGTGGGAAAAATATCTCACGGTCCTGGAGAATAAAATTAAGACAGAAGGTCCAGCGGCCACAGTGAAGTACGTTGAAGAGTCAATCGGGATATGAATCTTAACGAACAACAGAAGGCGGTGGTTAACGCCATAGACGGGGTCTGGGTCACTATTGCGGGTCCGGGGAGCGGCAAGACGGCCTGTATGGTCGAGCGCTTCCTGAATATGATAGGCAAGGGCATTCAGGTTAGCGATATCCTGAACCTGACCTTCACTAACTCAGCAGCTACGGAGGCTGCGCACCGTGTCGGGCTTATGGACGCGGGGAAGGTGTTCAGGACGTTCCATAGCTTCGCTCTGGAATTCATTAAGAAGGAAAGGGCGCATCTACCGTTTAAACTGACGGATACGGTTATCCCTGTTCGTGGGGAGGACTATCAACTGTTGTTCGACCTGGTCAAGATGTATCCGGCTATCTCAAGTTTCCGGACTCTGCAAGGTAAACTATCAGAGTGGAAGCGGTCCAATGTAGAGCCAGAGCAGGCAATTCGGGAAGCAATAGGTAAAGAATATTACTACGCAAGCGCGTATCAGGACTATGAGGAAACGTGCCGTTCGCAAGGGTGGCTAGATTTTGACTCTCTGATGCGAGAGACCGTAAAACTTTTGGAGACAAATGAAGATGTTAGAAAACGTAATAAGAAAAGGTATCTTTCAGTGGATGAATGTCAGGACACTGACGTTGTCCAATTTAGACTCCTTCAGTTACTCTTTCACGGAAACATCATGGCCGTGGGAGATGAAAATCAACTTATCTATGAATGGCGTTCAGCGCAACCTGGTAATCTCTCAACTTTTTCTAGAAAGTTCCCAGGAGCCCGAACGCTATATCTCGGACAAAATTACAGAAGCACTGGAAGACTTGTACAATTCGTCAAAGAAGTAATTCCAGTCGATAACGGTCTTGCTTCGCATATGATGACGAGCAATCCCGAAGGCGTAGACCCTGTCTTAGTACGCTATCCTGATTCGGAGACTGAAGTTCGTGAAGTGCTAAAGGAAGCTGTCAAGGACCCAGAGAATTCGGTAATCATAGCCAGAACGAATAGGCAGTTATTCGATGTACAGAGAATTGCCGCGTCCAAGAATATCAAGTACAGGAATCTGGGAAAGAAGGACTTCTTTGACCAGAACGAGATTAAGGCGCTATTGACCCTGGCAAAGGATGCGCCGCCCTCAAATAACGCGGCGGAGTCACTGCAAGACATAATCAGAAATAACAATCTCTTTAACCGCTATCGCAGTTCAGGCGACCCTATGTATTCGGACCCTATCGAGAACATGAATAATCTAGTCAAGATGTCAGCAGGCAAGGGGACGCTCAAGGAATTCCTGAATTGGGCTAGGAAGGCTACGTACGGAAGAAAGTCAAAGAAAGAGAAGGACCTGACTCTGAGCACGGTGCATCAGTTTAAGGGCAGAGAAGCCAAGCACGTCTTCATTATCGGCTGCGAACAAGGAAAGATGCCCCACAGAGACGGAGAGCTAACGGAGGAGCGTCGCATCTTCTTCGTAGCAGCGAGCCGCGCAGCAGAGACATTACAGATTAGTTGGTCAGGAAGTCGTAGCATGTTTTTGGAAGGCAGAGAATACGAAAACTATGAACCCGAGGAATCGGTAGAAGGGAGCGATGGCATATTTATACATCAACAGCAAGGGTAATCCTTGGAGAAAACACTCGTACAGCGCAGGCAACACTTTCGATCAGAGTCCTTACAAATACTATCTCCAGAAGGTGTTAGGTTGGAAGGAACGCGATAACAAGGCTCGCTTCATGTTCGGGAAGGCGCTAGAAGAGGCGGTTCAATACCATCACGAGCACGACGGAGTAGGGGCGAAGGAAGACTTCATCCAACGTTGGGCTGTACATAAGGAAGACGGAAATCTTAGCTATACGGATGTAGAGAAGAACTGGCAGACCCTGAATCAGATGGGCACGGACATGATTAGGCTTTACGTTGCAATGCAGCCGAAGCTGCCGATTCCGATGGGCGGTCGCTCGGTATTCCAGCGTGAGTACGCGAAGGAAGTATTCCCAGGAGACGAGAACTACGGAGGAATTGAAGATGCAGGAAAGCTCGATATTGTCTGCTACGCGGACCCGAATCACCCGATGCTTCCAAGGATTGACTGGAAGCAAGAGTATGGGGTGTATCGCCCGCTCATCGTGGACATTAAGACATCAGCAATTGATTTTCCAGAGCAGCCGGGCATATCGGCTTATGATGCTCAGTTACGAAGATATAGTTGGCTATCAGGTATCAGGGACGTTGGACTGGTTTGGTTTGTTAAGAAAGGGCTCGGGTATAAAAAGGGATACTCCGTTACCTTTCTTGATGCCGTGGGACCGTTTAAACCGGGCGATGAGGGCGTCGTTGCAAGAGTCGAAGAAGACCACGCATGGATAGTAAGAAATGACTTCATGCTCGATGAAATGGATAGAGCCCAAGGCAAGAAGGGCGATAAGCTAGACCAAACCAATGAAGCAAAACAACGAGCAATCAACTGGATGGAACAATACGGAGCGCGAGTCAGTTTAACCCAGATTACTAAACAGCGCTTGCAGTTCAACGCGGGGTTCGTAAGCCAGGAATCAGCAGACGATGCAGGACGTAACGCAGGCAGACAGATAGTAGGTATCGTCAATTCTTGGAAAAACAAGCAATGGAGCAATACGTTCGGGATTCGATATCCACACGACGACAGAAATGACAGCTATTTTCGTGCGTTCGTGTACGGAGACGAAGCATTTAAGAAACAGAATTTTACTAAATCGGACGAGCAGTCGTTCGACAACCTATTTGAAGAGGATGACCAGTGAAGACATGAAGACGAATATTTTTGTAGTTAATGATAAAGAAGATGTAAATGAATGCGGTTTACGAGACGCTGGAGGGCATAGAGCAATCGGCGTTTACGACACAGAAGATGAACTTATCCAAGGCATAGATGAAGATTATGTATCTCCAGAGAAATTATTGGCTACTCGATTCCTTGTCTTTCTAGGGAATAGGCGGCTAACTATATCCTCGCTGGCGCTGCTCTCAACAGAAGAACAGCAAAGGATAAAGAAGGAATTTTTGGAGAGTAATTGAGTGGAAGCTCGTATTCGGAGTTAAGAACTAAACTGGATGGCAACGATGGGTTTGTAACGGGCGGTCACCGTGTTATGAAGACCGCAGGCGCTACCCGTCACGCTTCCAGAATGAAGAGGGTGCCCGTGTGGGCGCTCGATGATGAGAAAATTAAGGAATTGATACGGCGCTGTTTTCCCAACCCTAATCAGAGGACGAAAGCAGGCCGCATGATACGAATTATCTACTTGTATTACAGAACCGGGTTGACAGCGGCAGGAGTGGCGGAAGAGTTAAAGATGTCTGTAAGGGCGGTGGAGGAATCATTACGCAGGATTAATAAGACTATAAGTCGCCCTGCAAGGCCCAGAGGGAGGCCCAGAAAGAATGTGGATAGTATACAAAATTTCTAATTATTTAAATGACAAAACGTACATAGGAATAACATCTTTAAGTAGCGCATATTCTAGGTGGGAAAAGCACAAAGAAAATTGTAATCAGTTAAATGATAGGTTTCATGTGGCTATTTCTAGGTTAGGTTCTGGAAGCTTTGATGTTGAGGAAATTGATTACTGCGAATCCGAATACGAAGCATACGAGCACGAGCGACATTGGATAAATTACTATGATAGTTTTAATAGTGGATACAATTCAACATTAGGAGGAGAAGGAGTACGTCGCTCATTAAATGACGAAGACGTGACCACAACTCCGACTAGCAGAAAAGGTCCGGACAAAGAATTTCCTTTGTGGGCATTTAATGATGCGGAAATAAGAAAGCTTCTTACTAATCGCTTTCCCGTGCCTTGTCGAGAGTTGGCGGGAAGAATGGCACGAATAATTTATCTTTATTATAGGCTCGATATGGTATTAGAAGACGTTGCTATTGAAGTAGGAGCTACCCCCAAAGCGGTGCGAGCACTTATTCATCGTGTAAATAAAGCTATGCGAGAACCGTTAAAACCACCGCATAGGCCGAAGAAATACCGTGGGGATACACGACTCTAATGGGAACAGCGGCGACGATAGCCATACATCCCTTTAAGCTTGTGTTATTTCACTGATTCTAAAGGGGATATGGAGATAAAGAAGATTAGGGTCCATACGTGCAATTCAGAAATAGAAGGATACATTCAAAAGAAGTGCCGATGCCGCAAGTTCGTGACCCTCGAAAAAGCGGCAGAGTTAATAGATAACGGCTACGCTAACAACATCATCACATCGTTTAACGTAATCGATGTCACGGAAGTCTGTTCCGTCTGCGCAGGACTGGACCTGTATAAAAAGTCTTGCAAGCAGTGTAATAAAACGGGGGAGACAAGTAAGAAGTTCTCTCAAGCTGTATACGGCGAAGACATTTATATGCGCCCGTTCCTGAAGACACCCAGGACGGCAACCATAGAAGAAGAGCATGTTGAGTACGCTTATGTCAAGGGCGACAAGGACGCTATTAAGCGTATTGAACTGTACCAAGAATTGAATAGAGAGGCCCTGGTCGAATTAGGCGCGGGGATTGTACGTAAGACTTTGACAGGCAAGATTCTCGAAGTTGTAATCGAGGGACACCCTGAGCCAGAGGATGACGCAAAGAAGTGGCAGGGACGGACATACGACTACGGTAGGAGCATATGAATTTCATAACACGCTGGAAAGCGAGACGGCAGTTGAAGAAGACTGCAAAATTCCTGGAACGATTTGCTAGTGAAATGCCTGCATCTTCTATAAAGATACTGTTCCCGGGCAAAGATACAGTTGATGCTCGTAATGCGCTGCTCAACGCGGCTAGGCGAATTAGGAATATATGAAAAAGAATCAATTCTTACTGCTTAAACTAATCGAAGAGTGCGCTGAGATAGCCCACAGAGCATCGAAGCAGATACAGTTCGGTAGAAATGAGGTACAGAAAAATCAGAGAGAGACAAATGCCGTACGTTTGAGAAACGAGATTTTAGATTTATACGCTGTAGTATCCATGCTCACGGAAGAACGTGAAATTCTATTATGGACTTTTGACGAATACGCAGACGCCCGCGATGCAAAGAAAATTAAACTCCAGAAGTACTTGGATTTGTCCGCATCGCTAGGACAGCTACCAGAGATTAAACTATGAATGAACATTACGCCGATTTCTCTGACGCACAGCTAACCGAACCCGCTCCGATTCCTACCGAAGCGGGTCAGGAAGCAGCAGCGAAGGCTCTAGCCGAGATTCGTAATCGCTCATTCTCTGGTCGTCATCCAGAACTAGGACGCATGATTAACTGCCAGTTCTGCAATTTACGCCACCGAGAGAACCAGAACTTTCGTGAAGGTGCTTGCGAACAGAAATTTGCAACAGAAGACGGAATAGAGTACGGGAAGCTTATTCCGCCTGAAGGATTAACTGGACTGACTGCCAGACAGGTTATCGGGGCACAGCGCTTTGCAAAGAAACGAATCAATCCGCACAGTAACAGATGGGCTCCAGCACGGGCTAATGCGCTCGCAGCGAAGCAAAGGAAGAAAGATGAAGTTAAGCACGAGATTTAATGTCTGGATTTATCGCAAGCTGAAACCTTACTGGACGGTATTAGAAGTCTCTGTTAAGAATCTAGAGCGAGAATATCTCCAAGCTCTAGAGTACAAGAAGGCAGAGATTGCCAGAAAGAAATTCCGGGACGGCATGACGCCAGAACTTTACAAACAGCTAACGTCCCGACCGAGTCAGGAGAGTTGTAGTCATATAAAAGGCGTCAGTAGAGTTTACGGAACCCGCAGATTTCCAGTCAAAGATTACGCTATTATGTGGCACACTCACCCTGATGCGCACGTAGAAGTTAAGTGCATGATCTGCGGAAAACAGTTCGACCCGAAGGACCCCGAGACTATTAAAATGTTGCAAAGCTCGACAAACACCGCAACAGCATCCGAATATCCTGTGAGGAGATAATGGACCTGATAGTTTACCACAATAATTGTCCGGACGGCTTCGCAGCAGCCTATATCGCAAAGCAGAGATACCCCGAAGCACAATTGATGCCACGCGATCACGGTGTACCTATCAATGTCGAGCAATTCAGGGACAAAGACGTGCTTTGTGTGGATTGTAATCTTCGCGGCGTGAATGACGAAGTCGCGTCGGTAGCGAAAAGTTACCTAGTCTTGGACCACCATAAGTCAGAAACCGAGATTATCGGCAAGCCCTACGTGATTTATGATGTTACTAGGTCAGGAGCGGGTCTTGCATGGGATTTCCTGTTCGGGAAAGATAAAAATCACCCTTTGATTAACACCCATCCGTGGCATTACGAACACGGAGCGCAACCACGTCCCTGGTGGGTTGATTATGTCGAGGACCGCGACCTGTGGAAGTTCTTATTGCCTGTGTCCAAGGAAGTTAACGCTTACATCATGACCTTCCCTTATACGATTGAGGGATGGAGTAAGATGACAAAGTTTGAATTCCTTGAGGCGGCTAGCGCTGGCAAATACGTCCTGCTACAGATTGAAAAGTACGTTCGTGAAGCAGTGAAGATGGCGCAGTTCGGGAGGCTGTCTCTGAACGGCAAGAGCTATACAGTCGCTGTAGTCAACGTCCCGTACTTGAATACGAGCGAAGTGGGGGCTGCATTAGCGCATTCAGTGGATATCGGGTTAGGTTGGTTCGAACGAGAAGACGGCATGATTCAGTTTTCGGCACGTAGCATGGGGGATGTAGATGTCTCGGAAGTCGCCAAGGCATTCGGTGGGGGCGGTCATCAACATGCGGCAGGGTTCCAAGTTTCTCTTGACAAAGGCAGAGAAATAGTGGATACTATACTCAGTCGAAGGAAACCGAGGTATCGGATAGCACTCGGGCCATTTGTTAAAGATGGCGAGATACCAAAGGAATCAATATGTTAGGTATCAAGGACGACACCGGACGTTGGAAGTCGTGGTATGTCAATGAGCATCTGCCAGAGATAAAAGGACAGGTCATTACCTTTCAAGCGGACGGGCATGAGTTGGATTTAATTCTTATAGCCCTGAATATGAATTACACCTACGACGGACAGCTAATTCCCTTTAAGAAAGGGGAGTAGCTTGCGTATCCTTATAGGACTACGCCAACAAACTATAGTACTCTTATACGGGTACTGGAGACGAAATGAAGACACATCTAGTAGCAACTATTAGTCTCGGACTCAGGCCCATTCGACTGTTTATACAAACAGAAAATGAGTGCGGCTTGGTGAAATTAGTTCCTACTGACGGTGGACCTACCAACGTTATTATAGGAATATCTGGTTCCTGGGCATCGACTTTATCGGTCCTGCTTCACGAGCTATACGAAGCAACTTTGATCGATTTGAATACTCGGTATACTCTAGACCCGTCTTTTTCGAAAGAGGCTTCCGATCTTATGTTCTTGGCTAGCCATAATCAATTATCGGAGGCGCATGAGCGCGTAGCAAGGACTCTGGATAAGATACTTCCTGATCTTTCGAAGGCGTACAAAAAATATTCTCCGTACAAGAAAGGATAATATGAAGACGTATTTACTCGCGGATTGCCACTTGAATCACGAAAAGATAAAGACCTGGTGTGACCGCCCAGATGACTTTACGCAGAAGCTTGATCGTAACGTGATGCAGACGCTGAAGCCCGGCGACCTTCTGTTGAATCTGGGAGACTTCGGAATAGGTGACTCTGATTTGTACATGGCGACAGCCAAGAAGTGGGCTGATTACGGAATACGGCACGTACTTGTACGTGGCAACCACGACGGCAAGGGCTGTCAGTGGTACATGGAGCGCGGATTTTCCTTCGCGTGCGATGCGATGGTTTATCGTGGTGTCTGGCTGACGCATAAGCCTTGGATGGGCGAACTGCCAGAGGGCACGCACGTCAACGTTCACGGACATCTGCATAATGTCTGGGACGGCTTTCACCCGAATGACCCAGAGGCGGAGCATGACGAATTCGTCATAGCGGCTCGCTCAGGGCGACTGCTTCGACCATTTCACCGCCTGTTTGCGGTGGAGTACACAAATTACATGCCCGTGGAATTCGACCGCTTCGTAGCAAAGCCAGACAGGTACCAGGCTCGCGGACCTAACGAAGAGACGAAAAAGAAAGCTAGACTGCGAAATGAAGATAAACTCGTTCCGTTCCCTCCGATGGTTTCCGGAGAGGGGTACGCAATGTTTGAATTTTCTAAAGAAGACGCCGCAAAGTATTTGACAAAAGAGGACCAAGCCGATGGCAAATTTTGAACCTATAGTACAGTGGCTTCTTTTTCAAGAAGACGACCATAAGGTCCCGGGAAAGATTGTTAACTTGGGAGACAGCGCTGGACTGACTCGTCTTGGTATAACTCAGCGTTGGCATCAGACGCAAGTTCCTGTGGACTTCTTCTCCACGATGTCATTTAAGGACGCTGTTGCGGCTGCGAAGATTGTATATAAGCAGTGTTACTGGGGATTTATAAGCGGAGACTCGATTGCGGATGCGGTTGCTGCCCCCTTGCTGAGTTTTGCAGTCAACGATACCCCGAAGGTCGCCATAAAAACATTGCAGCGTGTTCTCGAAGTTTTGGAAGACGGAAGCATCGGCCCTAAGACTCTGGCGGAACTGAATTCGAAGGACCCAGATGTTACTGCTGCTTTGTTCCGCGCAGCCTGGATAGATTTCTATCACAGAGACGTTGACGCTAACCCGCATAAGGCACAGTTCTTGAACGGTTGGATTAATCGCGCTCATTTTCCTTATCCTTCTCCATTAGTTTCGGAGATATACCGATGAATCTAGGAAGCCATGAGTGGCACTGCCCGCGACCAGGATGTAAATACTTCATTACCTGTTACACCGAAGGCGGGATGCGTTCTTTGAGTGAAATGCATACCGACCAGCATTACAGGGAAGATCGTGCGGCTGGAGCGCGTAGCACTGCTATAGTCCTTGGGCTGCCCATTAAAGATTACGGTGTCCTGAAAATGACAACGCAAGATATGGCATTTCTCAAGACCAGACACATTAAGATTGACGACAAGATAGAGCACGACGAATGCCTGGAGCCTAAGCCGACAACCGCAGAGTTATCGCAACGGCAGTGGGCACGAGTACTGGAGAGAACATGGAACCGCTAAGTGAAAAAGAACTAGACATCAGCCACGTACAGGGATTCCTGGAAGAGTGGCTAAAGAATGAACCCGCCGCAGTTAAAGAGAATCTGAAAACTCTGATTGATGGCGTCACGTACTATCGTAAGAAGTATCTCGACGCTCAAGAAGATTACTCGAAGGTGCTGGAAAAATACAATCAACTTACAGCCCTCTCTTCGTCGTACTTAGGACTGCTAAGTCAACAGAAGGAACAGATAGACGGATTGCTGATAGAAACGCAAAGAGAGTTTCACAAGCCAGAGAATGAATTCGGGTCCTTTTGAGAATAATTTAGGAGAAATAATGAGTAAGAACACAGAAGCCCTTCTTATCATTTCCGTTATAGCAGGCATCGTAGCGTACTGGTTAGGCGCGGATAGTAAAACTGTTTTACTTGTATCTGCTGTCGCGGCTGGAATATTCAGAATAACAGTTTTAATTGACGAGTAATGAGAATAATCTGGGACACCACGGAGAGCGTCTTCGCCGCAGAGTTTACTGACTTTGCCAGCGATTTAGACGCGGTCAAGGCGGCAGGCTTCCGAACCTTCGGAGCACCCGCCTGGGTCTGGTACGCTCCGTCCCCGGGAGTTAAAGCATTAGAACGTCTCAGAAAGAACCCGCCGAAGTCCGGGCTGGTCATCACCGAAGTTGCCCTCCAGAAATACAAATCCGTAAAGGAAGAGTTCGATAAGAAGGCGGAATTTAAGAAGACCTTTGAGAAACTAAGGGTAGCTGCGCGGAAAGAACAAGCAGGTTCGAAAGTCGGACAGTATGAGAAAGACGGATTCATTAGCTTCATAGTCCAGCCCTGTACAGAAAAATTTGTGCATACGTATGCAGCCCCTGCTCCGCCCACCGCATGGTGCTTTATTTGTGGGGATTCCGTACATGAATACGAGGGCACGGACCTGTGCCTGTGGTGCTCGGAAAAATTCTGAAAATAAAGCTTGACAAAAAATCAAAAGTATGAGACTATGTATTCGGAAGCAGAAGTAAAATAAAAAGGGAGAAAATATGGAAATCTTTTTGATGCTGTTAGTGCTGTCGTTTATCATTGCAGGTGCTGTTCGTTCCGTGCCTATCACAAAGACGGTGTACGACTCTAAGTTGCGCACGGAAGCTGGTACCCATTTTGGTTTCGCACCATTGAAGTCTATTCCGTTCCTGGGGCTAGCCGCAGCAACGTTCGTGCTGTTTCTTTCCTTTGTGACAGTTGATGCTGGTAACGTCGGCATCGTCAAGAAATTCGGTAACCCTATCGGACAACTGGGTCCTGGCGCTCACCTGATTATGCCGTATGAAAACGTTACCCCTGTCACCGTCCAAACCAGAATCGTCCACCCGAACACGCAGTCCTCAAGTCTTGACCTTCAAGTCGTCCACACAGAAGTTACCTTGCAGTATCACGTTGACCCCGCGTACGCTACGTTTATCTTGGTCGAATTGAACAACGACGCGGAAGAGCGGATTATCGACCCGGCTATCCTTGAATCCATCAAGGCGGTCACGGCGAAGTACGACGCTCAACAGTTGATTGCGCAGCGTGTCTCTGTTCGAGACGGCATAGAAACTCTAGTTCGACAGAAGCTGTCTGTGTATCACTTGATCGCAGAGAACCTATCCATCACCAACTTCAACTTCTCCGACGAATACAATAAGGCGATTGAAGCGAAGGTCACGGCTCAACAGCACTCTGAGCAAGCCACCAATGATTTGAAGCGTATTCAGATTGAAGCGGAGCAGAAGGTTGCCGCCGCAAAGGGCGAAGCAGAGGCACTGCGCAGCCAGAAGGAACAGATCACTCCTGAATTATTGCAGCTTCGTACCATCGAAATGATGGACAAGAAGTGGGACGGGAAGTTGCCCGAGAATTGGGTCACGACTGGTAGCGGGCAGAGCGTTCTCCCGATGTTCGATGTGTTCAAGGGGAAGAAGTAATGAACCTGAAAATAACAGTCACGGCGAAAGACATCCGAAATGGTAAGACGAGTCAGGCTAGTTTTTGTCCGATTGCCCTAGCTTGCCACAGGCTCGGGTATCCGGGCGCAACAGTAACTCACGATTACATCAGATTCAACTTCGACCTGGGCGAGACTTCGGTCCCTAAGAAGATGACGGATTGGATTTCCAAATTCGACGCAGGAGAAGTTGTTAAACCATTTTCTTTTACAGTTAAGAACGCACCGAAACCGAGGAGCCTATGAAAAAACTACTCACAGCGTTACTGGCTATCGCAATGCTGGTCAGCCCCGCGCTGGCACAGAAGAAGATTCAAATCCCTGCGAGTGTGCTTGCTTCCCGTTTTGGGGCGGGTCACACATTCAAGCTACTGTCTGGGGGTCCTAACCCAATCTTTACTCGTGCTGGATACACGTTCCGAGTAGAGTCATTCGGTTATATACTCTCGGACGAGTACTATTACAAGGTCCCTGTCTACGTTGATTTCGACAAGGACAATAACATGTACCGAATTTACAGCACCAAAGAGGGCATGTCAATCGGCTTAACCATTCTTACGGGTCCGGACAAGTCTAGTTACGTGCTCCCTGATCGGTTGCTTCTATGAAGGGCAAGAGCGAAAAGGGGCACGACCGACGCAAGAACCCGAAGTCTGCGGAGGCATATCAGAAAGAGCGTCACGAACGGAATGCAGAGCGACCGTTTCAGTACTGGATAGGAGGGACTGTCGCGGAGGGTGGACATTGGGAACGCAAGGGATACATAAGTGTCGTGAGACAGGCAAGAGCGGAGAATTAATCTTCATCTGTTCCAGGTGCGGGAAGTGTTACGAGTGCAAGCACAAGTTGATTTACCTGGATGACGCGGACAAGTTTGTATGGAAATGTGCTGACGGTAAACTCAGACCTGTCATAAATGATGGGAGATTAAAGGAAAATATATGAGCGAAGGGCGAGTAACAATATCAAGATTTACGGATAGCAACGGTCCTGACGGGGTGCATGTCGAATTTACGGATAGTGTATCCCATGTTAGGTTCGCCACAATGACCTTGACTCTTGAAAATTTCGCTTTGTTAATTACGGGACGAGGAGAAGTAAAAGCGGAACTTGAAGTTGCGAGACTTGACCTGGTGGGGAAGACCGCAGAGAACAAAGTCGAAGTCATTAAGGTTGAACCGCATTACGGAAACTCCGAAAAATTTCTTGAATTGAGAAAAGCTGTAGAGAAATTGGAAGTTGATGGCTGGAAGCATCGCTCAGGCGATATGGCTAACAGCCACAACTACAAAAAGGATGGTATACACATAGTCTTCTTTCGACATGTGTAAGAGATTCCCGTGAGCTAGCTCTATCTCTGGGTATGAGCAACGGTTCCCAGAAGCCGGGCCTACGGGAGTAAAATTGAGGAGAGTATGGAAGAACAAAAACAGGCACCAGTAAGAAAAGAACTGACGCCAGAGCAAATCCTGGATAGGAACATTAAGGCGATGCCTAATCCGCAGATGTCCAAGCGGCTGAAGCGTCTCGCCGAAGGTCGGGGGTTAACTCTTAAGAAGAGCCCGCTATCAAACATTGACAGCACCTGGGCAATCGTGCTATCATTAGTCTTTAAAAATACCAGTGAAACTGGTGGGAAAATGGAGCCTTATCTGCGATGACCTTTAAACCAATGCTTGCTACAGCAATCGAGGACACTTCGACCTTGAAGTTTCCCGTACTTGCTTCAATCAAGCTCGATGGGATTCGAGCTACCGTCCAGGGCGGTCAACTACTATCTAGGAATCTCAAGCCGATTCCGAACAAGAAGGTTCAGGAGAAGTTTGCTAATCTGCCCGAAGGACTGGACGGAGAATTGATCTACGGCGACCCATCAGACGAGCACGCATTCAGCAATACCACCAGTATCGTAATGTCACATGATAAGGACCCAGGCGGAATCCGCTTCTGGGCATTCGATTCATTTTCTGATAAACCGTTCTTCGAACGAGATCAAGATGTCTATGACGACGTATTTCATATTGACTCTCCTGATGTCGAGCGCGTCCACCAACAAGAAATCGCTAATGAAGAAGAACTGCTTGCTTATGAGACAGCCGCGCTTGAACAGGGACACGAGGGACTCATGGTTCGTTCGCTCGACGGGCCGTACAAACAAGGCCGGGCTACACTGAAGCAGGGCTACCTGCTCAAGCTGAAGAGATTCAAGGACGGCGAGGCAAGGATTCTAAGTTTCGTTGAAGAGCAAGAGAACACAAACGAGGCGAAGACGAATGCTCTAGGCAGGACCGAACGCAGCACAAAGAAAGAGGGCATGGTCGGCAAGGGCACGCTAGGCAAGTTCGAAGTCGTAGGAATCAACGGTGATTACAAGGATATTAAGTTTTCAGTGGGTGGAGGGTTCACCGCTTTACAGCGTGAAGATTTCTGGGAGCGCCGAGGCAATATGGCTGGAATCATAATTAAGTACAAATATTTCCCGGTAGGCAATGTAGATCGACCACGGTTTCCCGTGTTCATGGGGTTCCGAGATAAGAGGGACATGTGAATAACTTAGACTCCACATTTAAAGAAGTGGACAAGAGTCTCCGTATGTGGATTACTTGGAAGTTGAAGGTTGGATTTAATAGCGGCCCAGAATCGACGTGGGACCGCATGTCTAAACACGACCAGGATTTCAATCTTGTCTGGAACGAGATTATGGGAGACTGCAAGGAACTGTCTCTGCCGAAATTGAAGAAGGTTATGGATTTCGTGAGGACCATATGAAATTCGATCTAGTTTGTCAAAGGCACCCTAAGTATAAGGCGGTAAAATATCCGAAGTCTCGCTGCTCTGCTTGCGCAAAACTGTGGTTTTTACGGTCTAGCGGAAGTATGGTTGTAGAATACAGCATCGAACAAGGTTTTATAAGGTTGGTGGCGAAATGAAAAGTCCAGTTGCTGTATTCTTTTACGAGTGGCTGAATATTATGGACGAAGCTTACGAGGCTCTTTCCAAGGAAGACTTTCGTAAACTCGAAGATAAAATTTTGAAAGAGATCACCTTTTTCAGGAAGAAGAAATGACTAAACTGTACGCGGAAGTCTACAAACTGAAGGCTGGCGCGGAGCATGCTGCGCACGTTGCTGGAATGTACGGCCAAGCTGAAGCAGTCGCTATCTGGAGAGCCAAAGTAACTTCATACGGGAACGTTCTCGGTATGCTCGGAAATCCAGAGATAACACCGACCCGATGGAAGCGTCTGGTCTGTAGAATTTTTCATCAGAGGAACAGCATTGAGTGCGCAAGTTGCGGAGGACAATTATGAGTACACTATTTGTTTATACCTGCGATAGGTGTAAGAAAGAAGTTTCTGGCAGCCGCTCCGACTGGCTATTATTAGCCGCAACATATAGAGACCGCTCATGGGACCTTTGTGAAGAGTGCAAAGAAAAGTTTTTTGCGTTCATGAAGAAAGCGCCGTATAAGGATTAATGAGATACGAACTGTTGTCGGATGAAAGCGGGCACGACTATGTTGTCCCTGTGGGTAACCAAGAAGAATTTTATGCGTGGGTGGACGCCACTGATTGTTATGGGACATTTGATGGTAAGAGTTTCGAAGAGTACAGAGTGACTGTTAACAGGTTGACGTTCACGGACCCGCAAGGATACAAATAAGATTTCCCTTGACAAAGGAAGCAAAGCGTGGTACTCTGAAAATCCACAATGAGGGCGGTAAGATAAAACCTGGCTTGCCGCCCTATTAGGAGAATATGAGTAAACCATACGTGCATGCAGTATCGAGCGCAAGACGATTCGGCGGTGTCCCGGAAGACTATATCGAGATTCACAACCTTCTGGACTCGTCTAAGGGAACCATAGCCGATTCCAGGCACCGTGCTCTGACACATACCGCGTGGTTCTTGTCCGTTATTTTGGAGAGAATTTTCGGGGTAGTCATTCAGAACAGCGACGGACGTAAGGTTTCAGTCCGGGATATCGGCGAGCAACACGTCCTTGAAGATTTCGGAAACAGATTTATACCATCGGCGCAAGATTACCTAGAAGGCATCCCTATGGAAACATGGATGCTATCAGGTAAGGGATTAGCACCACCATCTTTTAAATTCGAAAGAGGATACCGTGTCAAACTCAAAACTGAACGAGATAGTAAAGCACTTCAACGAAGAGAAATCGAAAATCCAGAAGCAAGCTAGAACCCTGTTTACAGAGGCGGCAAAGGAACTGTTTGAAAAGTATCCTGAGCTAGCGTCATTCGGTTGGGAGCAGTACGCGCCCTACTTCAATGACGGCGATGCCTGCGTGTTCTCGGTCCATGCTGACTATCCGACGATCAATGGGTACGACACAGGTGCCGATAGATTTGTGGACGGCTCATACGGAAACGAAGACGGAGAGCTAACCAACGAACAAGCATCCTTCATTGACAAGGTCAAAAAGCCAATCGCAGCGCTCATTAACACTTTGCCTGATGATATCATGCAAGAAATTTTCGGCTCAGATACTAGGGTGACGATTACCCAAGACGGAAAGATCACGAACGACGAGACGAGTCACGACTGATGATCTTCTGTGAAGATTGCCGAATCAAGAAGAACTGGCCCCGTGCTACGGGATTCCCTTACGTGGGGATATCTCAGAGTACGAAGTGTGAAATTTGTAATAGGATAGGAACTAATCACGACGTTCCAGCGTCCATGCTGACTCCCGAGTCAAAGAAGACCTTTGAAGAAAAGATGGTCGGTAAAGCCATGCAAGAAGGCTACAAGGACAAGGCGGAAAATTTAGTCGTAGTTCACGTATCAGGTTCGGAAGCAGGGAAGTTGAACCATGAAAAGACTGCATCGCTTCGCAGCATACTCGTCAAAAGTAACGGCGTCGTGGACTGGTACTGGACGTACAAAATGCGGGTGATGGCGCAAGAGGGTTATCAGAAGGACGAAGAAGATAAGCGAAACAGGAGAACGTACACGCTATGAAGATAGAAGAGAAGCGCATTTATGTCGTGGTCGCGGGAACGATTCAGGTTCCTGTGGTGCCTGACAGCCATAAGCCGCCCTTACGGACGGTCGTACAGCCAATGGGTCGCCAGATGGCCCAGGCATGTCACGTCGTAAGCAAACTTCGACACGGTATGCCTGGTTCTGGAGATTTTATACCTGTCACGACAATCATTCTTCAAGCGCGTGACTCAGCAGAGATGTTTCACATATACGGACTGCTTCTTAAAAAGCAATTAGGTCCAGTATTTTTTCAAGATAATAACCCTGAGTACGGACCAGGAGACTGGCCCACGGCACTCGCGGTATACGCAGCCCCAAAGAAGGTTATCGGCACATTGGACTATCTTCCACTGTGGGGAGCGAAGTGAAGGACCCAGAGACAGTAGCTTTGAATCTTGCATTGGACTTGGCGGATAGGCCGGACATCTTAGTTGCGGCATGCGGGCATAGGTTATACCTTAACGGTCAAAGCGTGCAAGCCATTCGGAAGTTGGCAGGCTTAATCGAACAAGCGATAAAAGAATGTCTTGACAGCCAGAGCTAAATGTGAGACTATATCTTTGGAGGCTAAATGCGTAAAACAATTTTAATCGGTGTACTGTTGATGCTGAGTGGTTGTAAGCCGCGCTCGTCAACCGTTGAAACGGTAAAGGTCGTCACCATAAGCTACTCTCCGTCTAAAACGTCCACTGGAGTCGGTCCAGCGCTTGGCGGAAAGGGTGGTATTGTCGTGACTACTTCGACCACACCCGAAGAGTACGATGTGATTGTGGACTGCCCGAAGCATGGGCGCGTCGTAATTGCATCGAGAAAATTATTTAACCAGGCCACACCCGGCGGAAGTCTTGAAGTTTCGTACAATGATTACTGGTTCGGATTTAGACACGAAGCTAAGTAAATAAACTGGAGGTTTTATGAGCACCTTTAAGAGCACAGCAAAACTGACCAGCATTTCTTTAGTCGTTATCTCTCTGGCAATCGGGATTATATATCTTTCGCAGCCCCTGCCAGCGCAGGCTGTGGTACCAGTTGAGCACGAAGTTCATTCTGTTGAGTTTCAGCACGCCTTCTTCGAGGCAGCTAAGGTGTACGGTAAAGCAGGATGCGGTGACCAGGCGCTGGCGGAGATGACGGCACGTCACGCTATTTCTAGCGGGCTGCCAGCGCAGTTGATAGCGGCTCAGGTTGCCGTAGAATCTACGTGTAACCCGCAGTCGGTATCTAATAAAGGCGCTATCGGATTGACTCAGGTCGTTCCTAAGATGTGGAATAAGCAGTTCGACTTTTCTAAGGTCAATCTGTTCAATCCTGACCAGAATATGATGGTAGGGACAGCGATACTGTCAGAACTAGTAAAGCAGCACGGACTCAAGAAAGGGCTGCTAAGGTATTACGGGACAGGTAACGATGGCATCGGTCTCGGTGGAAGCGGGTACGCGGATAAAATTCTTTTACTAGCGGGGAAACTATGAGCACAGTACAAACCAGCCGGGAGCTTGCGCATCGCGTTGCGTGGAGAATCGGAAATATTGACAAGATGCTGTCTATAGATGAAGCTATCGCCCTCATCGACGCTTGGGTTCGAGTGCGGGGGGCGGAAGTATTAAAAGAATCTTCTTATCATCAGCCTAATTACAATTACTACGGCGACGCTGAATCCTGCACAGGGTGTGATTGGGCCATTGGAGATGGGACAATCAATTGGGAGACGCACATCCAAAAACTTACCACGGCCCGCAAGCAGCTAGAGGAGAAGAAATGATCTGCGAAGCGCATTATGATTGCTCCGAATGTAGCGAATCTCAGCGGGAAGCAGTTGCCACAGCCCACGCAGCGGCAATTCAGGCGGCCAGCAAGCATATTCCCTTCCTTGTAAGTGAAGGTATTCCAGGTTATATAAAATGTTCTTGTGGGTGGGATAGTCGAAAAAGCAATGAAGTTAGTTGGGCCAATCATATTGTTTTCGCCGTAACTCTCGCCGATGCACAACGCCTTTACGATCTGCGAATTGCGGAAGCGGTGAAGGATGAAGCGAACTGGTGGCACGCAGAGATGTGGTGCGATGGTGTAGAGCCGTGTCAGGGATGCAAGCGTCTCGCATCCGCCAGCGCCGAAGTTGAACGGTTGAAAGGATTAAAATGAAAGCAATTATACGCATACCCTCGCACTTTAAATGCTTCGCTGTAGACGACAACGAAGGGCGACTGGATTGGTTTCTGTCTAAGCTGCCTAACTGCACCACGGCTGTATCGCCTAATGAAGCCATAATGACTTTGGATACGATTGAATGTTTCGATATTATTTTTCTCGATCATGATTGTGACGGAAAGTATTTCGCCGACCCGAATGACCCGGAATTTCTGAATAAGTCCTTCTGGAGAGTCGCGCAGCATCTGCATAGCACGAAGTATAACGGGCAGGTCATAGTTCACTCAGGGAATCCCGTAGGAGCAAAGCGGATGGCTGACTTCTTAAAAGACGTAGCCGAAGTCACGGTTCTGCCGTTCGGGACGTTCGATATCGAGATTAACGATTTGCGGATATGAGCGAGCTAAAACCAGGGCAGGAGTGGAAGGCAAAGAAGATGCCTATGTATTGCCGTCCGCACGGTAGACGCATAATTATATTTTTGAATGGCGTGGGCGGTTGTAGGAAGTGCTGTGATTCACTTGTAAAGAAACTGGAGAACAAATGAACACCATCACGATACCGCCGCCAATAAGCCCTAGTCCCAAGCGGGGATTTAATTTGTCGAGTTATACTTTAGTGGATTTGCTGAGAGCAGCGAGCAGGAAGTCAAATTCTAAATGGGAGAAAACAATGCCAGAGAAATTGTCTAAAACGAAGGGTTGGGGGAATCAGAACGGGTCATTTCGCAGCGTTGAGGATGTTCGTCTGGAGTTACCACCTGGGATGTATAGCTTGGATACTGCTAGCGATGGCAGTAAGTTCTTTACGCCAGTTCAGTGCCCAGGCGATCAACCAGTCAGTCTACCTGGCTTGCCGTCTGATTATATCCTGAACCAGATTAAGTTGTTCTGGGACCGAGCAGACAGATACGAGAAGTATCATCTATTGCAGAAGCGCGGCATCCTTCTGTACGGTGAGCCCGGAACAGGGAAGACCTGCCTACTGAATTTACTCTGTAAAGACTTGACCGACTTGGGCGGTGTAATCTTTACGATTGACGATTTCTCAACTGCAATCTCCTGCATCAGGCACTTTAGGACCGTCGAGCCGAATCGTCCTATTATGACCATCGCGGAGGATATCGAGGGCGTATTTCGTGGCGACCAAGGCAACGCGGAGGTCAAGGCGGCTCTAAGTTTGTACGACGGGCAAGACCAGGTCAATAATATCGTCCACCTGGCAACAACGAATCAGCCGGAAGAGCTAGCTGACCGCTTCATTAAGCGCCCTGGTCGATTCGACCTTGTCATCGGGATACATGCGCCGAATGCAGAGACTCGGGCGGCTTACCTGAAATATGTCACGAGAGGCGCAATTCCAGAAGAGAAGCTGAAAGAGTTAGTCGAAAAGACGGAAGGCTTGAGTCTAGCGTATCTTAGGGAGATAGCCTCGACATTTCTGTGCCTGGACATACCTGTTGACGAGACGTTAGCCAGACTGCAAAAGAATTTCAAGCTGAAGAACCTTAAGAGCAAGAAAGACGCAAAGGTCGGCTTCACAATCGGCTACGAGGAGACAAAATGAGGCGTATATGCGTGTTTTACGATTCATCTAGCCGAAGGACCGCGAGTGATTGGTTAGGTAAACCAGTTCAGTGGATTATTTGCAAGAAGTGCCAAAAATTATTGGCAAAGGGAGTAAGTCTTTATTCCTCCCTCTTCGAACCCTTTTCTAAGTACGCGGAATAAGCTTGACAAATCTTTGCGGATAATATAGTATTACACATGGAGGAAGACATGACTTGTGATAAGCCACCGCTTGGATGGGACTGCACTAGGGACGAAGGGCATGAGGGACCGTGTGCTGCCGTAGAGACGCCGATAGACCGAGCATATGTTCACCTAGACGCGGGAACGAATCTCAAGCACTGGTCTCTGTTGCCCACTATTGTTATACACAATCTCGGCGGCTTCATTGTGAGTTTTGAGTGGCTGTGCTGGTATGTCGAGGTGTGGCTATGACGCGAGCACGTCAAATCGAACTGATGGCTGATTTTCTTAGAAAATAAAGGAGATACCAAATGGGATGCTCAGATAGAGAAGAACCAACAGCAGAAGAACGGGCTTATGAGAAAAGGAAAAAACAGGTGCTTGCGGCTATTCGCTTGGTCCCTTTATGTAAGCTGACCGTTGCCGATAGCCTTGCCATACATGAGGCTTTCTTTCATCGGTATTTCGAGATAAACGAAATAGACATTCGAATGATGGAAGAAATCTTGAATAGACCCGAAAATAAAGCTTGACAAATTTCTGTGGATATGTGATGATTATCCCATGAGGAAGAAACTACAACTAGGAAAACGGCACACACTCTCCATTAGAGACTTAGAGGATTATCTCTCTACGATAGATGAATCTGTAGGTAACCCTGACCGACTCAGTACTGAGGACCTGGCGCACTTGTTAAGAATCCCAGAGAGGATGCTATCATGATTGAACAAACATCAGAACAAGTATCCAAAGGCGTCTCCAAGCGATTGAAGGCTAAGAAGATCACCTTCGCGCAACAGGCTGAGAAGTTCCTCGAACAGGGCGCTACCAGGAAGCGGAACCCGCTTCGCCCTGCTAGTCTCCGGACCTACAAGGCGCAAATCGAAACTCACCTTTTGCCCTTGATAGGTGGTATGTCCCTGGAACTCGTTGGAAACAAAGTAGTTAACGAATTAGTGTCCGAATTGACGCACCAAGGACTATCGGCGCGTACGATTTCCCTTAACGTTACTATAATCAAGAAGATACGGAAGAGTGCGGTGTCCGAGAACGGTGACCAGTTGTTCCCTTATGAGTGGAACGCTGATGTTATCGACGCGCCAGTGGCGGACGGCTCTAAACAGCCTACTCTTAACGCACAGCAGGTACAGGACGCAATATCTAAGGCAGCACCGCATGAGAAGGCTCTGTATGCTCTTCTGGCTGGCACAGGGCTCCGTATCGCGGAAGCGCTGGCTATTAAATTGGACCCGGACGATAAAGTGAGTACAGTTTGGATACCATCTGAATCCAAGATCATCGTGCGCCAGCAGATGACCCGTAACGGACTCGCTACTACCAAAACTAAGGCAGGACAGCGGGAAGTAGACCTGGCACCAGAATTGAACGATTTCCTTATCACGCTGCTAGAGTACCGTTTTCTAGAGCAGGGCGAAACCTGTAAAGATGTCTCGGTGTTCAATGACTGTGAGGGCTGTTATCGGCTAGCGCTCGCACAGGACGGCATTCAAGGCGGCTTTCACTGCTTCCGTCGCTTCCGTGTGACTCATATCCGCATGAACGGTGTGCCCGACCCTCTCGTGAAATATTGGATAGGGCACGCGGCAGGCAATATCACTGAGCACTACACTCAAGTTGAAGAGGGAATCGAATCTCGAAAGTTGCATGCGGCGAAGGCTGGACTTGGATTTCAACTACCGGAGGTTGCATAATGGTAGTTACTCATCCGTCCGTACGTGTACGCAAGTGCGAGCGCTGCGGGGCTCTCCCGAGTGAAGCGAAGTTAACGGTGAGTCACTGTCCGCAGACCGCCATAGGAATCATTTGCGGTAAACGTGGATGGGCCAAGAAGCAGGTTAGGTACACCCTATGCAGGATGTGCCATGATGTCTGGACTCAGATGGAGAAGGTGATTCTTCGAAACGCAATGGCCGAGATGGAAAAGATGCATGAAGAGTACCTGAATCAACCGAACTCCGACCCGCTCCCCGGGCATTATTGGATTTCGTACAAATTCTTGTTCGGGGTTAGCTATCCCGTGAACAAGCGGACTGGAGTCGAATGAGAGACCGATACATCTACCGATGGGGATTCGTCTGGCGGGTCAAGGCACTTGAGTCTAGAGGGTCGTTTGCGGATTTCATTAGCGTGTACAATAAGGTGTTCTGGGACCAGCAGATAGTACTTCAAAATTTGAAAGCGACATCTTCATATGGAGGGCCGTTTTGAAGAACCCGTACATCGCAGTGATTGAGAGGCGGCTGGCAAGCATAGTGTGGCTCACTAACCCTATCGAGTTTGATATACTCAGTGAATTGCTCGTAGACTTCAAAAAGATTGACAAGAAGTTTAGCGTCCCGTTCGTCAGTAAACTCAGGAAGATCGCGGACTCCTGTGAAGCAGGTGGTCATAAGAGCAGGGCCAGGATGTTCAGAGCCGTAGCGAAAGAATTCGAAACGAAAGAAGAGGTAAAGGATGAAAGCTAAAACAATTGTGAATCATGTAACAGCAGACGGGAAAGACTTACGCTGGTGCATGATGTGCGGTGTACACTTGGATAAGGAAGGAAATATAGACCTTGATTTTTATACCGCCAGGCAGTATATTAAGTTGACGGCGGTGCCTATCGAACAACGATGTAAGCACGAAGCGGACCGTCCCGATGGGAAGGAAGAACTTCTAAAGAAGGTCGATAATGTGTTTGCTTCGTTGTACCCAGGTCAACGAGAACTAATTAAAGACATCATTCGGAGGCTACCATGAATCCTGAAGCAGCGTACGGAGCACCAGACAGCAGTCTCGTATCTAGTAAGAGAATTCAAGACGAACCACGGTTCAACCCGAAAGAGATGTTCTTTTACATCAAAGCGCGGGTAGACTGCGGCGCACAAATCGAGATTATGCAGAGACAGAGGGGTCTGCCGTGGGAGTTTATCGTGACCCCGAAGGCTGGCACCCAGATATCTGACTTTGCCAGAATCGTAGACGGTCAGATTCGCATCAATATGATTGAGGAGTCCGCTCTCGGGATGTATCAGTTGCTCGATTTACTTATTCACCCGTTGCGGAAGCGCAAGAAGTTTCTGGGGATATTTTGATGCACACGTTTATCAATAGTCTCGGGACAGCCGCAGGGGTTTTCTTAATCGCGGCAGGTGCTTCAATAGAGCGTAATATTTATGTCTTTGTTGGAATCTGTCTGCTATTACTAGTAATTCTTAACACAAACGGAAAGGGAAAAATATGAAGACGAAAACAATTACAGTACGAATCGGAAAGAAGCATTTGAAGGACGCTATATACTTGGACAACTACGATTGTCCGTTGGCACGCGCTTTGAGGGGCAAGGGATATACCCGAGTTTGGGTTGGCGGCTGTACTGCTAATGGCGTCAAGAATCGTAAGAAGGTCATTTTCGAAATCAGCAATAAGGCAAATCATGCTTTAATCCACCGTAGCGATAAGCCTTTCGTTATCACTCTTGGGGTAGCGTCATGAAAATCACAAAGCCAAAGAAGCAGTTGTTCACCTTCACTGAGACGTTCTACGTTTCGTCTGATTCAGGCGGCGAGAAGCATATCGTCGTCCGTGCGGATAAGACGTACTTCTGCGACTGCAAGGACTTTATGACTAGGTCTTTGCCCTTGCTTAACACGCCTGGGTTTTCTCTGTGCAAACACGGGAAGTTCGTTCGAGACTCCGCGCCTAGTAAGGAACCGAAGACGCCGTTAAAGACCCTGGAGAAGCAGTTCGCAGTGTTCGCTATTTGGGAATCCGGAGTCATTCGCCGTTCTTTAGATGTTCGTGGAACCTACCCTTCTAAAGAGCTAGCGCAGTCAGCGTTGAATAACTATCACGAAAAATATCCCACGTCGCGCATGAAGCGAGAGGTACGCGAATGTCAAGATTAAACAATCGAGTAGTGATGGGATTCGGATTCATCGCACTAGCATTCCTGATTCTGGCGGCGCAGTTCATCTTTAGAACGAGACGATAGGAGATTTATGAACAATAGAGAACGATTTCAAACGGCACTCGCGGCAGTCGGCATTCAACGACCGAATTACGATATCTTTATGGCGGTGTACGACTGCATGTATCCAACAAGAACGAACGACCTAAGCGAGTCTCTAGTGACTTGCAGCGTTAACCGTCACTTTCCGCACGTTCAGAGCGATACCTGCAAGGATGTCGCATCTTATCCTGAACTAAGTCACACGGAATATCAGGTTCCTTATTCCGAAGGTGGGAACTATAATATCCCCGATCACGTTGGGGATACTGTCAAAATTCTACCTCCGTCTAAGCCAATGGTTAAGGACGAGCCTGCCGTAGGCGGCTGCGTGATTCCTATCATCCGCTCGATAGTTCCTGTCGTTCCTTCTAAGACCCCTAGAAACGTGATAGCAGATATCAGGGAATCTGGAATCGATCACTTCGTAGATGAGCCTGACGAAAAGTATCCTGATGAAAACGGAGGAAGAAATTGATTACTTATGGAGTCATAGTCGGTCGCTTCCAGGTTGCTTACTTGCACCCAGGGCATACAGCGCTCTTCGATTCAGTCGCCAAGAAGCACGACCGGGTAATCGTAGTTGTCGGCGTTGCGAAGACAGAGCGCACAAACCGTAACCCGCTAAATTTTTCCGTAATCCAAAGTATGATTTTGACTCGCTATCCTAAGTTCACGGTCATCGCCATACAAGACGAAAAATCAGACGCGGTCTGGTCTAGCCATCTTGACATGATTATCGATGCCATGACCTGCGGTCCTGTTACTCTGTACGGTGGACGGGACTCGTTTATTCCAAAGTACAGCGGAGTTTACAAAACTAATTGCGTTACTACATCGATTATGGGGCACTCTGGTACGCAACAGCGTCATGACATCTCAAAACTAAATGCGGGGTCAACAGATTTCCGTCACGGAATAATATACGCCGTGGCGAATCAGCGCCCGAGAGCGATGATGACCGTGGACGTTGCTATCATACAGCACAATCCAGATGCTGAAGGCGGGTACAAGGTTCTCTTAGGTAAGAAGCTGCATGAGCAGAACTACCGCTTCATAGGCGGGTTTGTCGAACCCGGGGAGTCCCTGGAGCGGGCAGCCAGGCGAGAGGTCTATGAAGAAACTAATGTGGCGATAGAGCAGCTTCAGTACATTCAAAGTTTCCCGATCAGGGACTGGCGGTACGCACAGGACCAGGATGCAAAGATTACCACAGCGTTCTTCCTCGGATGGACCGCTAGCCTGAGCAAGAAGGCGGGAGACGATATCGGAGAAGCAACGTGGTTCGATATAAATAACATGCCCCAGTTAGAGCCAGAACATAATGTACTATTGGAAGCATTTAACGTATGCATCGAGGAGATTCTATGAAAGTGTTTCACCCGAATCCTTTGCGGCTCGCGGACAGTTACAAGAACACGCACATTTATGACGAGTCCGTGTCCGAACTACTGAGTTACTTCGAAGCGCGTGGGGGAGAATTCCCGTACACAAACTTCTTCGGGCTACAGGGACTGTTACAGGAGACGTTCACGGGACAGTTCTTTACTCAGCGCGACCTGGACGAAGAGTACGAGAACAGCCAGGAGCACTTCGGCGCAGGCTTCCCGTACCGCTATAACGATTGGCAGTATATCCTCCGCGTACACAACGGAAGGCTGCCTGTAGAAATCAAAGCCGTACGAGAGGGCAGCATCGTGCCCGTGAGCAATGCACTCTTTACCGTTCGCTCTACTGACCCTAAAGTACCTTGGGTCGGACAGTGGATGGAGACTGTGCTCCAGCACGTCTGGTACACGACCTGTGTCGCCACGAAGTCTAGGATTGCCAAGGAACTGTATAAGGATTACCTGCTTAAGACCGCAGATAGCCTCAGTGCTCTTCCATTTCAACTGCACGACTTCGGATTCCGTGGAACTAGTGGGATTCAAGAGGCTGCACGAGGAGGGGCTGCGCACCTGATTAACTTCCTCGGGACAGACACTCCCGTGGCTATGGATTACTTGAATCAGTACTACGGTGCTCCCCGGGTCAGTGGATTCTCAGTTCCTGCTTCAGAGCACTCCGTCATGACATTGAAGGGCGTGGGCGGCGAGGCGGGACAGGTCGAGGCTCTGCTTAACAAGTACCCGACAGGAATTCTATCTATCGTAGGAGACAGCTATGACATCTACAATTTCACTAGAGATATCATTGGCGGACAGTTTCGAGAAGTTATCCGTTCCAGAACAGGAAAAATTGTTATTAGACCTGATTCAGGCAATCCAGTCAGGCAGGTACCAGAATTACTCAACATCCTTGGAGATAAATTCGGTTACAGCGAGAATGGTAAAGGTTACAAGGTCCTCGCTCCAGTTGTCGGTCTGCTCTGGGGAGACGGGATGGATTATTACACGATAAAGGACCAGCTTGCTGCGATTCAAGCGGCACACTGGTCTACGGAGAACATAGTCAACGGCATGGGCGGAGGGCTGCTCAGGAAGGTCAACCGGGACACGCAGAAGTGCGCCATCAAGCTGTGCAATGCGGTAATAAACGGCGCAAGCATGCCTGTATTCAAGAATCCAGTAACTGACAGGGGCAAGTCTAGCAAAGGCGGTCGCCTGTCTCTTCTGCACGACGAGATGGGATACCGAACGGTAGCTACATCTGAACCCTTCGACCAGCTTGAGCGGGTCTTCTTGAACGGGGAATTAACCCGGTTTCAGAAGCTGGATGAAATCAGAAAGAACGCGGAGGTAAAGTGAATCACCCGGAAGCATTTCCGAAACCGTCTAGAGAAGAACTGATGGCTGCGGCGGATGAGGCTGGTAAGAGAAGTCCTATTCCCACAACCTTAGAAGAATACAGCTACGCCTGGGCATTCTGCATGCCTTGTAATGAGTTTTCAGCCCTAAGCAAGAAGCACGGTGACCCCTTCGTGTGCGCTTGCGGCTGGAGCACAGATGTTGTCTAAAGAGCAACTCGCTCATAAAAACAGGTTCCTGACTCACTTTCATATCTGGGAGCGGGACCTGCTAGAGTGCGCCCGTAGATGGCTTCCCTGGAGAGAACTGGCGCGTGAACTAGGGTTCAGGGACGCGAAGATAGATGCACCGTGGACCTTCGAGGACGCAGGAAAACTAATTCAGTACATGGAGATACCGAAATGAGTGTACACGCAAGAATCAGCTACATAAAAAGTACAGTTCGAATTCTGGGCTATGCAACACTTCTTATCTGGCCTATCGTAGGGGTGTTTGCTTTAATCGTGGCGGAGATATTAGGAATTGTTGAGGAGTCAGGACTGTGAGTGTAGGGTTTACGGGGACGAAGCTAGGGATGACTGATGCACAGCACAAGGCTGTTTTGACTCTTCTAGGGAAGTTGTTAGGCGAACACGGTGAACTGCATCATGGGGACTGCGAGGGAGCGGACGTAGAGGCGGCTAAGATAGCGAACTGGATGCATTACCGTATCGTCTGTCACCCGCCTATCAAGACAAAGTACCGTGGTTGGTTTCAATACAACACAGAGGCTCGTCCAGCATTCGAATATAAAATTAGAGATCAACATATTGTAGACGAGAGCGATGTGCTGATAGCAGCGCCGCACGGTCTCGAAATCAAGCGGTCAGGAACCTGGACTACGGTGAGATACGCACGAACTTTGAAGAGACCTATTTACATAGTCAAGAGAGACGGCTCGATAGAAACGGAGAACGTAATTTAGCTAGCCTTGAGCGTATCCGCAGGATGTCCCTGCTTCCTTGCCTCTAGAATCTTATCCGCGTACTTTTCACGCGACTCCGCTACCGCAGCAAGAACTTCGTCCAGGCTAGGCATCTTCCCCGCAGCGTGAAGCTCTTGAGCTTGTGCGGCTAAGTCGCTTGGCTTAATCTTATCGTTCATTTCTTGCCTCCTAATCGGTATTGAGTTATCTTTTCTATATGCCGTAAAAATTTTTCTTCCGAGTGATCTAACTTCATTTTATTGCATGCGTTGCAAAGTGGTTGACAATTAGAAAAAGAATATCCCTTATCGCTATCTATTCTATCACAGGTCATCGGCTCAACGGATTCGCCGCAATAAGTACAAGAGCCAGATACGATTTGTTTAAAATCTTCAAGCGATATTTCAAAAGGGTGTTTCCTAAGTATTGCTTGCCTACGATACTTTTTATAGGTGGTATCGGGGCGGCATCGACTGCACTGATATCGTAGTCTATTATGTTCACAAATTTGATTTCCGCCGCATTCCTTGCACTTCGATAGATGCCTATTGTGCTGACAAATTTGACTGCCGTGACACTCTTTGCATTGAAAGCGTTGCTTATCGTGCTCACAAATCTGACTCCCGTGGCAGTCTCTACAAACGGAGCGTTGTTTGTTGTGCTCGCATTTCTTTATCACTTCTTGCTTCCCCCGAGTAGCTTCATAAAGTCTAGCGCGTGTACCTGACCCGCAGGTGCTGTCGGCTTAGGCGCTGGAGCCTGCTCTCCAAACATGTTCCCCTGATCCTGTTTTTCCGCCTCGCCGTGTTCCTTCTCTACCCTCTTTGCAGCATCCGCGAAGCTCCAGCTTTCCTTCTTAGAGCCGTGAACGTCGTACAGTCCCTGTTCATAGTACCACAGTATAGCCTGAAGTGAACTGGTTGTCAAGTTTAATTTCTTAGCTGTTTCTTCAAAACTCTGAGACATCAGCTTGCGCTCTGTGTTGTTCTTCGGTGCATCTGAAGAAGTATCGCCGTCTGGCGTCGGTCTAGTATCTAAGGTGCCCATCCATCGATTCCAGGTTCGGCTGACCCACATATCGGCGGTGAATGCGGACTCTATGCCGTGAAGGTTCTGAGCGAAGGGACCGCGCTTCTCCCCGAGAATCATCGCCCCTAGCTTTGAATCTTGCTGCTTACCTGATATACCTAATTTATTGTACTGACGAAGTTCGGATACGGGATGCTCAGACAGCAGCCAGTCAGATGCGCCCTTCTCACCCCTCTCCTGTATCAATTTGTTGATGGACTGCATAGCGTTTCCGTACGCCGCAGCACCGCGAGGACCCCAACTCTTCCCGGTGTTCGGGTTTGTAGCGGGAAACTCTCCTGTTTCGTTGTAGTGGTCCCATGCCTTGATTGCAGCCTTTAGATTCTGGTACGGCTTCTGCCCTGAGCTAAGAACAGCCTCAGACATCTTAAACAGGGACATCTTCGCAGGGTCCTTTAACTCAGGGCGCAGACGCTGTAAAACGTCGTCGTGCACGCCTATGTCAGTTGTGTACCACGCCTTACCAGAGTTATTCTGGTGTAGTTGATACTTTGCCTCATCTTCTGCGATGCTCTTCGCACGTTCGACTTGCTCGGCTGGCTCTGCCTTACCTATCTCTAACGCAGGAAGCTTCTTTGTCGTGTACTTATTCAGCGCCTTCGCTACATCCAATGTACTTACTCTTTCGGCTTCGCCCGTGCCCTTAATCTTTAAAGGATTCTCCATCAAAGGAACAGTGCTACCCTTTGGAGATTTTTGCTTCAACTCCGCTGTATTTAGTCCGTGACTTTCGCTCAGGTCAGCTAGGCGCTGTTCGATTGGGTAATCTGGGAACGAAGTCGTCTTACCTGTTCCGCCTGTCTCGACTTCTTTGCCCTTCTCTAAATCGTATCTAGAAATCTGATCTAGCTTCTTTGCCGCAGTATGCGCTATGTCTTCGTCAGCGTAGCGTCCTGAGATTCCTAGCGTGTTCCTGTACCCGCCAACATGTAATTCGGGGTGCTTATCGAGGGTCTCTTTATTATCCGCCACATACTGACGAATCTCGTCCGCAGTAGGCGGGTGGTCGAAGGACTTCCCCGCTTCTGGGATAGTCTCAACCATGTGCCCGGTGGTCGGGGTTTCGCCCGCCTTTGGGTTAAACGAGAATCCCTCGCCCTTAGTATCCGCTGCTTTTTCGGCGGCGTCCCTGATCTTCTCAGCCGCTAGGCTTTGCGGAACTGCTGTTCCAGGTGCTTCCTGACCTCCGCCTTCTCTTCCGGCGACATCTGCTGTACGTCCTTCACTGCCTTCTCCGCTAACTGCTCCGTTGTCAATTCCTGGTTCTGCATTGATCCTCCTCTGCGCTTCTAGATGCATCTGTTTGAATCTATCTGGGCTGTAGTGATATTGCCTAGAGAGACCGGGTTCTCTACTTCCTTCATTCTCTTTTATAATATCAGAAACGTGCTGGTTTGTCAAGTACTCTTTTGCCTGGTCAATTGACCTGTGCAATACGTCTATTGCGTTATCGTGGTCGTATCCCGCTGCTCTCAACATCTGATAGCCTTGTGAGCCGTCTCCGCCTGCCCTACGTACATCAAAATTGATGTTAGCGGAGCGGGGTAGGTCGTTAAAAGCCTCATCCGCAGCTATTCCACCCATCGTATTACGAAGAACCCCGGGAAGTTTATCCGCTTTTATACGTCTTGTACCTGGGTCGATTAAATCTTTCGTACTCCAGGAAACCGCTGCCCTAGTACCACGAGGCATCTCTGTGTGGGTGTGCCTGTACATACCTCTAGGTTCCATACCCTCTCTTAATCCCACCATCGCGTGTCCTAGCTCGTGACGCATGGTGTGTGTTTCCGGGCGGTCAGACTCTGGCATAGAGAGGGTTTTGCCTGTAGGAACAGTGTATTTCGTAGAAGGGTTTTCAGGTTCAGCTTCTGGGTGATCGACTACATAGCTTGCTTTTCCAGGAAACTTCTTCTGCGCAGTTTTCAAAGCGTCTTTGCCTGAGAACCCAGGTATAGTTTCTGTCTTGGACTCGCCCGCTTGATCTATTACTTCGACTTGATAATCCCGCTTTAACGGAGATTGCCTTTCACTCGTTATAAGGTCTTCTGGCTCTTCCGGATTTAACTTCCCTGCTCCGGGTTCGGAAGCTTCGGCAGGCTTGGCTGGCTCATTTGTTCGTACGCCTGCGCCTTTTCCTTCAGCAGGTCCTTTTGCCTCTTGTCGAAGCTTTGCTGAATCCCCTTCTTTAGGCTTAACTTCTGTTCCGGCTCCAGCTTTTTCGCCTGGTCCGAGAACTCCTGCATCAGTTCCTGAAGGCTTCCCTGCGGGACTTTTTCCTTTTGCATTTGATTTTCCTTTTACTTCCGGCTGTTTCAGGTCTTGAATGACCTGCTCTAATCTTTCCGGACTGAAGTGGTGCTTATCATCTAGACCAGGTTCCCTAACCTGAGCGTGTTGCTCCATAATCTCTCGTACATTAGGACGAGATAGACTTGTCGTAGCGTCGTCTACCGCCTGAGCAACCATCTTAGAAACGTCCGCTCCGGAGAATCCTGCGCTTCTTAACCCTGCTTTTAGGACTGTTATGTCGTCGTTCAACCCCTTGTTCTCGGTAAACGGAATTCCGTGCCATAAATCGTTCGCTACACGGCCAGCAACGTATGTCGCCGCCAAGTCCGCAGCACGGCCCTTTACCTTCTCCGGGTCTATCTTTCCGTCTTCGCCTATGAAGCTTGTCCAGTCAATCGGCGTTGACGCGCCGTTTTCAGTTGTGATTCCGTCAGCTAAATCTATGCCTCTCTCCGCTCCAACATGTGCTTTGGCTAGCCCGTGAACAAGTGCCTCTTGCGTGCCCATGTTATCGTGCAGCTTCCCTTCAACAGGGTGAACATCTTCGTGGTCTTCCGGAAGAGTGGCGTGCTTTACAGGAGGAATATTCTTCCTTGTCTCTTCCTGTAGCTTCTTTTGCGCTTGATTTTCTTGTATCTTGGCGTCATTCAACTGAGTCAATATCTTCTTTTCATCGGACTCTAGCGGAATTCCGCGCTGACCCTTCCCTGCAATTTCAGCCATGAAACGTCCTTCTAGTTCATGGTAGGTAGACTTTCCTACTGGCTCTCCGTAGTGACTTGCAAGAATACCGTGTATAGGTGTATCCGTTCTTTCTACGGGTACAGTTGTTCTAGCTTGCGGGTTTCTAGCAGCTAACTGCGCTGCCCGTCTGACATTCACGTTCGGGTTGGTCAAGTTCTGTGCTATCTGGTCTCCCAGGACCGCTGCACCCGTTGCCAAAGCGCCAACCGGATGTCCTAATGCGATTGCAACTACAGTAGACGGCACACCAATTTTCTTTGTCAAAGACCCGAATACAGAACCTTCGCCAGCCTTCTCTGCCTTATCTTGAGCGTCGTACAATCTATCTCGGATATCGATAAGGTTTGCTTCTTTCGTACGGAAATCCTGGACCCCGTCCACATTCTTTGCTGAGTAAGATTCGTCTATCGCATCACGAAGTTCGCTCGCAGCTTCCAGCGCTCCCGCTTTATACGCATCCGTTGTGGGAGTAGCGTTTGTAGCAAACTGCGGCTTTGCGTCACGGCTGAATCTACGACGTACATTCTCAGCCTCGAATAGATTCGGCTCTTGAAGGTGCTGACCATTTCTACTCTGAAGAATACCTTCAAGAATTCTCTTCTTAGCATCGAGAACATCTGAAGTATCTCCATACAAGCCTTTGTTATCGTCGAAAAACTTATCCAATCTATCAATCAAACGCTGTGTTATGCCCGGGACAACTGGTTCGTCAGAGCCCTTCGTAGCTCCTGCTTTCTTTTGCAGAGCGTTTTCATTGGACTGTATGTGCTCATTAATTTTATCCGCAAAGTTCTTCGGACTTTCGATGCTAGGATTATCGTTCATGATAGATTGCAAATCTTCCCTGACATTGGCAATCTTATCCATGTGCGCAGCGACCTGCTTAGAAGGAATCTTGCTGCTTCTCTTAATCGCAGTATCAAAATCACTGGTTCGTCCAAGCATAGAGCCGATACTGTTAATGGTCGCCGCAGGAACCTTCTTGACCCCTTCGGATATGGCGCGTGCTGCTTTACTTGCCATCATATCGGCTGCTTCGCCGTACTCGGTCAACGGAGTAGATGTCCCTGTTGCGCCGTGTTCGGCAGCCTGAGCCCCCATCGCAGCGTCTGCTGTAATGTGAAACATCAAGTTCTTGGCGATAGATTCTCTGTCGTCATCCGACATATCTTCATATCTTCCGGTTCCGCGCATAGCGTCCCATAGTTCTGGAACGTTCTTCACTGCGTTGGCTAACATTGTTATTCCGAAACCGCCAGAAACTAGACGAGACGCTATTTTCGCAGCGGGACCAGGAAGCTTATTAAGAGCGCCGCCCCCAATCATCATAGACGCCATCTCTGGAGTAGATAAACCACCAATAGTCTCTAAAGCGCCTGCCCAATACGGGTGAGCCTTTCTAGACTCTGGGGTCATCATATTCTCTGGGTGACCTAGAATCTGAGAGTCTCCGCCCACGATAGCCTGCTTCAGGACTGAAACCCCTTTAGCACCACCGTATACGACAGGACCGACTGCGCCCAACGATGCAGCGGTAGCCATCGTCCCTGGCGCGTTCATTAAATCTTCTTCTCCCTCTTCCTTTATCTGCTCAGGAGTTACTCTCTTTCCGGCTTCTACCGCACGCTTCATCGTACCTTGAAAATCTTCGCCTGGCAATGGAACTATGGGATTGTGATGAGTTATTGTGCCTGGTTTCTGTCCCGCAGCGATTATGTTGACGATAGGTCCGCCCTTCTTGGACTGATAGTCGCCTTCCATAGGCTTATACGGTTCCCATGTCTCTCCACCGTCGCCTGATTGTAAGGTTTGTCCGTCGTGTCTCTTGAGAACGGTGCTTCCGTCATCACGCATCCATGACCCGACTCCAGATAGAAATCCTTTATCTTGAATTTCTTCTCCGAGTGATTTTGGCGCGTGATACCTCTGCGGTTCAATTGAAGGGGCGTCCTGGCTGAACCCGAAATCGAATCCGCCAGATTGAACTGGTTGCGCAGGAGTTTGTGGAGCTTGTTCTGGCGTATCTGAGAATCCGAAATTGAATCCGTCTGCCATATTATCCTACTTAGGTTTCCCTGTCTGAGGATCGTACATGTTTCCTTGCGCATCTTGAATCGTGCCGTCAGTCATCTTCCATACTGACACACCATTCGATGACTTTCCTGGAGTAGGGTTAGCTGCGCCCTTCGGTGCGGTTGCCTTGCCCTGTGCCCCTGTTTGCGTGTTCTGCATCTGAGGAGCGTTTCCGGAGCCGCCGATTCTACCGCCTGTGTAGTACTTCTCCACAGGAATACCTAGAGCCCGTGCAGCGTCCTGGTTATCTTCGTTGATAAGGTTGGGGAAGTGATCTCCCGTGGCTGTTTTGTAGTGTTGGTCCATCGTGCTAGCACGAGTAGCCGCCATGTGAGACATGACACTCAACGCGGCGTTAATCTGACCGACAGTTGAATTAGCGTTCATAACGGTATTCTGAGCAGCCACTTCATCCGCAGTAGGCGCGTAGCCGCTCTTAACCATGTTATCGAATTCGCCGTTGACAACTGAAATCGCTTCTTGCAACGATGTGGCGTCAGTACCGTATCCCAACTTCGATAGTTCGTTTATGGTGCTCTTGAATACCTTCGGGACGCCTGAATTGAAGAGCTTGTTCGCAATAGTCTTCGCCTGTCCTGCGTGTCCTATGAAGTTGTTCAAGGAATCTGATTGCTTAGACATCGGTCCTGCTGTGGCACTCTTGTACATACCCTGCTTTATTGCGTAACTACCCTCACTCCAATTCGGGTTCAATTGATTTATTACGCCTAGAGCCTGTTGAGTGTTCAACCCAGGCGCACCCTTGGTCAGACGAGACGGGAAGTTCTTCTCCAGTTCCGTTTCGCCGTTTCCGAATGCTATCTTCATCAAAGAAGACTGCGTATTTGTATCGTACCTACCTAGAATTGCTCTCTGGGGCGCAGGTAGCGTGTCAATTTTCTGCTTAAGTTCAGGCGTCATCGGGATATCTTTAGGGTTATTGATGCTGTTCTCGGCTGCCTTAATAACCTCTTCCGCCTTATTATGACGCTCGACTTCTGTCTGCTTCCTTCTCTCTTCCAGCGTCTTTAGATAATCTTCCCTAGCTTTATCGTTAAAACCTGATAGTACGTTGTCAATCTTTTTAGTTTGGTCTACGAAATCTTGGCGCTTTTTCTGTACAGCTTGCACGGTATCAGTCTGCCCGCCCTTCTGCTGCCCCGCAGAAATCATCTTATCTAACTCAGCGATGTGTGCTTCGGCATTTCCACGCGCTTGGTTTAGTCCTGCAAGAGGCTCATTAGGAACCATATGCATATAGTGCTGGATGTTTACGTCATTCAAATCAGCGCTCAACTGGTGAGCCTTTTCATCCGCTAAATCTTCATCGTTTGCTTTTTCTATGGCCTTCTTAGCCGCATTAGCAGAAGACGCACGAACCATTACGTTATCGTATTCATGCAGCCCCAGTGGGGTGCCTTCAGGTAATTTGTCTCCCGCGTTGTCTCCAATGAACTTAGATTCAGCCGCAGTTATGGCGTGCTTTCTTGCGCCGTTAACTTTAGAAATGGCATAAAGCGGGGATGCCACCGGATTCCCGTCTTTATCTTTTGTAGGATTTCCGTTTCCGTCTAGTACAGGCTCTTCTCCGACAGCGCGTCCTGTGTGTGTCTTCCAGAAATCAGGGTCCTTCTTCATTATCTCGTTTAACTGGTTCTGTGTAACGTTATCTTTATCTTCTTGCGTCTCGTTGTCTTTACGCAGGGTGTTCATAAATGTGTTGCCTTCTGCGTGCGATGCATCTCTATCCGCCTTCTCCTGGCGATACGCATTACGAGTCAAGGCAGCAATACGCATCATCGTTTCAGCACGCAGACCTTCCTGCGTCTTCTCTTTTGATATCTCTTCTCTTTGCGCAGCCTGCCGCTGACCGCGAGCCTGCATGGTACGAGCGATACCTGTAAGTGCCCCACCGCCGCCTGGCGCTGGCTCTCCTGCCGCAGCAGCGTCACCTAGACCACCGCCCATTGCATCTATAAATCCACCGACCAGTGCCTTAGCCCAACCGCCTGGCTGTGAAGCCAACTTCGGGTTAGCCTTCAAAGCCTTTTGAGTTGAATTAGCCACCTTCTGAAGGTGCGGAGACGAGAGTGCTCGCCCTAGTGACATACCACCAGAAACTGGAGATAAAGGAAGTCTTCCAGTATCGAGCGCAGCGTCTGGACTTGCCAAAGTATCCGCACCCGTTCGTGTGGCGTCTGCCATCGCAGCGGGAGTTTGGTTACCCAACACATCTGTATCTGCCACTGGGGGATTCGGTAGCAATCCTAATTGTGCTTGTTCTTGTGCCATGTCTTTCTATGCTCCTGATTATTCCATTGCTCCAGCGTTAGGGTCCTGAGTCATACCAGTTCGTTGCATGCCAGTTAGCGCCTTTAATCCGCCGCCAAATCCACCGCCGCCCATTGCCCCTGCTCCGAATGTTGCTGCACCCATCGCTAGAGACGTTATTCCGCCAGCGATAGCCATTTCTTTCTGATTTTGCATCTCTTGAATCTTGGTTGCTTCTCCGAAAGCAGAGGTGTTCGCCCCCGTTGCTTCGCCTGCAATCGCATTCGGGTTATACTGTCCAGCCAGCGCATCTAGTCCAGCGGTAGCCTGTGACCAATTCTGGCGACCCTGAGCATAGTTAGCTCGGGTAACTGCCAGTTCCTCTTGAGACGCCTCTTGCGCCGCAGAACTAGCCAACGTTTCACGAAGGGCAGCCTCTCCACCAGTCGGTAGAACTTCATTTCCACCGCCACGGGAAGCTAGAACAGTGTTCAAGGCTCTAGATGCCTTCCCGTAATTAGCCCCGCTTCCTTCACCTATCTGCGTATTCAATGCCGCTAACTCTTGCGAGCCGAATCCCTGTTGATCGGGTCCTGCTTCGGCGATAGGCGTGAACATCCTGGTCAAGTTCTGTAAAATGCTACTCTGCGCAGCGAAGTTCTTAGCATAGTTCTGATTCAATGTTGTAGAGAAATCTGCTTCTTGTGCCGCTAACTGTTTCTGACTTCCACTGGGTCCGCACACTATACACCTGCCTGTTCGATTCTCCAGACAAAGTCGTCTTGTCCGAAATCTTCGAAATTAAAATTTTTCTTTGCAAAGGCTATCAATGAAGGATTTACTGACTGAAAAATAATACCGCCGTCTTGCTGTTTACAAAAATCTTGTACTATGGGAATGCACTTGAATAGCCCGCTGATTAAACGAAGTTTAGAAACCTCTTCCCTTGGCGCAAATTGTATGTGAAGACGAATAAATCCATCTGGATTCTTCTCGTCTAAACGAAAATATGCCAAGGGTCCTTCCTTATCCTGTAAACAGAAGGAAAAGATACCTTGACCTGTCAGCCACCAGTACGGGTTAAAGCACTCATGATGGTACGGGTCCGCTTCAATCCACCTAGTTAGACGTTCTATATCTTGTTCGGTTGACGGGGCAAGTTTCATTATATTCCGCAGCCTAGCGTCATTAGGAAATGCCCGCTGATAACCACAGGTTCAAAGGTCACAAAAGATGCCGTTGAAGCGCAGTAGTCATCGTTGCTGCCTCCGAGAGTCCACTGCGCGTTGTAGTTTCGGTGTAATGAAAAGTTGTTGTTCTTATGGGCGAATCCAGCGTTGCCGCCCGTGTGGTCGGAGACCCACCAGCTAGGTAAGAAAGCATCCGACACAGAAGAAGTGGTAAAGTTTCCCGTGTAGATGACGCTGACCGTAAAATCAAAGCTGGTAGCTTCCGTTACAGCCCCATCGGGTGCCGATGTCCCGCTCGCTGTTGCGTTAACCTGGTTAAAGTGTGCCTCAGAGTTCTGGTTCTTTAGCCCTGAAACTTCGTAAACCCAACCTTCAAATATCTGGGCTCCATTCGTGGTAGTGACGGTGATTGTCGTAATACCCGCATTTGCGTTTGCGTACCAGATATGCGTGCTACGATTACCTGTAGTGTCCGCCCCAAAGCTCGGAGAGGCATTGCCCCACGTACTGCCTGCGCTGTCAACAATGGTTGAGATAGCTGCCGCACTTGACGGAACAGCCATCGCTAAGACCAACATATTACCCGCAGTGGGGGTCCAACCCAAAGTTGCGGCACTCCCGCTACTGGTTAGGTTGAATACCTTCGTAGGAGCGTGAGCAAGTGCCCAAGCCGCTCCACCCGTTCGTAGCTCAACTGACAGCACCGCAAAAGATGCACTAGAAGTAATAGTTGCTGTAGTTGTAACTGATGCGGGCGAAGATGACGTGTTATCCATAATCAGAACACCAGGTACGGTTGAAGCTGCCCCGGGTGCGTGCTGTCGCACAGTTCCAACTGTTACGGTATAATCGGATGTACCCGCTGCTCCACCCGCAGCTACTAGAAAGTTATTGCTGTCAACTGTTGTTTGACTTACACTGCATGAAGTTCCTGTAACAAGAGTAGCGTTGTTTGCCCCGAAACAAGTAACTCCCGTGTACTGCTGTACAGCCGCATGATTAGTAGATGAAGTGCTAAAAGTCAGTGTAATTGTGGTAGCGCCGCCAGTAGTAGCTGAAAGCAAACCCCACATTGATATAGCATCATTGAATGTATTTGTGGCAAAGGGAGCTAACTCACTGTATATATTACCGAGAGTGTCGGTAACGGATATGACGTGACCACCTGCTCCACCGCCAGCTACACCGGATACAATGACCGTCGCACCTTGAGTAATGGTGAAACTTATGGTTCGGGTTGTGCTCGCTGTTGAATCAGAGGCGCTCAACGCGCCAGTTGTAGGTGTTATAGCCATTTTATTTTACAGGTTCTTTACGTAGACAGCTTCGTACTTGCAAAGAACTGCCGCAGAATTTAGCACATCCCAAGCCGCTGCCGCAGTGCCTTGAGGCATAGGAGGATTGAAGTTAATTACTATACCGCCGTTGCCAGCAAGCGCGTAAACGTGAGTGTTTCCGCCTGCTCCGTTATCGCTTAATGTCACGATTGTAGCCGTAGCCGTAGTATTCGTTATAACAAGACTTGTTATATCGTTAAATACACCTGCCGCGCCAGCAGAAATAAACGATACTGCTGAAGATGACGAGCTAGAGAGACTTGCAATGCCTACTAAATCTCTCGCATGTCCTTGAATAACGACTTGACGACCCATCTTATCGACCATTGCGGGAACAGTAGTCCCATTAGTTACGGGTGTCGGATTTGAGGTTGCCGCTAGACCATTATCGCTAACGATTAAAGAGTTATTTCCGTCCACCGAAACGGGTACGTATACCCCGCTAACATTCTTACCCGCGATAACCGCCTTAACCGTCATTGCGGTATCGCCGTCTGTCAAAGGCTGGTTAATAAAAGATGAAGCCTGCGGAGGAGTTACTCGTTGATGAATAACGCCTAATCGAAAAACTCCCTGTGCAGTGACTCCGTTTGTATAGACGATACGCATATATCTAGCAATACGCCCGAATACCATGTGAACGCCGTTGCCTGCGGGAGATGCGGGGATGCCTGTGTTTTGTTGAAAGTCCCAGTTTGTACCGTCATTGCTCCATTGAACGCTTAAGCCCGTATTTACCGCAGATGGCTGGTCGGTAAAAAGACTCAACCTGACTGCCGTGAAAGGAAGCATATCCGTTGACTGACCTGTGAATACGCCGTTCGAGCCTAGCGGCGTCGTAGTGGATAGGTGAGTATCTACGAAACCGTCCGCATGCTCGAACACGTCCAGTGTGGAGACGGCTTGACTAATCTGCAAAAAGACAGTAGGAGTTCCGCTCGTAAGAGACGCACGAACACGGAAGCTGTCCATACCTGCAATACCTCCGAACCATGAGCCGTTCTGCGTAGTCGAAGACACTACAGACTGACTCAATAATTGGCTGGCTAGCAGTGGACCGAAGGGCAACAATTGAACCGTTTGATACACGATTCCGTCGCTACTTGCTTCGAAGAACAAAGTTCCGGACCAAGTTCCTGTGATGTCAAAGCGCACCGTCTGCGCACCAATCAAAGTCAAGTTAACGTTTTGTCCGTCAGACAAGTTGGCTGATGTCTGCTGAGATGGAAATGAAGTAACGCCAACTGAATTAAAGAAAGACATAAATCTCCTATACTACATACCAATTCGTAACACCGTCTGCGATAATTTCAATATTGGTCCACTGTGATGTGAACGTTTGCGTGGTCTGTCCGTCTATTAAATCTGACCCTGAACGAGAGACAGTAACCACATTCGAGTCGCTTGATATTTTCTTAACCCGAATAGATAAATTCTTATTCGACCCTGAAGCGGGAAGGGTTATAGTAAATCCGCCGCCCGTTGTATTCGCAAGAACTACGTCTCCAGCAACCGCCGCGTACGTCGAAGTTTTGGAGATTACGTTCCACAAACCCGCAACAGGGGAGAGTGTTCCACGAGAAACACCAGTAGAGTCAATCCAACCGAACACAGTTCCACCATTGTTAGTAGCAAACTGAAGGAAATCGTCAATAGCATTTCTGCCGTTGATGAACGTCCCCATGACCGCTTTTTGTGTTGGAACTAATCCCATATAAACCTCTATAGTTTTGTGAGAACTATGTGCAATGCATATGCCATACCAGCCGCAGTGCTAGCGTAGTTCACAGTTTGATATTGAATATTTGTACTTGCTTTCGCGCTAATCACAATCACACCTGATGATGCCGTACCTACGGTGTTAGCGGTTAGAGCACCTGTTTGACCTATTCCTGCTACGCCTAATACGGGCGTACTGTCAATCGTAATAGCAGTCGAGGTCTCCGGGTCCGTGTAAACTATTTGAACGTTAGGAAGAGTCGAACTTACAGACCCCGCCGTAGTTTCTACAATGTATGAAGAAACTTCATATCGACCGCTGGTAACTACTGCAAACAAAGTTGTCGCTGCTATATTCGCCGTCTGAGCGGTTGAGTCAACCTTTGCTATTACCGCAGGAGTCCACGTTATTGCTGTGAAGTTCGTGCCGTCTGTAGCAATCGTCACGCCCTGACCTGGAAATAGGTTGATGCTTGCCACACCATTGATGAGTCCGCTTGAAGGCGTAACCGCCACAACTGCTGTCCCGTTGTTTTGAATGAAACCTGAAAATGGCGTAGTAATAGGAGACGCCAAAGTCGCTGTGTTGGCAAGATACTGCTGTGAGCCAGCCACTGTAGTCGTGCTAGTATAGGTTCCTGTAGCCGTTTCTATCTGATATTCAGAAAGATTAAACGAAGAGTCCGTAAAAGATGTCGTCCATCCTGCTCCGTTAGCCTGACCGCCGTTATTCGTTAAAAAGTATGACCAAACAACTTCATTGGCAATTGTTGTCGTAGTAGCCGCACCGATGGGAACAGCATTAGCTGCTACAGATGTTCCTTGGTCAACGACAGAGACGCCAGAGAATTCTGTGCCGACGAACCCTGTACCTGTGGCACTGCCGCTCCAATGTACTGTGATGGTTCCTGACCCACCCGTAGTGATGGTTGTTTGCCAAATTTGAATCGTCGTTCCGCCAGAAAACAGAGAATTATTTGTTACTAGTGTTCCAGGTACCGCCGCCCAAGTATTTCCAAGCGTATCAGTAACACTAGTTACCGAGAATCCTCCAGCAGCATTCCAACCTATGGCAAGCAACGCCATATCATTAGCAGTCAAAGTGAGAGTTCCGCTTGTAAGGGTACTTCCACTTCCTGTCGTGTGACCGTAATCACGACGGAAGGCGGGAGTAGACGCTCCGACCTGCAAAGTAATCGTCGTGGCGGATGAAGTTTGTACGTCAAGAGCCTTTCCTACGTCTGAAGATATCGTCAAATACGACGTGGAAGAAATCACCTTACGGTTAAAGGTAACAGCAAAGTCTCCCGGAACGAGAGTACGAAAAGTTGGTGCGGCTGCACCGCCAGATGCAGGTCCCGCGAACACGGTATTCGCAACTTCGTTAGCGAGCGTTGCCGCTCCTGTGGTAGCGTTAACATTGAAAATCGAAGGTAAGCTCGTTATTGTTCCGAAACCGCGCTCTGTGAAATAATTTGCTCCGTCTGTATAGACCAGGATACCCTGGTTTTGCGCTAACGTCACATTGCTGGCGCTACCGTCCAGGTTCGGTCCGTTCGGATTTACTATAATGGTTCCAGAATCGCTGTTCTGAAGAGCCGTCCACCAGCCGAGATACGGTGGAGCAGCAGGAAGTTTTACAGTAAAAGTAGAAGCCGTCGAATTAGAGATTAACTGACCGTCATCTAGCGCTGTAGCGGTATAATCGGCTAATAAGGGGTTAACACCGCCTGTGCCCTGAGATAGCAATGCCCAGTAAGTTGTGTTAGTAGGTACCTGCGATGATGCTGCCGCTTTGATACAAACGTATGTAGAACCTAGATAGATAACAGTATCGAACGGAAAATAGCTAGAGCCGCCCACGTTGGTAAGTGCCAACCCGATTATGATTCCCCCGGACGCAGCACCTGTATAATTCAGCGAGTAATTCACGCTAGACGCAAGAGCTATAGTTTTATCGTAAAGTTCTGCTTGACGACCAGTGAAACCTGAAGGAAGTACAGTTTCCGCGCCAGAATTAATAGTCGTGCCGGAAAATATAAGAACAACCTGATTCGGCTGCCCCGTTGCAACCAGAGTAGAAATGGATGTAATCGTTCCGCCACTTATAGAATTCTGAGATTCGTACGTAAGCGGGTATACGGACGGACTTCCTGCGTATTCCGCAATTACTAATCCTGTGGTTTGCGGAGGGCTAGGACTTCCTCCGACTACAGTAGCTGTTACTGTGTTAGCCCCCGCCTTGACGTTCGCAGCAATATAAACAGCCGTATCTTTCCAGCCGTTCGCCGCGTTAAATGCAGACGCCGTTCCTACTTGAGTATAGATATTACCTTGTGTATCAGATATGCTAAAACCGTATCCTGGGTCCGGGTTCCCAGAAGCAAAATTGTGGCCTGCTGTTGTATAAACAACAATAGTATTTCCAGCCGTGTTATTAGAACCAAAAGCGAGTGATGTCGGACCAGTCGTCCCACCGACCTGCCCTGATTGAATATGAACAGCAGTAGAGGGGGCTGTTGTAGCAAGCCACTGACCGCGAAAATTAAGGTTCTTCCCCAATAAGTTCCAGTTTGCGGAACCTGAGTCTGGCTCAGAATTAGAATTTGCATTGACCGCTACATAAGAACTGATGTTATCTAAAACCACATCATTTGCCGCGTAAGAAGTAGAACTGTTCCACTGCCCACGGAAGGTCATGTTTCCAGTTCCCGATCCAGCGGCCCCGGTTGCTCCTGCTTGCCCCTGTATGATTGTCGTCACACCTGCCGCCGCAGAGTTGATCGTAGGGTAGCCGCTAGGTGGTATAGGAGAGGTACGAAATGAACTTAGTCCTGGCTTGTTATACTGCTTCAATGTATCTGGAGAGTACTGCATCGGCAGAGGCAGAGGAGCACGCAGATACGGGGAAGACTGAACTTCAGGAGTCGGTACCTGTGGATTTGCTTGCTCGTGATTCTCCGCAGGTGTCCAATTCTCCATATCTGGGAAGTGATCGCTAAGTTTCATTATTCTTCTGGGCTCTGTTCGACTACGCCAAAGATACTAAGTGATAGTACTTCATTCGCAAAATTCTCAGCAGGGAAACTTACCTTTATCTGTAAGTGCTCTGCCAAAGCAGGAACACCCACTGATCTAAAGTAATATGCATTAGAGAATAAAGTTAACGGCTGCTTCGTGCCCCCGTAAATCTGCCACGGATACGCTTGCGCCTTCGGGAACGTAGTGAAGTTCCCTGAAATTTCGTTCAGCAAAAAGCCACACGTCGGCGTTGTTCCTACTCTCGTGGCACGTAAGTTGACGAATGTCAATCCAGCTATCTGACCCGGGTTGACTAGGTTGATGCTGCCCATCGTGAAGCCGCACGTATAGCTTGCTCCGTTATCCTGGTAAGTTGAGAAATCACGTTGCAAGATGCTAGAATTTGATCCTATTCCGCCCGTAAGCAGGCGGTGAATCCCAGGCGATACTTCAATGGACAGAACAGCACCTGCTCCGCCAGTAATCGTCGCAAATGGGCTCCATACCGCAGTTCCGTTCGGAAACTGAGACGGATTCAATCTGTACCACCCTGTGGTACCGTTCCCTACGAAGATAGCGTTGTCGTTTCCGCTCTCATGAACAGTCACAAAGGCTTTGTTCGAATCGAAACCTGCTAGCTTATCCGCGATAGCCCCGCCCATTCTCTGCGCACCGCCACTGGGGTCCAAAGATATGAACTGGTTATCCGCAGTGTACATGTATATAACTCCGCCATGTATATCCAGCGCCTGGTAATGAAGCAGTCCGATTCCTGGCACCATCGGCGAAGTAAAGAACGTAGCGAAGATAGGTCCGCCAAGGATTGCGTATATATCCGATGTCGTGAAAACTAGAATACCTGTAGCCGTAGGAACTACTCGTGTTACAGGAGACGGAAGCTGGAAGAAACTAAGTGGACTAAATGATTCGTTAGGATTTCCTGACAGAACATCGGGACCGCCAGAAGCGAACACAAAGTTACCAACTGCTCCCCAGATTCGCCCGAAGTGGAATGCCATCGGGAGAAATCCCGCAGGCGGAGGATCATTCTGATGATTGATAGGAGCAGGAATGAATTGGTTAACAGAAGCAGCCCCTATAAATGGTGACTGACTTATGTTTACTGTCTGGAACGGAAACAGATTAGGAATTTCAGTTAAAAAGAATAGATCGCTTCCACCGTCAAGCGTAGCCCAGATTACGATTGTATCCACTTGAGGATCAAGAGAGCCAGGAACTGTCAAGGTGACGATAGATGACGGGAACGGAGTCGCTATAGCAAACACAGGTGACGCAGTTGAGATGTGCCCACTGCGAGAGCCCGTAGGTGGTCCTAGAGGGCCAGTCCAGTCAGGTGGCGTAGTTGTGTTGTATATGTCCGTGGCTGTTCTGCTAGCAAAACTGTAAGCAAAAGTTATGCTCTTAGTTACCGGGAATCCGCCAGTCGGAGCAGGAACTGCCACAAGTCTCCACAGTACTGTATTATCCGTCGTGGTCAGAACCCCAACAGGAGTCGTTCCCCACACAGGATGGGGCGCTGTCTTAGAAACTCCAGTATTGACTGTAGCCTGTTCATTACTGTTGCTGTCTACGATCAGTGCGCCGCCAAAAGGAACTGATACGCTAGGAGGAAAGAATCCGCCGACTGGGAGATAATAACTTTGGTTAGCTGTCCAAATTGCGCCAGCTATAGTTCCTACGCAGGCCCAGATTGCTGCTCCCGATCCTACTCCGTCTGTGGTGTGGAACCCGTAAGCAAAACCCTGGTTTGTCCAGATGACAGATGCGTTATCTGTCGTAGTTCCGCCAACAGTCGTACTCCATGTAGGATGAGCAGCACCAGATGTTCCGCCTGTAGTAACAACCTGAATGTATCCGTTAGTATCTATTATGCTGCTACCTGTGCCACCGACTGTATACACATGAATAGCCTGCCATGATTGCCACGGAACCGAGCCGCCGCTCGTTCCACTTTGAACGCAGACATGCAAATTACCGTCCGGGTCTTTCACAGCGTCGAAGTTAACGCTATTTGACGATGTCCATGCAGAATACGCATGATTAGCAGCCCATGTTGCCGAACCAAGCGAAACCCACTTTAACTGTCCGTCGTATGTAGCGATGCCCTTTGTGGCGCTGAAGAGTGGAGTATATGGAGTCGCCTGACTGGTTCCGCCGCCTGACGTAATCAAGTACTCTGTCTGCGGACCACCGAAAGGTGGAGTAAATGTTCCCGCTACAAAAGGAGGAGAAAATGGTTCTAGAACGCAGCTATTGGCATTGAAGGAGGATAAGAAATTTCCGTATACGTGATTTTTCTGCCAACGGAATACCGCTGGAGTTGTGCTTGCATTTGCGTAACATACCCAGTTACAAAAATTATCGAAGTGCTGGTCGCCTGGGACTCCTGTGAAAGGAGGGCGAGTGCCACCTGACGCGAATCCGCTTCCGTTTCTAGAATTTTCGTAAAAGCCGTTAGACGTAGGATCGTATATAGTTGCTGGCTGATTGAGCGTTCCGCCAGAGCCTTGAATACCATTATATCCGGTATTCGCAAACCACGAGTCTACAGGACCTCTATTGGTCCAGGTGACCGTTCCGTCCACCACGGTTGCACCGACAGCGGGCCAAGTAGGAGAACCGTTTCCGGATGTTCCGAACTGTGTTGTATTCGGATTATTAGGGTCAGCGTTCACAGAAACAAGCTGTTGAGCGTTTCCGTTTGCATCTATGATGATGCCCATCGTGCTGAACCAGGTGCTAGCGGCCCAGGCAACGGTAGCTGCCGCAGTTGGAGTAACAGTAACAACAGGAGCCGTTGTCGGGGCAACTATGCCCCAATTAAACGCGGGTCCTGGAGAGCATCCCGCACCCAAGATAACTTTTTGAAGGTCTACGCCGTCTCCGTAATAAAGTGTATCGGCTACGCCTTGATATTGCCCCTGTCCAGCACCAGCAGACTTTGTGAAAATCTGAGTTCGGGACGTTGCAGTTTGTAGATACGTTGAAGTTGATGTATCTACAACGACCTTAATTCCGCAGTCCAGAGTGCGCCAATCGTAGAACCAGTTCGGCTGATCTGGAACAGTAACGCTTGACCACTGAGACATCCCGGGACGACGTATCATGGTAAGTTGATTTGAAACTTCCATGTTGCTTCCGTCGATAAGCGCATCAGGGTAGCCGCCATATTTAGAAGCATACCAAGACGCAGGGTCGTGTAGCGGGTTACGATTCGTGAATAGCCCAGTTTCCATTCTCGCTACGTGAATAGCTTTCCCGCGAGATTCGTTCCTTGGTTGGGCTCCTGCTGCTGCTAAAAGTGACATAGTTACCTAGAGGCTTGTGCCTGCTGCCCTTGCTGTGTTTTCAATTGACTTAACATCTCTTGTGCATTAAAGTTCATGTAACTTGCGGCAAATATCGCCTTGTCCATCTGGGACAATCCCTGCGCACGGGCGAGTAGTCCAGCCATTCCACGGGCGATATACTGCGGTGCTCGACCGTCCTGACAGGAGTCCATGTAGTAACCCAAGCACATGTTGTTGTACACGTCAGAAAAAGAATCCGGAATAGGAGTCCACTTATCTGTTAAAGCTGCAAACTGCACCGGGGCCTTCTGGTATACCATATTTACGGTATACACGGCGTTAGGGACTGCGGACAACCTAAACGTTATGTTGCCAGCAAGGTCATCATTGAAGACCGAGATAGTTTCGGGGCGTGCCTGAGTTGTAGACGATGCCAAAGCCTCATTATTTTTCACGTCTTTGAACTGACGACTTGTAGTTCCGTCGTTAGTCGTGCCTGCTTCCAGGAACCCGAAGTCCAAAATCTTTTGAGTGTAGTCTTGCGTTCCCTGCGAGATTCCGGCTAAGTCAACATTATTACGATTGAATCTCCAGGTAAATGGCGCAGCAAGAATAACGTTACGCACGATGCTGGCTATTCCTAGAATCGGCATAAGGTTCACGCCTATGTCCGCGTCTTGATAGCGGCAATATGGCTTAATGTAGTTGATGGTATCTGTGAGAGTGTTAGCCATTAGTAGACTCCGTTGTTAGCGAATGGATTTGCCGCGCCAGCCCATCGGTTGCGGTTGCCACCGCCCATGACACCGCGCTCAGGTGTGAAGCGGTTCTCTTCTAGTTCACGGTCTTCCATAGCACGTAGGTCATTCAAGCTCTTCAGCCAGATAGCGTACTGCTTTTCGAACTTAGCGTGAACCGAAGCAGCCGAAGCATAACGGTAACACTGCGCTATGACACCCTGACGAAAATATGATTCGTACTTATCCGGGAACGGGTCCAGGGTCTGACTTAGACTAGTAAACTGTATCGAAGGCTTCTGAGCAATCAAATTAAATTGGAATACAGCCCCTGTCTGTGACGGAACAGGGAGGATACGGATGCCAATCCCGTTCGGGTCAGCCACGGTCCATACAGTCGTTCCATCGGTAGTGTTGGTTCCTGGTAGAGCATTTACCGCAGGCCAATTAGGTTGGGTTAGTCCGCAGACTCCGTAAGTTGTTACAACCTGAATATTCCCGTTTGTATCTATAATCTGCGTCATGGGATTAGACGGCTGTGTGTTGGCTGTTGCGCTCAAAGGATTTGTATAGATAGAGCCCGCACCTGGGTTGTTTCCTACTGTAGGATTTCCAGAGTTTGCTGCGCCCCAGGTTCCGTAATACAGCATGTAATTCGGGAACCAGTTCGCTAAGAAGGTAGGATTGCGCCATGTGGTAACTTGAAGGAAGGTCCCTGTTGCCTGAGTCAGTTGACGACCGCACTCAACGTATCCCCAAGCCTTCGGGATAGAGTTGCTGGTCATATCTACGCAGATGCCGCGCTCTAACCATTCTACGTTGAACACGCTGCTGCCATCGGGGTTCAGTAAAGCATAGTCCTGCTGAAAACTGTTGGTGTAAAATACAGGTAGCTTAACTTCATTCCACTTGTGGGGAAAAGCAACGCCAACGATGTCAGAATAAACATCGGTGCAGATAGTAACGAAGGGCTCTAGTTGGGAGCCGCTAACATTAGCTAGGACTGGCTGTACATCGCCAAGGGGCCAAACCTTATCGAGAATATTTTGTAGTGTGAGTTTACTTTGTGAATTAGCCATAAGATGCTCTGGCTACGGAAGGCGGGCCTACAGACCCGTTTCGTAGTCTGTTGGTGTAATCAGGAATGGTATACCAGAGTCTTCTCCTATAAAAAGGTCCAGTCTGTACGGGACTGGACATGTAATCCGCCGTACCGGATAAATCTTAATTCAGGTCTGCTACGTTAGTCTGAATAGGCTGCGTAGACAGTTTAACTTCTGATGCACTTGCGGTGTTCGTAGAGTTGGAAACCATTTCATAGGCTTCCTTCCAACCGATTCCCGTGTGGTTGTCCATCTTGTTGCCACTACGGAATATGAATTGGGTTGTATCCTGATTGCGCCATTTCATGCCGCAAATCTGGCAACGAATATAGCTAGAAGCATCCGTAAACGTGTGGAAGTACACCGCGTAATCTGTCTTCGGTGACTTCAACCCTCTGCCGCCCTTCTTGTGAGTACACATAGCCTGAATTTTATTTTTCTCGGCTACGACGTAGTCAGCATTCTTGCGTCTTTGGTCGTTACGTGCTCCCAATGCTCGTGCTTTTTCCTGTCTCTCTAGCAAAGATTCCTGGCGCTCGGCCAATAGAAGCTGAACTAGCAACTGCAATGTTGTGGCATCAGAGGCCACTTCCGGGGCAGGCTTCGCCTGTCCGGGGTTTACTTGGTCTGTCATGTTCTCTCGCTTACCGATTAACCTCGGTGGGTTTGTGTAGGCTAAAACTGCCTCTTAGTCCTGGTCTACCCAGGTTGAAGTTCCTGCTAATTCCCGCCGATTGCGGTACCAGAACAGGTTCTTTCGGAATCTCCTGCTGACGGGGCCGTCAACGGGGTGACCGAATATCTCGTGGGCTCTTGCCTCTGAGACGATTCCTTTTTCGATCAACTGGACTTCGACTGTACGCCAACCGCGATATGCCTCTCCATTAGGCAATCCACGCTTGTCGAGTCGCAAGACAGACCATTCATACATCGCGGGCACTTGGAGGTAGCACACGGGTACGACGTGATCTGTTCCTGGTTTGAAGGCCCACAATGCCACTGTTGACGGCGGGTAACCGTTATCAATGGTGTAGCATTTAATCCCATGATTTCGAAGCTTCTCGATGAAATCTCGGGTACGGATTGGATTGACCTTTCTTGCTAATTCATTTATTAGCAACTCTTGATCGTCCATCTTGTACCGATACGCCATCTTGTCTGACACTTCTTTGTCAGCGAGTATCGATTCCTGGGCAAACGCTTTGTAGTCCTTCGGCCACTTGAACCAATTAGGGGTTCCACCAGCGAGCATCTTTTTGATTGTATCTCGCGTGGTCTTCAAATCACGATTAACCCCCCAGGGCTTATCGAGATTTTGCAGTGGCGGCTTTATGTATTGAGCCATGACAGTCCTTTACTCGACAGGCTATGAAGCCCTCGAATTCTGTACTAGAAATTTTGTAGGAAATTATTTAGTTTGAAGGTATAGCAAAATCTTTTGCAACTCATCTATTGTCGCGTTGGATTTAATCCTATTAGCTCGATGAGATATGAACATAAGATTACTTTTGTACTTTTTCAAGTACGGTAAATTCGAATTTTTACGGTCTACTGACGGGACAAAATCTTTGTTTTTCAAAGAACCTTTAGAATATTTAACACCTAAAACAGGGCATGAATCAGTCAGTGTTGGGAGGTCGGCCACCTCTAAATCAGATTCGTATCCCCGATGTTTTGACCTTTCTCGTATATTAACTAATGCCTGGAACTTAATTCGTTCATTAGGGTCGGAAGACTGAGAATACCCCCCATGAATTTTATTTAAACGTCCTTTTACAGCGGCTAGTTCCGATAACAGGCACCCGCAAGATTTAGTCTTACCCCTAGAAAGAGAGTTAGACGAAACATCGGCATACTTTCCGCAAGAACAGATACACTCCCACATTACAATAGCGTTACCGCCACTTGTAGTGTGGTCTTCAATTCTTTTTTGAACCGCGAGACGGCCAAAAACACGTCCCTTTAAATCAATCAATTGACTCATTGTTCTCTCCTATGAAAAGAGTGATTAAGGGAGTATGTTCATAGCACACTCCCCTAATCTAAAGCCTAGCACAAGTTGTAACCCGTGTCAAGCGATTTCTTTACTGAATTGCAGGGACACTGTCAATCCAGCGCATTCTCTGCGTGTTTGCTCCACGGGCAGGCGGCAATGAAACCGTCTGGTGGAACTTGTAAGAGCACCATCCACCGATTGTTCCCGTAGGATCGAATGACGATGCGGGAGCATTGTCAACAACCTTACAGTCAATCGTGCGCCAGTCGCCTTCGTGAAGGTCGGTGTCGCCCGGGACTTCCAACCATACGCCGATGATAGCGTAGTTACCGAACACGTATGTGCGGTATGCAATCTTTCCAGATGACTGGTAGTTTGCGGTTGTGGTCACGAACGGGGTCTGGCGAAGCACTATGTTTGTGCCTGGGAGTTCGATGTCCATCTTCTGGTCGGAACCAGCGATCTTGTCGAACTTGTCGATGTTACCAAGCTTCCACAAGTCTACGATTGAGTTGTTCACTGTCGTAGCGTTAAAGATGTCACCTAGAACGTTCGGGCTTACTGCGCCCATGAACTTTCCTGCCTTGCAAGGCAGAACGTTCTTTGAAACAAGCTGCTGCTTCAGTTCACGCAATGTTCCCAAGTCGAGAACGAAAGGTGAAGTTAGCAAGCTGCTCTGGTTAACCTGAGAATCGACAGATGCTGCTCCTGCTGCGTCAGCAACTGCGCTGTACAGTTCGGAGATGCTCTGACCAGATTGGTATCCTAGTTCAACTGCGCTGTTCCCAACAACGTCATCCAATGCTGATGCAATGACGAAGCTTGAGAAGTTGCTGTAGTTGTTCCATTCGCCAACCTGAGCCGGAGAACTGATCTGTCCGATAAACTCGGGTGAGCCGATAACACCATCACCGACCTGGGTTGTATCCCCGGTCAATGTGTTATACTGAAAGAACTGGCGGTTGATGCCAGCGTTCAGTGGTTGCACACGGCGTTCTGCCGCTGCTAGAAAGGCGTCCGTTTCGCCCTTGCCATATGTTAACTAACAGTTCATTTACTGTTAGAGCGGACTATCGCATCGTCTTTCGACGTTTTCTCGTTTAGTCTCTCACGGTGCTTTCGCTTCCGCCTTGTTCCCGTCTCAGGGTTCAAGTCCATTAGAGAAAATTCTCACTCAACTTCTGAGTGACCCCTTAATTGAGGTTCGGAATTAGTTCCTTATCGAACAGAATGCTCTGTGCGGTAAGTATATTCCCGACGTTTGCTGCTGCCGGGTTGGGTGAGCCTGCCATAGCAGTACCCTCCTATGTTCAATGTCTAGCGCGGATTGTTATGCCCTGGGACCAAGTTTTCGAGAAGCTGCTACAGCTTCAATTTGCGCTCGAAGTACGGGATTACGCATCTTCGCACGCATCGTAGGTCCGTCCCATGATCTAATTTCTTCCGCTGTTATAGTTTTCGTAGGCGTAGCGACAGGGCGAGAACCTGAGTTCTGTCCTGGAACTATACTTCCGTTGACTCCCGGTCGAGGAGCAGCCACTACCGGATTAGCCGGAAGCGCTGGCACGACTGGAGCAATCACCACTGGCTGAACTACCACTGGCGTTGCTGGTACTACTGTTACGGGTGCGACTACTACCGGATTAGCCGGAACGATAGCCGCGACTGACTCCACTGGGGCCAGTTCTGATTCCAAAGCATGGAAAGCGATTTCAAGATTATCGGATGTCCAGGCAAGTTCATTATCCTGGAAGTATCCCTTGACTAATGCGATGTTCGCTTCACAATTGTTAAAGTCTTTTTGATGCTGCGTCAAGAACTTATAGCTTACCTGTTCCTGGCGTCTGAGTTCGTTAATTTCGGCGAGCTTCTGATCTGATTCGGCCTTTGACCTATCCGTATCAAGCTTTTGAACCTTTCGAACAGCGTCAAGCTGTTTCTGAGGGTCATCTGACTTCAAATCCTTCATGAATGCCAACAACTCCGCGTCCGATGACTGCGTTGGAACTACGGGTTGTGGCTGTTCCTTGAATGAGACTTTCTGTTTCTTCAAGCGATGAAATGCTCTGGTCGCCTGAACGTGCGCTTCTATAACCTTTCCGCGCAATTCTTCTTCTGATGCTGCTTCAAGGTGAGTAGGGCGACCGATGGGGTTGCCATCTTCATCCTTAATCTGATAGTCGGCTACAAATTTCTTAGGTAGCGCTGCTACGCGAGCCGCTTCTTGTTCCGCTGCGATACGCTGAGTCTCTGCTTGTTCGGCAGCTACCCGCTGTGCTTCCACTGCGGCTAACTCTTCAGGAGTCTGTACAGGGGGCTCTTCTACAACAGGCGCACTGTTAGCTTCCATCTCTGCTTGAGCCGCTTCAATATCCGCCTGTGATTTAACCTTTACGATGTTATAAACAGCCTCTCGCATCTCGGGGCTACGGCGCATCTGGTCTTTCATTTCCTGCGGGGTCCACGATTTGATATGGTCGAACGTGAGAGTCTCAGGAGTTATTTGTGTGTTCATTATTTCAATCCTTTTACAATTCTATTGAATTCTGGTTCACTCTTCGTTTCTTCCTTGGGCGCTACAGCCTGGGCTTGCCAGTCTATAGACTTAAGGACTAAAGAAGAAAATTCATTGCGTTCCCGAGCCCGGGACTGAAGAGCCTTGAGCTTACGCTCATAACCCTCTTCAACTGGGTCGAGTTTGATAACTTCTTCTGTGGCTCTCCTACATGCGGCCATCAGTAATTCTTCTAACACAGAAAACCCGGGATGTTGCCTTAGCGATGCTAAAGAAACCCGCTGAGTATCTGTAAGTTCATTCGCCAAAAGTGGGGTATTTGCCATTGTATTCCTTATTGTTCTATTGAACTACTATAACGTTGTTGTTGATCCGAAGGACTGAGGATTGCTACTTGGTTCCCCTGTTTGCTCCATACTCAAACTATGTTCAGTTGCTGATCGAAGTGCCTCTGCTCCAGCCTTTCCGAGCGACTTCTCATCTTCAAGAATTCGATCTTGCTGGAACTTTCGTTCCTGCATATCCTTCTGCCCCTGCAATTGCTGCGCTTGCATGGCTGCGGGAGAGTTGGCTTGATAGCGTTGCGATTCATCTGGCGTCATCTGGCGCAAGAAATCTTGACTGAACTTCCAGCCCGCTGCGTCAGTAAATGCCTTGAAAATAGCGACCGCATCAAATGTGAATTGAGCCTCATTAACAAGTTTCGTAAATGTAGGATTATTCAAAAGTTGAATTATGATTGGAAGAGCCTGGGCCATTTCCTTCTTTGCGCCCAAGTGCGCTCCTGCCAGAACCTCATATTCGAATTTCGCATTACGAAACTCGATATGATCCCCTTCGTAAACCATACCCAATTCTTCGCCCAATATGCGGCGTAGAACTTTTGTCGGAAGCAACAGATTATTCAGTTCGTCCATCTGGTAAATCCAGGGTTCGAAAACCTGTTCTACCAAGCGGCTGCTAGGGCCGTCCAATCTAGATGCATTAGCCTGTACCACGGCTGCTGCGCCCGTACCAGAACGCATTCCTGTTGTCTTGACGCCAGCAGAACCAGCGCCCATCATAACTTGTTCGTTTGCGCCTGAAGTCTCTTGCGCGGCGGCTCTTGCCTGTTGTAAGAATTGCCAAGCTTCGCCTGGGACCGGGGGCATCGTCAAAAACTTGAATGCCTTCTCCACGTCATCGTCCACATCAATTATGCCGCCCTGCTTCCAGCGCGTCATCTGAGTAGGAACGTTGAAGCCCTTCTTTCGAACTGCTGTGGGCTGCAAACCATAGGCAAGTAGGTCTAATGCTAGGTTCGTTATCCCTTGCTCAACGATTTGTTCTGCCCCGATAAGTTGTCCTAAGCCCTGTCCGTAAAAGCTATCTGGAAGGTCTCTCCAGTTTGCGCTAAGGAACGGCAACTTGCCGTATGGGTTAGGTTCATTTCTAAGTAAAATGTTTTGACCGTTGAAAGACAGTATAACGATAACTTTATCTCTGTCCCAACGTTCAAGAAGTTCCATCGGTGCCTGCAAAGGATCGGCACTGGTCTTGAAGCTTCTAGGAAGGGCATGCTGCAAGTATCCGCGCATACCTTCCGGGATAGTCATGCTGATGTTGTCCGCGCCCACTGTTGGACCAGACAAGAAGAATGCTTTCAGGTCTTCTTCGCTCAGGATGTTGTAGCCTGGAATTGCTCGCAGATTGTTCAGATCATCGTACGTTACATAATCTCTATAGATGACCCACTTTGCTTCACGGATATCACCAACACGACAGCCAGGGTCCACAAGGACTGTACGGATATCGCAGAACCTAATCCACGGACGAGAAATCTTTACTGCTTCAACGTAGGTTTCGAAATCGTCAGAGTCCGGGGTATCGATTGCTGGAACCGGAATCGTTGTATTAAGAGTTACCTGGGATGCTTTACGACGAGCCCTCTTGATTTGATCGTCGTGCTCAAGATAGCCCCACTTGAATATCGTGGTGCCCAGAAGAGCCATCTGCTCTGTGCCGCGTCTCAACTGGGTTTGAAACTTCATATCCCAAAGTTGCGCGGAGAACAGAGCGGTCTTTGCCCGTGTTACTTCTTGCTTTGTGCCAGGGCGCGGACGAAGTATGAACGGGGGGTCTTCATAAAACAAACCCTCTATGACTTTAGGAACAATCGAACTAATGTGATTTGAAAGCGTAAACTTCGGAACGTTTGCCTGAGCTACGTTACCACCGTCGAAAGCCGAAGCTTGACGCGGGCTCTGCAAAATAATATCGGATTCCGTCCATGCGCTCGACCACTGGTTTATGTTTGCGTACTGATCGGCGCGTGCAGCGTCATCGATAACTAGTTTTAATGCTGCTCCGTCATCGTACATGTAAGTCCCAGTATCCTGGTCCTTCTTCATGTTCTCTGACGTTATATCGCCTACAGGATCGACTGCCCTACTCTCTAGAGTTTCAGCCGCGTGCTGGTTTAACGATTCCGTCATTTAGGTTTCCTATCTTCCCAAAAACTTCTTCTTAATGTCGTCATACGGAGAAGATATCGGGGATTCCTCTATTTGTTGTGGTGCGAAGTTGGGATTACTATTGCCAAAATATGCTTCGTGCTGCGCCGCCAGAAATTTTGCCATCATCTCTTTTTCGGCTTGATTTGCTTCCTGTTCCTGTTCTTCGGGTGTCTTCGGAGTGCTGCTAGGCAGGTATTTAGAAATGAATGCCATAGCATCTGGTATATCATCTTTTCTGCTTCGAGTACTCTTTGCGCCCGTGTATTGACTCAGTTGGGAGAAAGTTTCGTCATTCCAAGGACCCATAGAGAACCACAATCGTTCTGCCTTGAGAAGAATTTCTAGACCCTTAATACGATTACGCTTTGCATCGAAACCTTGCTCAACAGCAGCCCAATAAATATGATGCCAAGGCAAGTTGGTTTTCTTAAATGCATCCGGTATGGCGTAAGTCATAAAAGACTCTAGACCACCTGTATTCTCAATCTGAATACGCCACGGCAGCCATCTTTTATTTAGTTCTGCAAGACTGTTTGCTGTTTCTGACTGACTCCACTTTCCGTAAACGACTTCAAGAACCACAACAGAGACAGGACCTATCGGTGTATTTGTTGCTTGGTCTATTCTCTGAAAAATCTTTACGGCAACGAAGGCGGAGTAATCTGAGTTTTTCTTGGCCTCTTTAGCCATGTCGCCCATAATGAGGACATCGCCTTTCAGAGCCTTAGCCTCTGTAGGCAACATCATGTGGGCTTGTAGAAGTGCAAGAGGAAGATCAACCTTGCCTGCTCCCCACACAGGTTGATTTAACTGCTGGCAACGAAATTCTTGCTCATTGTTAACCAGTTTTCCGCGAAGAGACTTAAAAGAGGCGTGCTCTGGGAACGTCAGAATAACCATATGTTCCATCAAATCTCTGAGACTTTTTCTCTCGATATGAATGAACTCTGATTTAACGTACCATGCTGCGCCAACAAAAAACTTCAATCCCGCCGTCTCTGGTTCTTCGATATACTTATCAAAACGGGTTCCGTAATAATCGTCAGGGAAGTATCTGGTTCCTAGCATATCGACTTTGCCCCAAGGATCGCATAAGTTCAGGGTGTTATCGATACTGCCACGAAGTTTTTCTCTGGTCGTGTCTGTAAGACAGTTAGTGTTTGAGACCGCGTCATCAAACTTCAATAAATCGCAGTGCCACCCAGAAAGTGTAGAATCAATACTATCAGCCCATAAAGTTGGGTAAATGCGTTCACGGCGGCGAGCAGGGCAAATTAAGTCTTCAGCCGAAGTTCCGTCTACTCCGCGAAGAACATACTCAGGGAATAGTAAATGAAGTGCTTTCGGGTCTGCGCCTTTCGCTAAATAAAATTGCCTTTTTATATCCAAAACGAACTGGGCCGCTAGGTCGCGGGCCGCAGTCATAATCATCATAGATATGTCAGGGCAATTCAACAGCCATTGGACCGCGTCTGCACGACCGATAGTGGACTTGAAAAATCCACGAGGGTACAGCAAAATCATCATCGACTCTAAATTCTCTGGAATCGATGCTTCTTCTAGAATGGGTTCGTAATTCTTAATAACCGGATTCCACTGAACAGGAATTCGATTTTGGCGTCCGATAGATGCCTGGACCACGTCCAAAGAATATCCACGCCTATACACCCCATCAAAATTCTTCTGAACGAATTGATTACATACAATTTGATGAGTTGCTCTGTTTACTTTAGTGTTCCCCAGTACGGCGACGTTAAACCAGAGAAGGTCTTTTCGAGCCTGGTCCCTAGCATACAGCCACGCTGAAAAATCAAGATAGCCGTCATCGTGGAAATGAATTCCGCCGTAGGCGTTAATTCCCCCAGTTGGCTTTCCTGTTTTGTCATTAATCCACTGAACGGAATCGTAAGACCACTGATCCGTAGGATTTGAATCCTTATCGATAATCTGATGACCTACTACTCGACGGGCCTTGATAGGCTCTATCGCTTCGTCATCCCGATCCTTCGACTTCTTAGGCTTAGATTTGGCCTTAGTCTTGGACTCAGGCTTATCCTTGCCGCGTGCTTCGTCTTCTTCAGATATGCTCTGTACGCCGATGTACAGTAGCCACATCTCTTCCATCGGAGACTTTATACGGCCCGTTCCGTCTACAGGACTAACGTGACCTTCGCTTCGGAAGTTTTTTCCCTCAACGCAGCAAGCAAGAATTTCAGGGTCTACCCCAGAAAGATCGAGTCCTTCGGCTTCTCCCCTGACCAACCTGGGCCAGAGTGCCATCTGCTTCTTTGCTCGATAGCTTACAAACTCCCAATCCCTCTTTTCCTGTCCCGCTAGCATATTGTCCCTCTATTATTGTAAAACTAAGAAGCGTAGTGCGCTTCCCCCGTACCCTTATCATTCTTAGCCTTGAAAATCGGCTTTGCGTGAAACTTCTTTCCGTCAAATATAACTTCGATGACTCCACCAGGCTCGACTAGAGCGGCAGTGTGGTCGTCATGAAGCAAGTGACCTATACTGTGAATTACGCTTGAGTGTACAGCAAGAAGGCTAGGCTTTCCTGTTCTTAGCCCTGCCCTGAATGCTTTGAATACAGGAGGACGAACTCGCTTATGCATTCCGTCGATAGACTCTCCGCCAGGAATTCGAACATCTGTATGTTCCTGATAGTACTTCATGTCCTCTTTGGCGTCGTCTTTCTGCATGCCTGTAAACTTACCCGAATCCAATGGTTTTAGGGATGCTAGCGGGATGACCTTGATGCCTTTCCCTTTTAATATCTCTTTAGCTGTATCTTTTGAACGGCTTAAATCACTAGACCAGGCTTGACCGAATTTTATATTAGCAAGAAACCTAGCAGCCTCTTTCGCATCTTCTCTTCCCTGAGCGTCTAGCGGGATATCTTTTTGACCTCTGTATCTTCCGCCACCGTTCCCGGAATTCGCATTCCAGTCAGTAGTACCGTGACGTGAAACGTAACAGATTACTTGTTCGTTTGGGTTTTCGCCAGCCATATTACACCTATGATAATTCTTGAATTCTTCTCTCTATCTCCTCATCCGTAGGAATATGAATAGAAAATGGTTTCAGTAAAGGAAGACTAGTCAACGCCTGTATAGCTTCTATGCGTCGGCGTCTCTCTTCTTCAACCTGAACCATGAGCTTACCTATAACCTTCAGCAAATCCTTTTCAAGCATGGGAACCTATTGTGCGTCTTTGTCTGGGTACTTCTGGTAAGTAAGGGCATGGCCTGCAAGGAATGCGTAGTATCCGTAAACGGTATTCTGCACTCCAGCGCCTAGATCGTGTCCAGTTTTAAAGTGGTAAACGAATATGGCTGCTTGGGCTGCGCTACCTAAAATGATGTGAAACTTATTTATCAGGGTATCTAAAATCTGGTCCGCTTTCATTACTTTTTGAAACCTGACATTGTGTGCGCGAAGTTAGCCATGTGCTTTACGTGCGCGTTATCCGAGTTACGAGCCGATTCTAGCTTATCAGCGGGAATCTTCTCGCCTGCGGGAACACCTAGAGCGCGGTGAAGTCCGCCCTTGCGGAGATTATGCATCGCTCTATAAAGTGAAGGGTTCTTTGCTTTTGCCATTTTATGCCCCCTGTGGAGGAAGCGGAGGTGCGCCTGCGCCAGCAACTGGTGCTGCGGGAGCGCCTGGCATCTCTTCACCAGGGTTCGGAGCAGACGTGTGGTCCATCATACCATCCAACATAGCGTCATGATCGGCAGAGGCGTACTTCTTGTGGCTCTTACCGTCTTCGTGATGGTGGGTCGATGTGTGACTTCCGTCATCGTGGTGCTCAATCGTGCTGTGTGTATATTTATGATGCTTTTTCGCCATTTTCTTTTTCCTCGTGGGACTCTTCTACATGTCCCTCTTCATATTCCACAAACTCGCAACAACCATGCTCGATATTGATAATAGGGAGCATCTTTTCATCTTTCTTAACTTGAGCGTCCGCCATGACTACGGAGTGCAGACAGCGACCTTTTCCGTCAGCGTCTTTAAAGGCATCACCATCTTTCTTTTTAAGGTAGACGCAATCTCCGCAATGATACGGTCCCTGCTCACTATACCCGGATAGCTTCGTGCTCTTAGGCCACAACGGACCTACTTCCCGAAGCAGTCTCTTTAGCGCGGCTATCTTCTTAAGCCAACTCTTTTCAGGCGCTTTTTCTGGCATCTCTAGCCACCGAGTATTGACTTCCTAAAATACTTCTACGTTGAAGCTCATTTCCCTTAGCCGATGTAGCCTGCGCGGTTGCATCGTAATCTTTATCCACGCCTGCTGAACCAGCAATGTACGCTTTCTTTTCTGCCTGGTCTGTCATCTGTGCTGCCTGACGACCACGTTCTGTAGTTACTGCTGCTCGCTGTTCTTCAGTTGGCATGATTACTCCGATTCCTTACGTGCTTTCCTGGCGTGCGCGTACGTTGGGAGATGCTTACGCGGGGTAGACGCAAACTCATGAAGCTGTTTGTGAGACATGTCCAAGAGGCCCTTATTCTCGGCGTGCAGCTTCTCAGGTGCGTGCTCGGCTATCGCCATAGCGATTTGTTGCTTCTTAGAAACTGCGGGCAAATTGCACCTCTAGAGACCTACAATATGAGGAAGTTTTCTTATGACAGTCTTCACACAATGCTTCGCCGTTCGAAATATCGAATCGTAAATTAGGAAACAAGGCATATGATTTCTTATGGTGAGCCTGAAGACGGCCTCCGCGTTTACCGCATTCTTGACAAACATAATTATCGCGTCTAAAAATTTCTTCTCTCCACCACTTCAATTCTATTCTGCTTCTTTGAAATTTAACTTTAGTTCTATCGTGTATCCAATTAGGGTTAGAACTTCCTCGATGAGTTTTCTTAGCAACGACTTCCGGTCTGTTTTTCGCTGCTCTTATACAATCTATAGAACCACAGGTCCTGTAATGCCCCTTATTTCTTCCGTTTGCTATATTACGTTTACACTCTTTAATGCAAAATGGGCACTTCTTAAACTTTCTCTGATGATACTCGTGCAGTTCTATTCCAGTTCTATTCCAGTTTTATACGACATGTTTACTCTCCTTTATAGAGTAAGAGGCGGTGATAAAGGCACCGCCCCAACCTTACTGCAAATTATTAAAACTTAAAATGCAACCAAGTTCCGAGGTCGTGGTGCAGGATGCTGCCCGCAAAAACTATGCAGGAGTGAACCCACTGTTTCTTGTCGGCTTTTTCCTGGTCCTTTTCGATAGCAGCAACACGAACATCCATGCCGCCTTTAAAAGAAGAGAATTCCGAATGCAACTGAGCTATGGCTTCCGATGACTCTTGGCGGAAGTCGCTGATAGCTTTCATTACTTCTAACGTGTCGCCGTTCATGGGATTCCTAAAATTTGTCAGTGACTTTAACACCCGGACAGGCCCTGATTTACACAGATGTTCTGGAAGAAGGGGCGCTTCAATAGTTGCGCCCCGTTACTGTCCTAGAATTGGTTAATTAGCTTAGTCCTGGACGATCTTGAATTCGTACAAGCTTGCTGAGTTAGATGCGTCAGATGTGCCCGCAAAAGTAACACCTGCAACCAATCCGAATCCTGCTGCGCCTGCTGCTCCGGTCAAGGTTAGCCCGTTGATTAACGTGATGGATACTTCGGCAACCGCGTTAGAGTTTCCAGTAGCGGTAGACTGATATTGAGTCTTCATAAACCCGTGTATGCTAGCTGAAGTCGGATCTAGAAGAAAATCGCCAGCTAATGACCAACCTACTGGCTGATTTGCTACCAGTGTGTTAGCTGCTGCCGGGGTCATCAAAGTTACATAAGAAACAGATGATACAGTTCCCTTGTTTACTTGAACGATAGGAGTAAACGTTGGTGTTACAGCAGAAGATGCCACTCCTGATGCGTACACGCGAAAACGATTTCCTAGAAGCTTACCTTGCCCACCTACTGATGCGGTATAAATCATCATCTGGCCTAGACCGCTAGTTGCTGATGGGGTATTTCCTAGTTGTGCGCTAGACTGCGGTGTATTTACTCCGGCAAACCCGGTGTTCCACAATGCTTGCGGAGGGTTGCTAGAAAAATACTTAATTGCGCCGATTCCGGTTCCACCGACTGTTGATGGAGCCGCTACGCTTACTTCATACTGTGCGATTACTGACATGTTGTATGTCTCCTTTATGTACACCGAGGAGAGGCTGCAAGATTTACCTTGCCCCGTACCCCTTGACGATGCTTTAATAGAGTCACGTTAATCGTAACCCTAAACTTTTATTAAATCAAACTTAACTTAAACTGAGTCAAAACTACTGACGCTGGATTTGATGTGTTATTCCAGAACGCTCCGAACACAATTTTAATGTCCGTTTGCGACACAATACCGGATAACGTTTGAGACGGACCGCCTATTCCGATTCTTCGACTGCCTTGAATCAAAGATGAAAATATCAATGACTTCGATAAAGCGTCCCAAAGACAATCTACCTCAAAGAAGCAGGTTCCTTCTCCTATGCCTGTTCCATTCATGCCGACGAATTCATGCTGCCCTAGCGTTGGGGATTGAAAAATAGATGCGTCACCGAGTGCGAATGCCCCGCCAAAATCTGTTTCCACTGCGGCACCGTCGTCTAAAACTCTTGCCGCCACAGTTAGCCTAAATAATTTTCCGTCTATGCTTGGTGACGAAGGAACTGACAACACCGCTGGACTTCCGTTTAGAGAAGCCACGGTATACGCTCCACCGTTTGGACTAACAGTACTAGGATTACTAAGAACTACGGATGCTCCTGATAAATCAACCAGAGTATTTCCCTGAGCCACTTGCTGTTGAATAGCAGATACTTCCGTTTGAAGCGCCGACAGTTGACTTGAAAGAAGCGTGATTTGCGTTGCATCAGAATTTTCTTTTCCTGACAGCACACTAATTTGAGAGTTAATAGAATTGATTTGAGATTGCAAATTATCTACTGCTGGTTGCCATCCATCGCTCATATCGCCCTCTCTAGGCTTGTTCCGCATTCCTTGCAGAACTTCGCCGATGACTTGCTTGTCTTGCCGCAAGTTTCGCATTGAAGCATCATGTGCACGGTCTTTGCAACCTGCACTGGCGCTCCAGCTTTCTTGCCGACAAGATGCAGAACAATCACTTCGGATTGCTCTGTCTCGAAACCGGATACTGATACAAACTTTTGATCGCTTATCGAACCTGGAACTGTTATGCCTGCATCGTTCACTTTAGCCTGGGCAGACATCATGTTCATTGCCATGATGGGTCCAGCCGAGGCGCTAGCAGAGTTATTAAAGCTAACGTGCGAACTTCTAGTAATCAAGCCACCTGCGGTTTGACTGCTCGTCGTATTGATGCTATAGTTCGGAGTACATCCACCAGGGTAATACGTATACCACGGGTGCTGGTAAGGATAAGTGTGATAGTGTACTACTGTTTCCGGAAACTTGAAAACCTTCTCGCGCTTAAACTCTACACGAATCAAACCATCGTCAGCCTTAACTCCGCGATGCTCTTCAATCTTATCCGTCATTTCAATAAACTTGAAACGATTGCCGCTGTCCCAGTCCTTTACGAATCGCTGTACGTCTATTGACGAATTAGGGCTTATAACAAGCCAGCCAGTTGCGTCTTCACCGTCAACTGAGATGCGTGCCTGCATGCGAACGGAGTCCAGGTTCTTCAAGAGAATACTGTACTCGGAGCCGAATGGCAGTTCTACGCGGTCACTAGATTCGCGGAGCACTTTACCGTTCACTTTTACCGCAACTACGAAGTTCTTCTTATGTGTCATATTTCCTCTTTAACAGCGCACGGACTAGGCGCTCAGTTTTAAAGTCCGTTGATTTTCCCATCCGCAGAGCGGACAGAGAATTTAGATATGGTCGTTCGTACCGCCGCCAGCCATGACTCTCTTCTTCTGCATTCCACCGAGCGTTTCCTCGGGGTGCGAAGTAGAGCGGAATCCGGTGTGCGGGGAAGGAACTCTCTTCTTTGCCTTGCCGCCTAGAGACTCTTCCGGGTGAGACGTGCTACCTGGTTGAGAGTTGCCCATTGCAGCCTTCTTCTTAGATACACCGCCGAGTGTTTCCTTCTTGTTCGATGTTGACATCGCCATTTGAATCTCCTATGAATCTCAAAAATTAAACGTAGTTAACTGTGCAAACCACCGCAGAAGCGGGAGACGTTACCCCGGCTGTTCCGCCAGTAGTTACCGCAGCCATACTCAAAGCAGTCCCGAACGTAACACCAGGTGCAGCGCTTGTCCAATAAGTGCGGTTGACTATTGCGCCTGCTGGAGCGAGGATGACATCATCGGGCACAGTCGTTCCGACAGTGACCGAGCCGCTAGCAAGATTGTAAAGCTTCACGTAAGTTGCCGCTCCGCCGTTGGCAGAATTATCAACGGTCACGCTATAAAGCTTAGTAGATGATGACTTGATACCATCCGCTACGTTTCCTAGCGCGGTATCCGTGAACAAAATCTCAATTGCCGGGCTGCTAATATTTACTGTTGAAATTGCCATAAATCTCCTATCCGCCTAATAAAAATTCTACCGGAGTCGATGCTCCGCTTGCTTGCAAAGATATCGCTGTGATGCCAGCGCCTGGAAGCGCTTCTTGGAAGATTATGACTGCGCCTGGTTCCAACGTTATAGCCAGGACTGAACCGCCTACTGGTGTCGTCCACGTAACCGCAACCGTCTGGTTAGCGTGCAAATTCTTGATGTAGGCAAACTGAACGGGGTTAACGGGCAATGCAAGCGTTGTGCTTGCTGTCCCGATGTTAAGGTTCTGTACCTGAGTAAACGCGGACCCGATAACCATCGCACCAGATACTGACTTAGTTAGACTGGTCAAACCAGTCGTACTATCCGCTACGGTAATCGTCCCTAAAAGAGAAATGTTTATTGACATGTTTACTCTTGAATCTCAAACTGCTGAAGCGTCACTATAGGAGTACCGAACTGAGTGCCTGAAAAGTTAATTCCTAAACTGAGTTGTAGCTTTGACGGCACCGATGGGTCCGGGGCAGAGTACAAGGTGCTAACAGATTTCCCGTTAACCAATGTATCCGCTCTAAGAAATGAATTGTGGCTTTGACCGCCCTGCGCCAGCTTACAGATGACTGACCATAGCGCTTTTGTAGAAGGAGGAATAACTATATCCCCGCCAGCTACGATGTAATACGTGTGCGCGAAGTCCGTAGAGCCGCTTCCAGGTGCTATTAGAAGTTCTCCAGCCATTACTAGCTGTCCTAAATCGCCCCAACCGTCAGGTGTACCGAATGCATTCCTTCTAGGAGGCGGAATCGACCTGGAGAATAACTGCGTGCCCGTAAAGAATCCGTCTATCTCTGCTGGATTAGAAATAGATACACCGAAATTGGTTACTTGCCTGCCTATTGTAATCGGCTGAAAGTTTCCTGCTGACGAACCTTGAAGAACCGAAACGGATGCCGTGGACACTGGGTCGCTCTGAATCGCTATAGACGAACCTGATTGAGAAAAATAATTCTCAAACATGGTTATGCCCATAACTAGCGGAGTCTGCGTCGGGCTAGGGTATATAAACCAGCGTCTTGTCTGCTGAAGAACCCCTACTGTCGGCATGTTACTCCGTAGGCGAGCCTGGTACCTTCGCGTTGTTTGTTGCGCTGTACTGATCTAGCTGTGCCTGAGCCTGCGTCAACTGTTCACGTAATTGCATAACTTCAAGATGCATTCGCCCTAGTTCAGCAAAAATTTTATTGATATCCATTGTATTCCTTTTAATTCAAAATTATTCACTATCAAAAGTCAAAAACATGCCTAAAGAGTACTCGCCTATGGAAGAAACTGCGGGATTACTAAGGGCTTCTAAAGGTGAATCAAAAGTAAAAGTAACTACATCTCCCTTTAGCGACGCTGTAGGGAGATTTCTAGCTGGAGAAACACTAGTCGGAGTTACAGAAATTATCTTAGTTAACGGCAAAGACTGCGTAGGAGAGGCCCCCAATTTTCTAAGATTCACTTCTACCGAAACGGATGTTCCGTCTCCTGCCAAATATATTACCGCAGACGTAAACAATTGAATAGACAATTTAATCTCCTATTAGATAGCTACTTCCGCCCACAGCAAACGGCCTGCGGCAGACATAGTAGTTGTAGACGTTGTGTTCAACAACGCCAAAACCCCGCCAGGAGGAACAATCAAACTACCGTCAAAGGTCTGCACCCCGCCGAAGCCTGTCAAGGTAGTTCCAGATGTGGGAGCTACGATAGTTCCGTAAGTCTGCCCTGTTGGAGACGTAAAATCTGCGCCTTCGAAAATTACAAGGTTATTTGTTAATCCCGTAAGTGCTACTCCGCCAGGGAACGTCTTAGTCAGCGAACCTGCTGAAACTAATGTTTTACGATTGAAAGGAGCCGAACCTGTTGAAATGGCGTTGTTGCTCGTGGATGACGCCCACACAAAGACGCCAGCGCCAGCAGGAGTGGTGAACGTATTAATCACAGCTTGTAAAGATGCTTGCAAAATAACCAAGTTGACTGAAGAATTCAACGGATTCCAGACACCTAAAATAGGAGTCGTGGTAGCCGTCAATGTGATGGTGTTAGCAGACAAAGCAGTAATGCTGGAACCAGTAGAATACAAGGTACCGCGATAATTAGCCTCATAAAAGCGAGACTGAAGTTCGCTAACTATAACGTCGCTAAACTCTCCGAATCCCGCAGTAATGTTTTGCCCTACCTGTTTACCCGTCTGGCCCTGGTTTCCTTGTAAAATCATATCATTCCTTAGTCAGCGTAGTCGTCAGCGCCTTCTTCTTTAGCAATCGTATTCGGATCGAAATCTACTGGACTGTTACGTCCGCCTTCGCAAGCAAGTGCAACAATCGCTCGTCTGGTAGACTCTAAAATTAACATCATCTGTGAACGGGTATCGTTCCCTGAAATCAAGTTTGCGTCGGTTGACAGTCCTGAGAATGAATCCGAACTAACCGTCACGCGAGGAATACCTAATCCGCTAATCCCCAGTCCTGTAACAACTGGACTGTTGCCGATGTTTTTCAAATTCAAATCAAGTACGCCTGCGGTAGTCTCAAGTGAAAGACCCGTTCCGCCGACGATACCTACTTGTTGAACGCCTGGGGCTGCCGATACGACCACATTTCCAGATATTTGCGTCAATATGCTTGCGACTGTTCCACCCATAGGCATAGACACAGGTTTGAAGCTAATGTATACGCAAGTGAATAAAGACGACCCAGAGAAAGTAGCAGATGGGGTCATGCTCGTCATGTCTTCTAACGGACCACCGGAAATTCTACCAGCAAAGAATGTCTGCAAGTTTCCAGAAGTCGTTACGTTCTGCGCTACGTTCGTTCCGTCTACTGTAAAGTTGGCGAGTCTCGTTGTGCCGGGACTGCTTGAACTGACATTAGTATTTGCGCCTAAACCAACGAACATAAAAGGAAGTTCGCCAGGTAGAAGAGTAAAGAACGAACTCAAAGTTGCGCTTGTTGCTGTTCCTTGGCTAACTTGCAAGGTGTCAAAATTAGGCTGACTGTTGGGCAAACTTCCGGACAGAGGCAAACCGCTTAATTCATAGCCGATTGCTGCGCAAGCACCGGATGCAAAAGTCACCGTGATTATGAAGGTTCCCGAAGTTACAACTCGGAACCCGGCCAATTCAAAAGCAGGAGATGTTGTTGATGTCTTGTAAATCTGTTGTATTACTCCTGTTCCTGTACCGCCTGTTATCGCAAACGTAGGCACGGTCGTCGTGCTGGACATTGCCATAACTAAAAGGTGGTTCGTAATTGTAGCGCTTGCAAAGGTCAACGTTAACGACGTAGCAGACGCGCTGGATTGAAACGGGGCGACCTGAACAAGGTTTGGAAACGCACTTTGCTGTCTTAACTCTTGTTGAATTTGAACAAGGGATGCTTCTGCTGCGGAGTCTTGAACCGCAAAGGTTCCTGTACCGACAACCGTCGCGTTTAGATTCGCTGCGGTGGTTTGTCGGACGAACACATCGCCGTCCGCACCCTTTACGTCTAGCTTACCAACGGTCGTTGGTGCTGTTCCGAGAATGCTTGTAATGTTTGAATCTAATGCAAACTTAGCAGTTGGCGTTATGCTATTTGAAGTGAGCGGATTCCCAACTCCATCCGCATTCCCCACTAATTGGGTTCCTGATGCGGCTGTAGTAACTAAATTTCCGCCGACTCGGTTCAGGTTAGATGTCACGCTTCCCGCTATCGGAAGCATGTATGGTCTAAGAGAAATATAAACCGCAGTGTAGAGAGTAGACCCAGAGAATGTAACCGTGGGAGATAAATTTCCCATCTTTAGATAAGGTGCTGCGTTGACTGGGCGATCCGCCGAAAACAATTGAAGGTTGCCTGCGCCGCCCGTTGTTGCGTTTGATGCGTTATTAACTATTGCCAAGTCGCCAAGACTTTCAGCCGTTAGCGTGGCCGCACTGCCGATGCCTACGAACAAGAAAGGCAACTCACCGATAGTTTCTGTGTAGAACGGAGTAAAAGCAAAACTAGCTGCGGTTCCTTGTGAAACCTGAATGGCGTCCCACCACGGTATGCTTGTAGTTCCTACGCCAGTAGGAAACGCTCCCTGAATTTCCGTAGCATACGCAGCCATGTCAACTGATGCACCACCACCAGACGTGGCGGTCATAGTTAAGGTTCCAGTTGCTAAGACGAACCATGCTTGTAAAGAGAATGCAGGGGCTGTGGCAGAACTCTTTATAACTCCTAGTGACTGAACAGTTGCTGTTCCGGCACTCTTAGCCCAGGTTGGAACGGCTGCGCCTGATTCCATCGCCATCAACAAAAGAACGTTACCCTTTGTGACAGGAGTGGCAAATACCTTGTCCAATGTAGAGATGCCTGTTCCGGCACTGGATGCCACAGCTTGAATAAATGTCAATGCCTGCGGAAGAATTCCTAATTCGCTAACCGCCGTAACCAAGGACGCTTCTGCTGCTGTATCTTGTACTACCCACGGTGACGTGCTCTGTGTGACCGCGAGAGCCGCATTCTGAACGCTAACATTAACAGTGCCAGCAATGCTAACAGGCAGAGTCGCTTCATCAGACGCCAGCACCACTGGAATAGAATTCGCACTTGTCTTCGCCCCGAGTGTAACTGCGGACCCGCCGACCTGCGTAAGGTTCTCAGCGACCGTTCCTGTAATAGTAGTTGAAGCGAGCGATACGATCCACGGGGAGGTTGACTGCGTAACAGCAACAGTTCCTGTTACTGGTACCGACCCTGAAATAGAGACTGGCTGCGTTACTCCACTTCCGTCTACCGGGACTCGCCCTGAGACTAGTGTAACATTCGCGCCCGTGCTATCACCCAGGACAAGAATTTCTCTACGAACTTCGGGTGAGCCGCCTAAATTTACTGAATCGAGAACAGCATCAACAGACGATGGGTTCTGATATTGAAGAATCGCCATAGCTGTCTCCTATTCTAACGATTTAATTCTGTATATACCAAACTGTTCCGCCGACTGGGGTGGCTGCGGAAAGATTCAAAATAAAACTATTTGCTCCACTTGTTGTCTGATACCAATCAAAATTTTCTGATCCGTTATCCGAGAAAATGAATGGAGGAGACGGCGCTATACCCAACGGCATAGGACCGCTCAATAAATTAACTGTACCATCCTTGACTGTAACGCTATTTGCTGTTGCCGCGCCGTTGACTAGTATCATTCCGACTACAGTAATAAGTTTTCCAGCTACCGCAGCGATGACAACATTATCACCTGCGCCCGTAATGGCTATCGGTAATGTTTTTACTTGTGGTCTCAATCCTATTGACATATTATCTCCAAATCCAACCGCACGAGCAGACCTTCACTTCACCTGTATTTTTCTGCAACCAACAACCGCATCGAGCACAGAAGCGAGTCCACGTATGCGTACCTCAAACCACCAGAAACAAGAAAAGCGGGGCACTCAATTAAGAATGCCCCGCAGAATTACTTAATCCACCATGCGTTAGCTGCTACTGCATAGAAAATAGTTGCTGTGGTTGCTGGAACAGCTTGCTGCGCGTTAGCCGCTCCACCTTGAATGGTTTCTCCTAGTGCAGGGAAAACATTCATAGATGTAGCTGTGGTATTGATTATAGTGATAGTCATGCCCGGTAGAGCATGAGGAAGTGTTGCTGAATCTCCAGCCGAAGCTACGACAGAAAATCGTGTGATAGGCGCTACGATAACTACTCCGTTAGCCTGACCACCGCCAGCGTGTGCTGTCTGCGCGTCCTTAGCCATCAAGGTTCCGTAAGATACACCTGTTATGTTTTCTGCGCTAAGAACTGCGCCACCGACTCCGACTACTTGATAAACATCAAGGTTTTCGCCTAAGTCGAGATACTGCGTTCTTGCTGATAGTGTTGGTACTCCGATTGTCATAAATCTCCTGTACTAAAGAACACGTCGGCCCCGCTCAATCAAACCAATCGTGCTTTACCGCCTGGTCAGAATCCTAGCAATTTGATTTGCTCGGTCTTCTGAACTACAACTACAAATTAAATGTCCTGCTTCGTGTCCTAGAGTGAACTGGACTCGGTCATCCGTTGCAAAGAACAGATACTCTTCGCTAACGAACGTTTCGTCCTGATTCATTACCGTGAAGGCACTTGCTGTTCTGCCTTCGAGGTGATATCTAATCAGGGCATCGTCCCAGTCTGCTCGACTGAGGATTACGATGCGCCACCAACCAGGCATCGGCTGTCCTGTAAAGTTCAGGTGTGTTGCTAAGCGACGGACCCGCTCTTGCTGGTACCGCTCAGAGCCGTAAACTTCGATTATCAAACCTTGTGCGGCTGGACTTGCATGCTTAGGGTAGGTCGGGGGTCCGCCATAAATTTTACGATGCACAGGCGAACAGCCCAGTAGCAGCGATAGTAGGATTGGGAATACCTTCATATGCCCCTGAAATGCAAAAGCCGCCCAAGTATCAGGCGGCTATAATATGGTCGAGAAAGCTGGATTCGGACCAGCGTGCTCCCCGTTCCGAACGGGGCGAGATAAGCCAGGCTCCTCTATTTCTCGATTACTTAAAATTTTTCGACTTTGCTGGAATGAACTGAGATTGCTTGTATTTCTTTCCAGATTTACCTAACGTAAAAGTTCTTTCATCCTTCGGACCCGTGTAAACATCGATGAATTCACTAGCGTCCGTTGAGTTAAGAATATCATACATATCAAATGGATGAATGTATTCGATATCGCCAGGACCTTCAGCTAACTGTTTAATGATAGCTTGACACTCTATGAATGATTCTTTGTAGTAATCTCGTTCTTTGACAAGATTAGCTACCATAGATATAACGTTCATTTGCGCTCCTATACTACACTCCAAGTACTATACTTCTTCGAACAAAATGGTCGGGGTGAGAGGAATTGAACCTCCAAGGGTATTAACCACTCGCTTCCAAAGCGAGACCGCTGCCAGATTACGGAACTACACCCCGATAAAATTAAAACATCATGAATTCGTTAGGTTCTTTTTCTGGAAAAGCATACTTAAACTTCTCCACCGTGTTGTCTTTCAAATCGTTTAGAAAGTCCAGGACACGGTCTGCTGGAATTGCGATATTGTAAGTTCCCTCTTCGAAGGTTCCTACGGCAACTCCAATAAGAGCACGCTGCTTATTACTGAACACGCCGCTTCCGCTTGAACCGTGCGCGATAGTCATGTTCATCGGCATAGCGTACAGCCACTGCGGATAACTTGCTATGATACTAGGGAACGTCGGGAAGCTCGCACGCATGTACTCGCCGTGGAACAGTTCCTTGCCCGTGCCCAATGGGAACGAGACGTTGAATATCGGGTCGCCACTACGGAGACTGCGCTCGTCCTTAATTCGGACCTGTGGAATACCAGCGCCATTCTTTACGTAGAGCAGAGCCAGGTCGTCGCTCAAAGATAGCGCAATAGGCGTGGCGTCATAAAACGGACCACCCTGGTTATCTGTGAATGAGACGGCGAAGTGCTCGTTAAGCTTATTTGTCTGTGGGTCGGCTACACAGTGACGTGCGGTCAGGAATATCCCACCGCCGTCTGCTGTAGCGCCGATCTCAGTGCCAGAACAGTGAAAACTACGGTCGCTGCCTGAAAACATCGCACCAGATGCGAGTCGTGCTTCGGGCTCGTATGAATTCCAGGGCTTTACAAGAAGACCGCCCAGGACAAGTAAAGTAGCTAATGTGAACAACGCAAGAAATTTTCTCATCTTGCACCTCATCCTTGATACTTGGCAGAGCACTTACAAGGATGTACACTGTTTCGGGATTAGCGAAGCCTCTGTTCAGTGTGTTGCTAAATTGGCTGCCCAACTAGGACTCGAACCTAGATGCGCGGATTCAGAGTCCGCTATCCTACCAATTAGATGATCGGGCAATTGAAATGGTTGGCTCACCAGGACTCGAACCTGGATAGAAGGATTCAAAGTCCTTCGTCCTACCGATTAGACGACAAGCCAATAAAATTGGAGTCCCAGGTCAGACTCGAACTGACTAAGAGAAGTTTTGCAGACTTCCGCTTCGACCGCTTCAGCATCTGAGACATTAAATGGAGGAGCGCCAGAGAATCGAACTCCGTTATCCTTTATAAGGGATAGTACTGTTTTCAAGACAGTGGGGCACCATTGCCGACTGCGCTCCATTAAATTGGCGGAGAAGGAGAGACTTGAACTCCCACGTCCTTTCGGTACGACGGTTTAGCAAACCGTTGCGTCTACCATTTCGCCACTTCTCCGTAATGCTTTGGTTAGCCGATACCCTGGATTCTGTCGGTCGCCACTGTTAGGTGTCAACCTGACTGTCATCCGTCTTTGCTCTCAACCCGGCTATCATAACGCTAGACGCGCTCCAGCCCTATTTGAGATTGCATCGAGAGTGGAGTGCCTTCGCTTGAATGATGTCAGCGCTCGATGACATTTTGCAATGTCAGCGCTCGCTTACATACGAAGCCTTACCCGTCCGATTACTCGGCCCGCAACTTCCACGGCTCTCTGTCTAGTGATGTCCAGAAGTTCCTCGGTTTCCCGCGACAGTCTGGCTTACCAAAATAAAACTGGTGGTCCTGGACGAACTCGAATCGTCATCTCCCGCTTAGGAGGCAGATGCTCTTTCCGTTTGAGCTACAGAACCAAAACTGGTAGTCCCGGAGTGAATCGAACACTCATCTTTCAGCTTAGAAGGCTGTTGCCTTTTCCGTTAGACCACGGGACCATAAAATTATAGCCTTGGGTTTCAAGCCATCTCGCCCGGCATAAGGCGCTCGGAAGTTACCGAAATAGGTCATCGGGGCGCTAACCCCGCTAACACCGCTGACCAGCAGCGTTTGCAAATTTGGCAGGCCGTGAGAGAATTGAACTCCCATCACTCGATTTGGAGGCGAGTAGACTACCATTGTCCTAACAGCCTAAACTTGGAGCGGGTGACGAGACTCGGACTCGTTTCTCTGACTTGGAAGGCCAGGGCACAACCTATATACCACACCCGCAAAACTTATTTACAGATATGAAAAGTTCCGTCTTCGTTTCGAAGTCCTTCTGAGGACTCACGTACTGGAACTTTACAATCTAAACATTCTTTTTCTTTGCTCATAAAATTTTTGCTAGTCCCCTCGCGGGCTTACTAGTCGGAAGGTCAGTATTCTGGGGCGACCCCAATGCCTTGACAGGCGCGTGAACTTGGAGCGGCTGACGGGAATCGGACCCGTATCTCATCCTTGGCAAGGACGAATTCTACCACTGAACCACAGCCGCTCGAATTGGTCGCTGAAGTTGGAGTCGAACCAACCTGTTACGGTTTATGAGACCGCCGTCCACTTTCCGGTGGACCTCTCAGCGTAAATTGGTAGCGGCGAAAAGAATCGAACTTTCCTGCAAGGCTTATGAGACCTCGAAGTTCACCAGAACTATACACCGCAACAGAAATTTGGTGCGCCAGGAGGGATTTGAACCCCCACTCGTTTTCAGAACCAGTTTCTAAGACTGGCGTGTCTGCCGTTCCACCACTAGCGCATTACTTATCTCGCTATAAAGACACATGTGTCCGTATAGTGAAACATATTGGTAGCGATACAGGGAATCGGACCCTGGTTTGGTGATTGAAAGTCACCCGTCCTAGCCACTGGACGATATCGCCATATTAATTGCACTCCCGTTCTACATGCGGTAGACGGTCTCAGTTGACGCCTTGACTCTCAACGCATGCTGAAGCCAAAACAGTAACGTGCAAACTCAAAATTATCTAGCAGGACGGTGAATTTTACACCACTTCTGCCTTCCTGTATGATACCATTTGCTCTTGTAAAAATCTTCAACGGGAGCGAAATGCTGCCCTGGGCCGCACCAGTCTGCTCCGTCGGGCCTGGGCTTTAATTGACCGTTATTGTATTTATGCGGTACATTACAACGAATATGAGAAAACGCTATGTTTTCGATATCCCAAAACAGGTCAACAGAAATTCCTTCCCACGGCTTTAAATGCTCAATACTCAATTCTTCTATCGTCTCAATCTTTTTACCGCACTGAGAGCAAACATCTTCTTGGTGCTTTTTAAGAAGATGGAATAAAATTTTCTTTCTTAATTTAAATGTGGCCGTACTAAACGACACACCTAAGAAGTCACTCCTGCGTCTGTTCCTATCGTTATCTGAACTACTCATATACTTAGACCCTCCGGTCAATTGATATGAAATTTAAATTGGAGGCCCTGGGCGGTACTGACCCGCCGTCGCTTGCTTGAGAAGCAAATGTCCTGCCTTTAGACGACAGGGCCGTAATTACTCTTTGTATCCCATACCTTTTATCATGTACAAGAACACAACTAATGCTATGACACCTATGAGAATTCCTATAATCATAAGTCTCCTAAACTGGCGGTGCTACCGGGAATCGGACCCGGACTTAACCCGTGACAGGGGCTCGTCGTTACCAACTGACCCTAGCACCAAAACTAAATGCTCGGAAGTTCCTTACTAAGGGTCCGTCCCGTCTTTCGACTGTAAGGTCCGCTTGCGCGTCTAACTGTTTAAAACTTCCTATGCCCTTTCGGACAAGTTACTGGAGCTTCGATACAGAATCGGACTGTAGTCTGATCCTTACCAAGGACCCGTTCTACCATTGAACCATCGAAGCGAATACTGGCGGTTAGAAGGCATCGGACTTCCCACTTAGCACAGCGCCGGAATAGCCACTGCGACCGCGAAACTCTTAAGGATAAATCATGTCGTACAAAAATCCTGCCATGCTGACGCCTAAACCGACGTACGCTACTATCTTTGCGAGCGGGTGTTCGATGAATACCAATCCGCCGAACGCTAACATGTAACCAACAAACTGAAGCCAGGACTTGATCTTAATGTACTTGTCTACAGAACTCAGAATCGTTGATAGGTTCATAGTACTCCTTTACTGCGTAGTACGAACAATGTATCAGCAAGAGCATGCAAACCAAAAGTCGAAATCATCAAACCGTAAGACGCTTTGAAAAAGATTAACAGGACCAGCATCAAAGAGAAGCTTCCTGCTTGTAATCCAAAAATAATCTTGTCAATCATCTTACTCCTAAACTGGAGCACCTAGATGGAATCGGACCACCACGTCCGCTTTACGAAAGCGGCATCATACCATTAGATCATAAGTGCAAAAATCTTTGTTGTGCGACTGGCGTTACTCGTTACTCGAAAGCAACGGTGCCTACCGTCATTGGATGGTAGCCAGCGTGAGGGATGTATCCGAGGATGCTCTCACATCACTTCGGCCAACTATCGCACGATACTATCCGCACAACTGAGAGACTGGAGCCGAATGAACGAATCGGACGCTCACTTTCGAGGTACAAGCTCGACGTACTACCACTATACTAATTCGGCTTAAATGGCTGGTGGCAAAGGATTCGAACCTTCATCTTCACGGTTAACAGCCGAGCGTCTTACCATTAGACGAACCACCAATAAAATTTGTGCGGTCTTTAGGTCCTCATTTATTTCCCAGATGGGAGGACTCCACGCGACTCTTTCGAGTTTCTGCTTTCGCTTCGTCAGGCGTAATAATCTGGGCCAGATGCCCCTGTCAACCGCACTTAGGGCCAACGCATCGCACTACATAAACTTGGTAGACCGTAGAGGATTCGAACCCCTATAGCCGCGTTCGAAGCGCGGTGTCCTATCCATTGAACGAACAGTCCGAACTTGGTGGGCCTGTACGGACTCGAACCGTAATTGCAGGTTTCGTAGACCTGAACCTTGTCCTGTTAGATGACAAGCCCAAAATATGGAGGAGTTTGCGCTACTCCCTAAACGGAGGCTGCTTATTTCCGGTCTACAGCAAGACGATCATTAAACTGGTATGCCGCCGAGGAGTTGAACCCCGCTGTCTCGGGTGTAAACCGAGTGCATCTGCCGATCTGCCAGCAGCATATTGAAATTGGTGGACCGTGGGAGAGTCGAACTCCCGACTGATGCGTGCAAGGCAACCGTTATCCCACTTAACTAACAGCCCAAAATCTTTTTACCTTCTTCACAGCATCCGCGAGTATCACTACACTTCCGTGATAGGTTACATTGCGGACACGAGTCAGCATGTTTATTCAATGCTTCTGCTTTTTCTTCGTACGTCATAATTGGTATTCGACCAAGGATTCGAACCTTGATACCGCGTTAATCGGACGCGGGTCCTACCGTTGAACGAGTCGAATATGGTGGAGAGAATAGGATTCGAACCTATAACGTCCCAAGGGACTCTCGGGTTACAGCCGAGTAGGGCGACCTGTTGCCCCAACCTCTCCGTTTAACTTTTCATAAAGTTCATCTACAATATCTTGCCACATCTTTTCCCGATCCTCGGCGAGAGATTCAGCAGAAAAACTTTCGTAATCAATATACATAATGGTCTGGGAACCCGGGGTTTCTCGCCCCGTCCTTTCGGCGGTACTGACTAGTCTTCCCGACGACTGTTCGATGTAATTCCGAACTGTATTCCCATGAAACTTAATCCCATCGTGAACTTCGCCGCGAATCCGAGTCGAACGGAATGACGCCGCTTCTGCCTTGAAAGCGAACGGTGCGTTCTCACACCGATGGGAAATTTGGTGGACCGCCTCCGACTCGAACGGAGATTCCAGCGCTTAAAAGGCGCGTAGTCTTGCCTTTGACGTAGCAGTCCAAAACTTTCTCAGGAATCGGCTACGTATCCGTTCGCCAATTACCTCACCCGAACAACGAAGTGAGAACCCGAAACTTGGTGCGCCTCCTCAGAATTAAACTGAGTCTCGACGGGTTAAGAGCCCGCTGTGCTATCGTAACACTTGAAGCGCGAAACTTGGTGTGGCTGAAGGGACTTGAACCCCTACGCTCTTTCGAGCCAATCGTTTTAAGTGATTGCTGTCTGCCTATTCCATCACAGCCACAAAACTGGTAGTCTCAGTAGGATTCGAACCTACATCACGCTCCAATCCGGAGCTTACGGTGTATAAGGCCGCTGCACTGCCGTTGTGCTATGAGACTAAATCTAATATCCGTGAGGGAATCGAACCCTTATTCACATGAGCGCGTCAACGCTGTAAATGAACAAGCACCCGAGAAGTTGACGCTTCCGCTGTGCTCACGATTTCAATCTTGGTGCGTCCGGGGAGACTCGAACTCCCACGCCGTTTAGGGCATCGCTTTTTGAGAGCGACGTGTCTGCCAATTCCATCCACAGACGCAAAACTTGGTCCTGCCTGCTAGAATCGAACTAGCTCGACTCGCTCTTCAGGCGAGGATGCGACCGATACATCAAAGCAGGTAAACTTCTTACTGTTCTTTTACTGAAAATGTGTCAGGTTCAAAAATTCTGTTATCGGCTGTGGCTTGAGCCTTAGCCTGTTCTAGCGCTGACTGCGGTGTCTCTGCTTCTACTTCGATTTTGACTTTCTGAGTTAACGTAACTTTGTATTCCACAGTAGTCCTTTCGAATTAAAGTTTACTTTGACTTGTCTAGTGTCTCACAGAATCGAAATTCTGTCAAGCACTATTTTAAACTTTCTTCATCCGGCAATCTAGGGATAGGACCTGACTGCCAGAAAGAACTTGGGGTGGGCGACGGGTGTCGAACCCGTGCTATCCGGTTCACAGCCGGAAGTACTACCGTTATACGACGCTCACCATTGAACTTTTGACCTGTCTAGTGTCTCACAAACTCGAAAGTTTGTCAAGTCTTATTTTAAACTTTCTTAGTTTCCTTGATACCCGTTCTCGCCTAACTGCTTTTCGCGGGTTGCCTTCAACTCTGAGTCAGGGTCTGCTGTCGCTACGGTCGTAGCGTTTCTCTGGAAGCGGCTCGGGTTGCCCAGAGCGTCATCACAATTCGCAGAATCCTTACCTGCGGGGTTGCTTCCGCCCATTGATGGCACCGCCACCTGGTCGTACGCTTTATCGTGCTTTGCCATGTTACTCCTGAAAGAACCTTCTCGTATCCAATCCCATATGCCGAAAGGCTGAGATTACCTTAACCCTGAACTGCGTAAAACTTTCTGGCTGTTCGCCACCGATAGTAAGAGACAATACACGTCTCAACGATTCCACGTCTACCATCGAATTTCCAATGTTGTCGTCTGGCTCTTCTATCGAACCGACTTGACCTACTCTAGATGCTTCCGCTGTCTGCGGTACTCCTAGCCGTTTCATCGTCTCTGCGACGTAAGCCTTGTTAGGTACTTGAATGACCTTACCGTTATCCGCTACCGTGTTTGCTAACCGTGGCTCAGGGTGGTTCTGAAACTCAGTGGACGACACATCCACTACTTCAATTGCGGATAGCTTCTCGCCTTCAGCAGCAAAGTGACTGGTTTGCTGTACCCGGTTGACTATATTTTCTTCCGACATTGTAGTCCTTTCAATTTGCTAAATCTGAGAATCAGTCTGATTCAGACCAGCTATTGGTGTAAGTCCTTTAGAATCAACAGTATAGGTATACCGTATATAGTTGCTGCCTTCGTGTCCGAACACGGCAGATGAAGCCGCCTGGGGCGACCCCGACTTGGCACTCCCACCGCCCATCCCTTTTAAAATCAACGACTTACAGAGAAGAGCAGAACAACTTCAACAGAATCAGCAGAGCGCTAACTCTATCAAGCTAAACAACTTAACTCTAGTCTCTCAACACCTTCAGAGTCTACGAGATACGTTGCGGATTCGTTGCACGATTGCTATGTTATTGCAAGTAAACGGCTTGTTCGCCGCATGGATAATAAGACATTATCCACATTATCTCCACTTTTGGCAGGAGAAACGCCCGAAATCCTTTGTTTTCAACAATTTATGCGTATTTTACCGAGTTTTTGTCATTTTCCGCGAAATTTTTCGAGAAATTTATTTTAAAATTATGCTTAGTGTACTCGACGGCTCGCTGATGACCCTTTCGGATGCAACGCTATTACAGGCTAACTCTTGCGGTCTAGATGGCTGTCCTCGCCTGATGACCTGTCTGAGTCTCCTCATAAGTACCCTGTATCCCCACGGCAATTGCCTAGAATGTTGTCGCCACGCGCAAGCTTGACAGGTCCCTAGCAGGCCCATGACAGCATAAAATGCCGTCACCAAGTGCCTTAGACCCGCATAAACACAGGCGATTATGGCAATTACCCCTCAGAAACGCGAACACCTCAGAATTCTCTCTTGTAACTGTATCATTACAATGAATTTAAAGATTCTGGCACCAGAATGATGGCACCGTGAGAGAGACAGAACATGACCAAAAGATATTAAAGATAATTTAACTCCTTCTCTATCTATAACATCGGTGCAATTATAATAATAATAATAAGAGGAAATATTAGTGACACGTAGTTCGGCGCTATTCGATAGTAAACAATATATAACCTTTTGAGACCTGTTATCTGCCTGTTTTCGACGTTCACTCCCTCTCAGGTCATATACAGCATTTACAGAAACTAAAGGACTTACAAATGCCGTCACCAAAACACCGTATTGCAAACAATAGAGTTATTCATGCGGATAATAAAACTCGTGGAATGTGTCACTAGATTTTACTAAATAACACTTGACAATTATAAAGATATCTGAGACAATCACATCGGAGGTAGTATGCCAACAAACGATTATGTACGAGAAAGGCTTATCCGCCTTGTGCGGTCACAGCCTAAATTAGAGATAACTCGACGGTCTCTCATTAGGTTATTTGATAGTTCGGCACGGGTACAGGTCGATTATCAAATAGGTCTATTGATATCCGATGGTGTCTTTATCTTGACAGGATTAGGCAGACGCGGCGACCCTGAGAAGGTGTCACCAGGTCCTAATTTCCCTGCTCGACGGTGCCCATTCTGTCTTCAAGACATGCCAGAAGATGTAACAATTCTACCCACAAATCAGTACTAACGTACTATAGACACTCATACGCTCTTCAGTTACACTGATACCAGAAAGTGAGGACATATGAGCGCAGCCATACCGAAGGCGAGCATCGAATGGTTAGTCAACCGATTGCATGTATCGGTCAGCGACGAAGACGTAAAGAAGGACATTCGGCGCAGGGCTCGCAGGAATCCCAACGTCACAGAGTCGCTTATCGAGAGGATGGCGAACTACGCAGTCAAGTGCCACCGGAAGAACCAAGCGCTGTACCTCGCTGTCACGTCAGGGAGGCTGTAATGATTAAGACTCAAATCACCGATGGCGGCATGGCCCAGGAAGGCTTCTTGAACGAGTACAATGACTGTGCCGTCCGAGCCCTGGCACTCTCGACTGGCATAACTTATCGGAAGGCACACACCTTCTTAGCAGTCGAGGGCAGGCGAGACAGGAAAGGCACCAAGCTTCCACAGGTCAAGCGAGCGCTGGTTAATCTCTGTAATGACTCCAGCATCGCAAACTATCAAGAGATAGTCACATCTACCCCAATTATTCACGCGCTATACGGTTACACCATAAGCCAGAAGTATCCGACCCTGCAAGACACCATCAGGAAGTACAACGTCGGACGCTATCTCATTATCGCCACGGGACACGCGCTAGCGCTGATAGACGGCGTCGTGCATGACAAGGGACAGATCAGCGGACCCAGGTCAAGGGTCCGAAACATATTCAAGATTACACTGGCCGAGCCTGAGCAGGTAATAATTACCCAATCACAGGTCAATGAACTATGGGCAAGACTAGACAAACTGGAGGGCAAATGACAGTCAAAGAACTAGCAGCCAACATCGGAAAGAAGGGCTTCCTCAATATCGATAATATGCAGGTGCATATCGAGATTATCGACGCACGTCAGGTATTCGGTCGTGTAGACTTCCAAGTCACACCCTGCGACGGCAACGGAAACAACTGGGTAGAATCCCGTCGGCTCAGCAGCGTGGAAGTCTAAAATAGGTACTAAAGTACTATTGACGCAGTTAAGGCTGTCAAGTATACTTGCAATAGAAAGTGAGGACATATGAACCCCAATGAGACGTTCCGATATCAGCGCAATGCAGCGATGGGCGAAGAGGTTCGCGCTACATTCCCTCAACCTCAAGTCAAGAATGGTTTCGATTACGATAATCAAGCCTGGGTCATCAATGGTCTGTATGTTGACTGCGGACACGATCACAACAAGCCGTGTCCTGGTGGGAACTGTTTTGGTCGAACGCACGCAGGTGAGCCCGTGATTGGAGAGGTGCGATAATGCATAATCCATTTATGCATGAGAATATCGGCGTCTTTGTTGTTTGGGTAGTTTTCACAATATTTATGTGTCTGATGGGAGTTGCTAATAGGAGACCACGATGAATAACCAATTCAGTGTTCAAGGTCGATTAATCCAGGCACGCAAGAAGGCCGAGCAAGGCAACTGGTTCCCTGCATGCGACGGCACCGAGACAGAATTTAAAACTCGGTCAGGCATACGTCTGCTGTATTGCTATCAGCCCTCGACTGGCAATCACGCCTATCTGAACCTTGACACCGATATCATCCTGACTGATGCTGAGGCATGGCAGGCGTTGAATCCCGAGCCCGCGAACCTGGGATATCTCACTAGGAAGTCATACGAGAGTGTGAAACCGTGAACACAACCAAACTTGTATTTGTCGCATCCTGGCCCGGCGAGCCCAACGCAGGCATCTTCCCAGGCTATGAAGAGATCACGATTGAATTCAAGCACGGTCAACCAATCGATGAAGACACAATATCATTCTGGCAAGAAGCTATCCAGGAATTTTATGACGGGTCAACCGTGGAGTATCTCGACACAGAGTAGTACTAAAGTACTATTGCGTTTCTTTCGAGTATCCGGTAAACTGATACCAGAAAGTGAGGATACGACAATGATGGGAGCCTATTACAAATCAAAGAAGGACCTGAAAGCGGCAGTCGGTCAGGAACTGCGTTACGAGGAAACCAGCTTCTTTGGTCCTGAGTACAAGGCAGACGGCAAGTTCAATGTTGTGGGACCGAGCCCAACGGAGCGCAAGTGGTTCGCTACAGTTGTGATGGTAGCGGGCAAGATTGCGAAGGTGTCCTAATGAAGCGTCCGTCATTCAAGGCAGTCAAGCTGGTTCACGGTGAACCTGTCATGAGCACAAAGGTCAATACCAATAATGCGTGGGGATTCGGAGGATGGTACGGCACACGCTACACATTCTCGGACGGCTTTACGTGTGAAGTAGGACGTTTCTCCACACGCCACCAGGGAACATTTCCACGCCCCTTGCGGGTGTTTAATCCAGCAGGCGAGGAAGTTTAGAATCAAATCCAACTAAGGCGGTGTACAATGAATTATGATTTGCATTTCACGGCAAACGGTGTCATTGCGATTACATCTAACGGTTACGATTTTATCGGGGATGCCCCGTTCCCCGGAACGAGTTTCTCCCGGAAGGATTTGTACGATCAAGCCGTAGAGTCCGGGCTCCAGGTTTCCTTTGATACGGCGGAGACACGCGACCAACTAGCGCGGGTGTCCTAATGTTTGTACTAATCATCTTCATTGCATGGATAGCAGCAATCAGTTTACTCGACGGCATGGGAGGATTTTATGAGCGTTAAAATGAGACAGGAAGTCGAATGCAAGATTGCCAAAGCATTCGTCAAGGCAGCAATCAAGGACGAATACGCAATCACAGTGGACTATGGTGACGGTCCGTCTAATTACTTGGGCAGCACTAAGGCCGTGCTCGCCGCAATGTTCCAGGGTGACGAAGACCACTTGACTTTGCACACACAGGGCGCAACCGCAGGTTGGGTTCAATTCATATACGGGAATGATGGTTGGGACGTTATTAGTGACTACAGCGTCAACCTGGAGTACCTGATGGGTCCGGCGAACGTAATTTCGAAGCAGTACGAGGACTAACATGAAACTGCGAAAGTTCAAGATGCATTTCAACCGCATCAATATGCAACGTGGAGAGTCCACAGTATGGACCGTGCACACATCGAATACATGTTTCCAAGTCGAACAAGTCAAGTGCTACGTTCCACTGGAAACCATCTTCAAGAAGGACGGTCCACAGCCCCGAGCGTACCTGTCAGGACTGGCAGAGATTCGCATCCATAAGAAGATTGCTTACCTTATCAATGAGGATAGCTTCGAACATATGGACGACGACACGTATTTTGACATCCCGAAGGACTAGTACTAAAGTACCATTGACGTTAATTCGATTCCATGAGAAGATGTATACATCAAATCTAGCCTACGGGCATAGGAGATAACATGCGAAACCGAACAAACGAACCACTGAGTAATGAGCAGATTCAAAAGATTGCACCGTCAGTCTTCGCAGGTCAACCGCACCTTTCGCGTTCTGACCGCTACGCATTCGTCCCCACCGTGGAAGTTATCGATGGCATGCGTGACGCTGGCTTCTTTCCTGTATCAGTTTCACAGTCCCTCTCGCGTATTGCAGGAAAGGAACTGTTCACCAAGCACAGTCTTCGCTTCCGTTCACAGGACCAGCAACTGACTCAGGTGGGCGATACCGCCGTGGAAGCTGTCCTGGTTAATTCACACGACGGCACATCCTGCTACGAAATTTCGCTTGGGGCGTTCCGTCTGGCGTGCTTAAACGGCATGATGGTTTCCGAGGGGCTCGCAGAAAGCATCAAGGTCCGTCACTCAGGGAACATCATTCAGCGCATCGTGGAGTCCACCACCAAGCTGATTCAGATGGCACCCGTCGTAGTGGATGCAATCAAGACCTGGAAGCAGATTCTGCTATCTCCAGCAGAGCAGAACGTCCTCGCCGAGAGCGCTCTGGCTCTGCGATTCGAAGACGTTGCGCCTATCACTGCGGACAAGCTTCTGATTACGCACCGTACTGCGGATGCCTCCAGTGACCTTTGGTCCGTATTCAACCGTGTGCAAGAGAACGCCGTACGCGGTGGACTCCGGTATATCGCTCCTGCTAGCACTGACGGCGAAGGCAACTACATTGCTTCACGCCGTAATCGTACCCGTGAAGTCAAGGGTATCGACCAGAACACGCGATTGAACCGCGAACTGTGGGCACTCGCGCAAAAGATGGCTGACCTGAAGTCGTAAGCTGCTCAAGGTAGGGGTCAGGCTCAATCTGACCCTATCCTTGAGCAACTTGCTTAGGAGAGACTATGAAAATCAAACTAGTAACGTATGATTACGAAGCAAATCAACTGTTGGTGTCCGTCGAATCAAGGCTTGACCTGGATAAATTGATGGACATGTTTCAGAAGTTCATCGCCGAGGACGGTATAAGAACACTGGACTTTTCTCTTAGCACGTTAATATCGGCAGGCCGTATTATCGATGCGATCAAGCTTCACAGGGAAAGGACCGGGTCTAGTCTCTTGGCTGCTAAAAATTACGTCGATTCCTTGAGGGGTCGCTCATGACAGACCGTGAGATAGTCAATCTGTTCGAACAGAATCACCCGTCGTCCCTTGAGCAGATGCAGGCGCTAGGTCTCAATCCCGTATACATCGCGCACGGTGGGAATCGACAAGTTTATCGACTCGGTCAGTCGCTCGTAGTGAAGATAGGCAGAGAGTATGAGGGCAAGTACCTGCAAACGGTAAATGAAATCAGGGCCATACAAAAGATACATCAGAGTCCCAGGCTAGAAAAGTATCACAAGCACGTTCTTCCATTGTTCTACGGAAATGCTGAGACAGGTATCATCGTAACCAAATATTACCCTGGCGAGGTCAAGGCGAGTGACGAAGGAAAGTTTCAAAATTTGATGGATTCTTTGCAGTCAATCGGAGTACAAGATTTGTTTTACGCTAACTTTAGGCAGGACGCGGACGGAACCCTAGTCGCAATCGACCTGGGATTTTACACGGATGAGGAGGAACTATGAGACAAACACAAGCAGGGCAGCAGGCACCGAAAGAGCAGGTTATCTTGACACAAGAGCAGGCCATCAAAGAGATTCGTAATCTCCGCGCTGGAAAGCTGTTCGTCTGCAATATGGAGTACGTTGACCATTTGCTTGCGGCATACGACGCGCTGCTCAATCAGATTGCTCTCGACAAAGACTTGAATGACCGAGGCCGCGACAAATCATATTAGAATTTGATTGACAACGGATTGGGAATTTGAGACTATGAATCGAGCCGCTTTGACTACGATTAAGAACGCCGAAGTCACCGACTAGTAGGCTAGCGGTGCCAGGGCTGAAACCCCGGCGACGTAGGAGGCTTGAAACCCTGAGCGGACGGGAACACTCGATACCGAAAGGGTTAAAGACCCGTGTCTAGCGTCTAAGAGTGCAATGGATACGCTCTGCGAAGGGCCGAAGTCTGTACCGTGTCCGGCGCATCGGTCGAAGATAAGCGGCGGGCAAATCTTAGGAGGATATGATGGGCGACAACCAATTAGAATTTCGAATCGCGGTATTACTTTTTGCTTGTTTTGTTCTAGGCATAATGGTATGTCAGTTATATCACATGGCGATGGGAATGGCAAATTAGGAGGCAAAATGAAAGTCAAGTCAGAAATCTTTCGGGATGAGAGCTACGGTTCTCTTGTGGACCGGATTGAGGGTATTCTGGAGTTGCTGCTTAAGCAGGGCAACACTATTATTTCTGTGACGATTACGACTGATAAATACTACTATCTCGGGACGATTTTCTTTCAAGAGGATGTATGATTGCCGAACAAAAAGAGCGCATCGAAAAGATTAACTTGAAGATTCTCGATTTGATGCTCGACCGCAAGAAGGCGCAGCGCTTCGGACAGTGGGCTCAGGAACTGGTAGTATACGAAGCGATTGACAAGCTAGAAGCGCAAATCAAACTGATTGAGGCTGAGCAATGAAAAAGAAACTCACAATCGAAATCGACATCGATACAGAATACGCTGGAATTACGGCGGCGTATATAGGAAATATCAATATGTCGAAGTGCAGAATAGAAATTAGAAATGACATAGGGCGCATCGGTTTACCCGTGGACTCTCACTTAATAGCCGCGTACACAGCGCATGAGCTAGGACACGTTTTAGGGGCTCTGTGCGAGCTACCATGCAATATCGCCGACCCTCGAATGGGCTCAAGTGAGACCGTTGTGCCGTTTAATCCACCGTTCCCAGAAGCGATAATAAATTCCGAGAGGGAAGCTTGGGACATGGCGGAAGAAATGTTCAAGGTCAGGCGAGTCAGACAACTAGCACTTAGAACATACGGAGAGACCGATGTCGCCATTTTCCGACCCTAACACACCGTCTACAAAATTAGAGAGACGGATTATTCTTGCAGTTTCAGTCTTGCTTTTAATCATCGGCATGCGTGCTTGCTCGTCCGCCAGGGCAAGCGGTACTGAATTTGTCTTCAAGCTAGTCTCAGGCAACGGTGGCACTGTAGTGCTTCAGCCCGTATTGCCTGCTCAAATGCAGGTGACTAGGCTGGAAGGCGAGAATCCGACAACATCAATCTTTCAATGCACGGTAGTAGAGCGTAAGCAAGCAGACACGACTAAGCATCTGTTAAAGTGCGGGTCAGCGATTTACAGTATCGACGGGATTTTATTTTCACACTAGGAGGAATTATGAAACGATATGCAATTGTGGATATTTTCCAAAGGGGGGAAAATAATGAGCGATAATTCATTTCTATCTTTTCCAGTATTCGCAGCTATGCCGAAGATAGCCCGGCTCAGTCGAGACTGTACCGTGACTGAGAAAATTGACGGCACGAATGCCAGCATCTATATCGGCGATGGCGGCGAATTTCTCGTTGGAAGCCGGACACGCTGGATTACTCCGACAGATGATAACTATGGATTCGCAAAGTGGGCGCATCTGCACAAAGATGAACTAATGCAGCTAGGTCCTGGTCATCACTACGGAGAGTGGTGGGGCAACGGCATTCAACGCAAATACGGGTTGAATGAGAAGCGCTTCTCATTGTTTAATACGTTCCGATGGAGCGATGCGTTAGGCGTACGTCCCGCATGCTGCCACGTTGTACCAGTTCTGTACGAGGGCATGTTTGAGAATGTCTATATAGTGAACGCATTACTGTCACTTCGAGATTCTGGAAGCATAGCGGCACCAGGATTCATGAAGCCCGAGGGCATAGTGATTTATCATCAAGCCGCAAAGCAGTTGTTCAAGAAGACAATTGAAAAGGACGACAAACCGAAAGGACAAATAGAATGAAGACCGAAAAGAATTTCACCGTGTTTACGTTCGATGATGTCAAGGAAGTCGGGAGGACTACTGCCGATGTACGCCCGCGTACTGATATCGTAATGCTATCAGGTGACGGATTAACTCCGTCAGGCGGCAAGTGTGAGCACGGGAACTATATCCCTGTGACCGCATCACACCCAGACCGAGCGCCATTTTGCTCGCTCTGCTACCCGTACTTACTGGAGAAGAAATGAATACGTGCAGAGTTTGTGGAAGCACTAATTTAATGCCCGACCCCGCAGGATACTACGGGCATGCAGAGAGGGAGGACGGCGCTCCGTTAATGTGCATGGATTGGAACGTGTCCCGAGAGTCTCAGCGAGCGCATTCTGGCTACCCCTGCGATTGGACGGGGTCGCTAAAGGAAAGCAAATGAAAATCTATATCGTTGAAGGAAGTACAGGAGAATACAGCGACAGAAGTGAATGGGTAGTTTGTGCGTTCCGCTCGAAAGAGAAGGCCGAAGAACTAGCCAGCAAAGCAACGCTCCGAGCTAAAGAATTGCAAGGTGAAAACTGGCGATATCAGTCTACGGAGGACCGTGGAATTAACGAATTCGATTTGGAAATGAACATGGATTACACAGGTACAGATTATTATGTCATCGAAACGGAACTAAAATCTTAGGAGACTTATGAAGCCAGAGATAAATGTACGAGCAGGACACCAACAGCCGTTAGTTTTTGTGGACCCCACAGACGACGGTCCCGAAGTCGATATCCTACGAAGGGGTAAGGTTATTGTTCGACGGGGAGACGATTTTATCCTAGCACGACCG